>Ga0325404_1007570_pt1 | contig 11302 bp, 8 predicted proteins | sample PopdelMetagenome_18_FD_205664 | JGI IMG/M metagenome (GOLD analysis project Ga0325404, IMG submission 205664) | Populus deltoides microbial communities from Bellville, Georgia, United States - Xylem-Control-R1 | ecosystem: Host-associated > Plants > Phyllosphere > Stem > Wood/Secondary xylem...
CACGAGCTGGTATGTTATCCTGTAAACCAGTTGATACTCCTATTTCGGCATCCAAAGCCACCATTATGCCGGATCCATTGTTTTCTGATGCTACTCGTTTTCGGCAACTTGTTGGTGCCCTCCAATATCTCACTTTCACACGCCCGGATATTTGCTTTGCTGTTAACTGGGTCTGTCAGTTTATGCATGCTCCTACAGAATCTCATTGGGCCGCCGTGAAACGCATCTTGCGTTATCTTCATGGTACGGCATCACATGGTTTACATATTACTCACAGCTCTTCCTTTGCTTTACATGGTTTTACAGATGCAGATTGGGCAGGTAGTATTAAGGATAGAAAGTCTACAGGTGGTTACCTTGTGTTCTTTGGTCAGACGCTGATTTCGTGGAAATCGAGTAAGCAACGCATTGTTGCTCGTTCTTCGATGGAAGCTAAGTACAAATCCTTAGCCGATGGCACAGCTGAAGTTATCTGGCTTCAGTACTTGTTAACAGATCTTCAGATTCCGACTGCTTCTGCCCCTATTATCTGGTGTGACAACCTTGGTGCCATGTATTTGTCCGCAAACCCTGTATTTCATGCTCGCACAAAACATATTGAGATTGATTATCATTTTGTCCGAGATAGAGTTGCGAAGAAGGAGATTCAGATTCGTTTTATTTCCTCTCGGGATCAACTTGCCGATGTCTTCACTAAGCCACTTCCTGCTTCTTCGTTTACTGCTTTTAGATTCAAGCTTCGGGTTGATCCTCCACCCTCAGCTTGAGGGGGCGTATTATAGAATGTAACTATATAGGAAATATTGTAATCATATTCTTATGTGGTAATCTCCACCTTTACTATTGTATATTGCCCTACTCATATATATAGAAAGGGTTGGCTAACTATTAGGTTAAGCCTCCTAATTATTTCTCAATTTCCCTAACCTCTCAAATGGATGCATCCATGTATACAGGACAAGGCCTCTAATTTTTACCTCAAATAGTAGATTTATTGATAAATGCTCCATTAAGTCGAAGAATGATGAAGGGAATATCATCTCAAGTTTTCAGATTTTTTGGATGATATTTGTTTCAAGTTTCTCTATGTGTTGGGTATGCAATTTTTTAGAGCATATATTTCTAAAAAAATGATTGATCTTTAAAAGTGCATATCATATCCCTTTTGACAATAAATCCTGGTATGCAAGTGGAATGAATGTTTGTATAAACACGTGGTAGTCATGACTTTTCATTCAATATAATTTGTCATCATTCATATTCACCAATCTAGATATGTTTGAAGCATATCCATCATGAAAACACAGACTCTTAAGACATCAGTAGACAAGTAACTGTGCATTTTTGTTTAAGGCAAAGCTAACTTTAGGCTTTGCGACCCGTGACCCATCATAAATCAACTCTATATTTTTACAGTGACATAACAAATATATATCTATTCTAGCAATCATGTTGTCCTTTGTCTTTCCTTTCACATCCATCACCATGTTAAAAATATTTTCAAACATGTTCTTTTCGATATACATGACATCCAGATTATGGAGGAGGAGATTATTATTCCAATGAGGAAGCTCCAAAAAAAAATATTTTGCTTAACCCAATTGAACATTCACCTGCATCACCCTAATTCATTCTCATTGTATCTATAAGCATACTCCCATAATGATTATTATTATTATTATCATCTACAACTCCATGCTCGTTGCTATAACTAGAAGTTTACCCAATCATCCTTTCTACAATGGTCTTATATGGAACACATGGTTCTCAGTGTGCAAACTAACACAAGTGTTTTTTCATGAACCTTTTTTTGTAGAAAATACATCGTAACAACATCTTAATCAAGAAATTTTTTAGTTTTACACCTTTTACATGAACATCCAATATCATCTCCATTAATATTTTTTGGATTAAACAGTGTGTAATTAATAAAATTCTCAATCTCATTACAATGATGTATCTTGTGTAACCATTTGGGTGAAACTTAATACATCAAAAAAGAATCATGTATTACTTATATGAAACCTATATAGAATATTGATGATAACATGTATTAATTAATAATGTGAACTAAACAAATTATCGGTACCCAACTAATTAGCTATCTTTGGTTTAACTCAAACTTATTCAATCTATTTTAAAAGTATCTTTAAATCATTATCAATTTTCTTTAAAAAATTAAATTCCTCCAAATTTACCAAAACTTTCAATATAACAATAAAATTGACAAAATATGAAATGTATCTATTAAATAAACCATTATTTATCTCATTATAAAACATCTTGGTTACAAAATCAAACTCAATTTCATGAAATGACAAACAAATACAAATTTTTAGAATCTCAAACGAACCCTAACATAGATAAATTATCCATTCATACAATAAATTTCTATGGAAAAAAATTATAAAATAAATAAACACATAAACAAACTATATATACTACATCAAAATGCCAAAAAAAATTAACATTTTAAAAATGGATTCCGACAACAAAAAAAAGGTAGTTTTTCTTATTTGATATGGCGAGTCTTAAAAAAACAATTGAACCAGAATTGAGATGCTGATAGACTAAGTGTTGGAGTGGTTGGATTTATGATGATGAGAGCTTGATTTTGAATAAAATATGGGGTGTTGCGTGTTATTTTCTACAAAATAAAAAGGAAGAAAAACAAGAAATGAGGGGAGGGGGGGGGCATCATTTGTGAGGCTATAACTTAAATATTATTGACGGATTCACCAACGAGTTTAATCGTCAAATATTTTTTCTTGGTAATTCTGTCTGTAATAATGGCACAGTTTTTTTTTTCATTCCTTCATTTTCAAATGTACGTAATTCCCTCGATATTCACCGACATAAATTTTTTGTTAGTGAATACAAATAAAAATATTATGTTGTTAAATATCATTGTAATTTATCGATAGACTTTTTTTCCATCAGTATATGCATTTTCATTTGTATTTGATAATTTTATGGTAGTGAATCAAAACTTGCAAAACTAAGGGTAATTAAACACAAAATCAAAGAATTAGAAGTAATCCGCCCCATTTTGTTTTATAGTGTATCTGATGACATTCTTTCTCCATTATTTCATCAATTTGCACCATACGAAAGGGAGGTGATGAGGAGGAAACGTTGGAACCAAAGAAAATGAGAGTTTTTGAATGAATTGACTAACCTAGCTATTAAATGATGCATGATTTTTTTGAAAAAGGTAAATATTTCTTTAATTATCTTTATTTTTTTCATTTTAAAAATTTATTTTTTCTTATTTTTATTTTACTATTAAATATTATTAGGCTTTTCTAGTTTTCTTATTAGAAGAGAATATTTTGTTTTAATTTTATTTTTCTATTTAGTATTAATAGGGTTGCAATTGCTTTAAAATTGTAATGATTTTAAAGCCAGAGTAAGAAGAACGCTTTGCCTGATTTGTAATTTGCATTTGTAATGCAATCTGCAAGAATGTTCTACGTTGATTCCAACAAAAGCTTTTCAGGTCACGATTCCAGCTTTAAACACCACCGAATGAGAGGGAAAAAGAGGGAAAAAAAACTATGCGTTCTGAAAACTTGCAATCGCTTTAAGTGTTTGTATGAAATATTGTGTGTGAGCTGGGTACATCTCACATATTATGATTAAAAAGCTGCCATATTTCTAAAATGTTCAGCTGGTATTTTTACCAAAGCAGGAGGTCGAGACGAATTTCAATTTCTTTTGCCCAAGTTCATTGACTTCCTTGCTTCTTCAACATAAATCATGCAGCTCACATATGTATAATATTTTAGTATCAGTATTCAGTAGTGTCGAAGTAAATGATTGATACATTGAACTGAGCTTCAAGTCTTGATGCAGCGTCATACACTTCTTGGTGCCCAGAGGCCACGGCACAACAACGATGACGATCACTGGTACTTCCCTTAGCTCTCTGTAGTGCTGACTATCTGTCAATTATGCATGTTAATTTCATCAGTAGTGGAACATTGCTGTACCGGTAGACTGATTGTTGTTAAATCGCTTGCCTCAGTAGGTTGATTGTTGTGTTAGATAGGCAATTTGTGTTCAGAATGAGAAGGCAATCCAATTGCATGTTCTGGCCGTGGACAACGTGGATGCAAATTTGCTAAAAGTTTTTGCTTCCCCTTTTCCAAATCCAGTGCCTTGTCTCCATAGCTGCCTTTCAATCCAAGCTTTCTGATATTCCTTTCAGGAACTACCTTGATACTTCTCTAACTCTTTTGGAGTACTCTAATGAACCTATTTAATAAAGCCAAACTAAAAACTTTTGAGAAATTTTTTTTTTTGTTTCATCTTAAGAACTGGTACTTTCCGTGAACGTCGCGCGCAGTACCATTAGATTGATTGTTGTGTTAGATAGGCAATTTCTTAAGACGAATATTTTTCACATCTAGCAAGGACAGCTATTTTATAACATAACAAAGCGAGCTACTTAAAAGAATCATCAGTGCTAATCTATTATATTTCCTTCGTTTTTGCTTCACTTTGTTGCTGTTTGTAAAACTAGCCAACCCTATTGACTCCATGAACACAACTCAGTTGCTTAACGAATGAAATAATGTTGCAATGTTCTTGGTTCTTCTTGCTCTTGACCCACATCCTTCATAATTCTTCTAAACCAAATAGCTTGTTGAGTACCTAAATCAATTGCAACATATTCAACTTCATAAATAATCCAGCCACTAATTGTTGCTTCTTCAAACACCGAGCAAACACTCCTAAACCAATAAAAAAAACATAGCCTGAAGTACTTCTCATATCATCAATACATCCATCCCATTCACTATCACAAAACTGAGAAATTCAATCAAATTTGATTCCATGCTCCATAATGTCTTGAATGTATCTAAGTACCTTTTTAGCAGCTCCAAGATGGAAGTGACTTGGAGATTTCATGAACCTATAAAGTAAACTTGCTACAAACATTATATTTGGCAATGTAGCTGCCAAATACAATAAATTCCCAACTAAACTTCTATTAAAAATAGCATCCATCTTTTTTCCTCCATTATCTTTCATTAGCTTTTTCATTCACCATCAAATGCACATCAACAAGTTTGCAGCCAAACATTTTGAGTATTTTTAGAATTCTTTCAACGAACTTCTTTTGACAAATGAAGACACCTATATCATCTTGTAAACCTCAAAACTGAAAAAATGATGTAGCAGCCTCATATCATTCATCTCATATCTTCTCATCATTTCTTTCTTAAAGTCTTCAATCCATCTTCCATTACTCCTCATAATCACTAAATCATCAACATATAATGCAACAATAAGAACATCATTCTCTCCTTGTTTCTTCACATACTAAGTAGGCTAACTTTTGCTTCTCTCAAACCCATGTTAAATGAAGTAATTGTTAATTTGGTTGTACCAAGTTCTTAGAGCTTGTTTCAACCCATATAATGCCTTCTTCAGCGAACACACCTTATCATCTTTTCCACTAACAACAAAATCTTACGGTTGCTCTACATAGACTTCTTACTTCAACTCGCTATCTAAAAAGGCTAACTTTATATCAAGTTGGTATAACAACTAGCCCTTATGAGCAACAATTGAAATGATTGCTCTAACAGTATCAAAACAAGCTACCAAAGAAAAAACTTGATTGAAATCAATTCAGAGAATTGAGAATAACCAATAGCTACCTTGAGAATAACCTTCCAAGCTATTAATACAACCATATTATTCGATAGTTTTACACATATTTATCTAGTATTTGGCCTATGTTTTATATATAAAATGCCTTGATATTCTTTGTTTTATCTTTTGAAGGCACTTTTGGATGTAAGATGCAAAAGAAAGTAAATTGAAGATAATTGGCAGATTTGACCTCCAATTGATGTTTTGTGCTAAGCTTGAGCTCTAGAGGTTGAAACGAAGTGATTCTAGTGACATTAGAAAGCTAACATCCATATCTTTCTATACATATGTGAAAATAAAATAAAAAGAGAAATAGCATGGAAATCGCAGCCTTCAAAGACAAATCTCGCATTATGCCAATGTTGACCTTCAGTCATTCCTACTTGAATATATTGAGCTATAAAAGTCCATTTGATGCAAACTTAATTTTGTTGGATTCCTTACTCGAAGACCTACCAGACTATCAAATTCAGAAGAAAAAGATCTCATATAAGAGAGATATGAGTTTTATAAGATGACACATGAATTCTGCCAGCAGACATGTTTCGTGAAGAAACAAGTCCAAAGTACTTCTCAAAGCATCCAAACCGACATCCAAGTTTTCATTTTGGAAAATTAGCTCCTTTAAGTAAAAATTCAAAGTTTGAAGATTTTATGCAAGACTATTTCTTCTTTTTTAGTAAAATAGTTATTGAAATACTTAAATATAAATTGTCTACTTAGAAAAGGACTACGTTATAGAAAAGGGATTAGGATTTCCTAAGATATAAAAAGAAAGAGAGAAAGGAAAGAAGGGGGCGGCTAGAAGAGAAGAAAAACGAACCCTTTCCTCCAATAACCCGAAATCATGCATTCTTCTTTCTTTTTTATTAGTTGTTCAATAGACATGCAAGAGTAAGCTCTTTTTCTTGGTTGCAAAGACACAGAAACCTTTAGATTTCAAGAATTGTGAGATTTATTTTACCTTTTCTTTTCATTTTATATGATGAATATGTTTGTTTTCCTATGATTGTTTATTTTAATTGCTAGAGCGGACTCTAAATTATTATTGTGAAGAATATATTGCTAAGTTTGATATCAGCTATATGCCTTGTCAAATGGTATCAGATCAGGTTGGCTTTTTTATGGATAAAGCTGATAGGAACTCACTTCACGATGGAGGAATGAAGGCTTTCTTAGCACTGTAAAGGCTTATAAGCAAAAACTAGATTATTTGGAATAAAGGTGTAATTGTTTAGAGTAAACCATAGCAAATCTAGCTCGGCTAATGGGTAATGCAAACATGAATCGTGAAGAGAAGAGAACATTGCTTGGAGACTTACCTTGAGGTGGCCAAATCCCAGACTTATTCCTGAAGATTCACTTAGACAACCATTTGTCCATGTGGAAGTTTTAGTGGAGACGAATTTGATAGGGGTGATAGAGCCTTAACATTCTAAGATAAACCACTGCAATAAACACATGATTTTGCATTAAGATAGAAATCCTGACATTCAATGAAGATCTAGACATAGAAGAATTCCTTGATTGGATCGGTGAATATGATAGGGTTAAGGAGTACTCAAGTTTCTTAAGATAGAAAAAAGGTGACAGTGGTTGCATATAACTTGATAGGTGGAGCTTCTTCCTGGTGGAAACATTAGATAGATACACGGTTAAGAGAAAAGAGACAACCTATTACATCATATATATATATATATGACGTAATTGTTGCATGAGAGATTCCTTCCTCATGACTATGAGCATTATTTGTTTCAGTGATACTAGGATTATTCACAAGGTAATAAATTTGTCAGTGAGTACACCGTTGAATTTCAAAAGCTAACAGAACATAGCAAGCTCTAAGAGACAGAGAATCAGTAGGTTGTAAGGTTTATGAGAGGGTTAAAACCAGCAATGCAACATAAGATTGGAGTATAATTATTGTTTACGCTTTTTAAGGGGAGAAATATAGAGTTAAAGGTTGAGATGCTAATGAAAAAGAAGGTTGGTAACAATATTAGATTTGACAGGTATGATCTTTCTAGAAGGCAATATAATAAGACAAGTAGATTCGATCTTACTCATAAGGGAAATGCAGTACAACCATCAAGGCCAACTCTAATAAGGCCCGATACTATTAGACCTGATAAGATTTTGAAAAAAACAAGTTGAAAAAAACAAAGTGAATAACCTTTATGAGATGCTAATGATAGATAAATTGTTTATATATAGAGAACCAAGACATTATTACAATTATTATAGAAGACTGAAATCGGTTAATCTGATTGAATAACAGTATGAGCTATAACCCTCTGACGACGAGGGCAAGCTGAGTGAATCTGATGGGGGTGATAAAGAAAAATTATATAAATATGATGATGATAATGAGAGATATACCATGTGGTTAGGAAGATGTTGATAACCATAACTATATGGTTAGGAAGTATAAGGGTGAGATGTATTTTGATGTGGTAGATATAGTTGCTTATAGTTTAATCTTCACTAGGCCTTGGCAATATGATGTAGATGTTAAACACTTGGTTAGGGATAATTTGTACAAGATTATAAAGAATGATATGAATTATACTCTTATACCTTTGAAGGGAGAATCCAACCCTAAAGCTTCTATAGTAGAAGGAAAGGCTTTCATTATAATAATTAGTTCAGAACTTGAGATGCGAACAGAGGTACGAGAAACTAGGCAGATTCATGCAATGGTTATAAAAGCATTATAATGCAAGCAGAAGCTAAAGACAATAATTATATAAAGAAATATTAAACTAAGAAGGAAAAACACAAAAAATTGCATAACCATGGGCCTCAATGATTTTTTTTATATCTAAAGATTCATGGTTCGCGTAGCGATATAGTGGCTACTATACAGAAAACAACCTCTAAAAAATCTTGTAAACATTTAAGTGTGATTCAACAATTGGATTAAAAGTTATAACTCTTTTGAACTATTATTTTGGCTTAGCACGACCAAGCCTTTTCTTGGGCTTTGACATGTCCCACTAGTCCATAAATGCTTTTGCTAGACTATCCACATAATCTGTCTAGAGCAGATCCTCATCTAGTTATGGTAGACTCATATTTGACGACTCAGAATCACTCGTTATAAGAGGCTTGACTACATCACATTAGTGGATGAACAAGAAAAAAACATTCTTGAAGCAATTAACATTTATGTTGTTGGTTAATGAGGTTCGTAGTTTCCATGGGTTAGCTACTTTCTATCACCGATTCATTTGAAATTTTAGTAATATTGTGGCTCTCATTACTAGATACATGAAGAAAGGAAAATTTGATTGGAGAGAAGAGACAAAAAACAACTTGGTTTTGATATAAGAAAAATTAAGCAATGCTCTGGTTTTGGCACTTCCAGATTTTGACAAACTGTTTAAGGTAAAATGTGATACTTATGGTATCGAGATTGGTGGATTTCTATCCCAAGAGAAGAGACCCGTGGTATTTTTTAATGAGAAGCTAAGTGATGCTAGGTTAAAGTGGTCCACACACGAAAAATAGTTTTATGTTGTTTTTTAAACTCTTAAGAAGTGGGAGAACTATTTGATTTGTAAGGAGTTTGTATTATATTCTGACTATGAGGCGCTAGAATTTTTATATAATAAGAGAAGAATAAGTAATGACTTGTATGTAAGTTAGGTCACTTACCTACAACGGTTTCCAATTAGAATTATGTGTCATAACTATCCTTTTCTTTTAAATAAAAATAAGAAAAAATGAAAAATAAATGTTGAAAAATAAAAGAAATACACGAAGACAAGTGACTTGGTTGGCAAGAACAAGTGAAAGAATGATATACATGCATAAATGAGAGATGGAGGGACCAAATTGGATCTTTAACTTTGTTCAGAAACTCGATTGCACCTGTAACAACCCGGCTTTTCAAGCCCAAAACAACAATATATATTGTCGGAGTCTTTTCGCACTCCATACCAAACCACAACACAGCTTCTCAATCATACTGTAACGAGATTCACATTCAGTGAATTTCTTACTAAGGTAGTAGATGGCTTGCTCCTTTCTCCCGGACTCATCATGTTGGCCAAGCACACAGCCCATTGCTGATTCAGTCACTGTTAAGTACAAAATGAGAGGCTTCCCAGGCACAGGTGGCACCAATAGCGGTGGTTTCTGCAGATATTGTTTGATCTTATCAAAGGCTTCTTGACAATCTTCATCCCATACTCCGGGCGTGTTGGTAACTGGCAAACATGTTCCCTTCACATCATCAATATATAATCCATACATCAACAACAATCAACATTTCATTTAAAAGTGAATCTTACATAAACTCATAATATTATGTTTGCATGATTAGAGTTCGCATTTAAAATATACATGCATAGTCATGAGTTTGTATTCTATCCTACAAATAGTCATCACAAATTTAATCGAAAAGGATCTAATAATAGTTATACATTCAGTACATTGATTCATATAAAATACATCATGATTTAGAATGCAAGTACATGATTCCTTGCAAAAGTAGGTTCCCATGTATCGGGTTTCCTAGGCACCTTGTTGGTATGATGTCCCTACTGTAGTACAAAACATTAACAAGAATGCAATTACTTAATAATAATAATAATAATAACAATAAGAAAATGGTCTGGCAGTTTAATGAAGCATTAACATTATCTCATGTTTGAAGCGTGACATTTGTAGTTCCTTCATGTTCTTGGTATAGACAACTTGCAGTACACATACATGCACCAATTCTTACAATCAACTATAAACTTAAATCTAGCCATTTTTTAAGACATCATTTGTCGAGGTTAACTATTCACTCACCCTAGCCATCCCCTTCGAATGTCATCAGCCAAAACTAATCAACCGTTTGTCCCGGTCATCCCTTCGGATGCCATTAGCCGAAGCTAATCATTCATTTATTCCGGTCATCCATTCGGATGCCCTTAGCCGAAGCTAATCAATCATTTGTCCAGGTCATCCCTTCGGATGCCATTAGTCGAAGCTAATCATTCATTTGTCCTGGTCATCCCTTCAGATGCCATTAGCGAAAACTAATCATTTGTTTGTCTCGGTCATCCCTTCAGATGCCATTAGCCGAAGCTAATCAATCGTTTATCCTAGGCATCCATTCGAATGCCATTAGCCGAAGCTAAGCAATCGTTTGTCCCGGCCATCCATTCGGATGCCATTAGCCGAAGCTAATCAATCATTTATCAACATTTAAGCATTTGATAGTCTGGTATCTGAATTAACACAATACAGTAACATTCATGATAAAGTATTTTCATTATTCAACATTATTTAAAAGGAAGGTGAAAGTCACCTACCTGCAGTAGAAGCTCTACTCGTGCTCCCCTGTTGCTGCTGTTGCACCACACCGGTGGTCCCTCTTGCAGTCACAGACTCATCTAAAAAATTTTCCTCATTTAAGGATATGTTTTATAATAATCATATCAATAGCTAATAAATCTTTCTTTCAATCATTTCTTTCTTTATATCTTACGTTTTTTCTCATTACACCCATTAATGTTGTCATCCTTTATCCAACCATAGTTATCATTCCTTCAGGCCGATATTATAGAGAATCCATATTCATCCATTACTCATATGTTACTTTCTATGCATGTTCATTTCCTCATAATAACATACATATATATAT
>Ga0325404_1007573_pt1 | contig 11300 bp, 8 predicted proteins | sample PopdelMetagenome_18_FD_205664 | JGI IMG/M metagenome (GOLD analysis project Ga0325404, IMG submission 205664) | Populus deltoides microbial communities from Bellville, Georgia, United States - Xylem-Control-R1 | ecosystem: Host-associated > Plants > Phyllosphere > Stem > Wood/Secondary xylem...
GCTCTCCACTGGCATGCTTGCGCTTGCAAGTCTCACCGGAAATTCTCATCATTTTACCGAAGAACTAATGGCCCCTCTCTCTCACGCGCGCGCACATGTATATAAATATGCATGCGCGTTGTCTCCATCCCATCAGCGGCACCACTTATACGTAACTATTTCATTCAATAAAAAATGGTTACAAAACACGTTTGAAGTTGATGGGAGATATTTAGAACATGGTAACAGCTATATTTCAGGGACATGTACAGAGAAAATATGACCGCATCTATTGCAGTAGTAGGCAGATGATTGGTGAGGAATTAAATGCTTCACATATCCAACAGGAAGTTGCATCCACCGCACTGCAATTCTCCTAATTTATCCGTCCAGGGGACCAGAAACACCCGATCAGAATACATATCGCCATTTAACCTGTTCACATCAACGAGAAAAAATCTGTCAGATCAGCTTTAAATGATGGGGGCACTTGTGGCATTAGATTTTTTTCCCTTTCAGCTTCCAGGGAAGCCTTTTGGGCCTTGAGCTACTGTGAATGACTCTCTTCCTTATCTCTGGTGTGAATCAGATTTGAACGCAGATCACTTGGCTGATGCCAGCTGAGTTAACTAGCTAAGTTAAGCGGAAAACACTCTCATTAAAAAGTTAAACAAGAAAACACGCGGCGGGAAAAAGGTACGTGAAGAAGGAAAGTACCACATAAAGTGACCAGTTTTGTCCTGGGGCCATGGGCGACCAGGAAGGGAACTAGTGGAGGCCATGGAATATGACTGTAAGTAGTGCAGAATGACAAGATTTTTGTGGCTAACCTCATTCGTGTAGGTTTTAGACCATTCAATGTATGAAAGGATGGCGATTAAAGATAAGCTAGTAAATGGCTGTATTTGTTTCTCTCACATCAAATTAATGCCCTCAAGTTGCATCACTATCAATCACTCGAGGAAGCCAAATTTGGTCTAACAAAGACACCGTATAGAGTGGACTCAAGGGAATTCTTCGTCTAGAAATTCAAAACTTTGGGATGTTCTCCTCATAGCAACTAAAATTATTTTTCCCTGGAAGGTGAAGAGAATAGAAAGGCTTACCCGCCTTGCCACTCGGAGGAGCATCACTGACTGCAGTTCCAACACTCAAGGGTCCACCGCCACTGTTTGGTGGTGCCATCATTTGGTTCTGCTGTACTGTTTGCGAGCCAAACCGGAACATATTCATGGGCTGCAAGACCAAACCAATGCAGCAACACTATTATCACTAAACTTTCTTTTTTTTTTTCTGATTACGAGATCATAAAGCAATTTACATTATTGAAAAGCCAAAAACACAAATGATCATCTCATGAAACGAGGTGAATCACAAAACCTGAGAAGCAGCTTGCATATGAAAGCCCATGAAACGTGCATACTGATCAGAGAAAGTAGGATTTTGCATCTGATTTTGATAATTAACTGGATTCAATACTGGAGTTTGGCAAATTACTGCCTGGTTCTGTGTGGGAGCCATAGAAATGGATTGATCAACAAGTGGGACCCTAGGCAAATGCATAGGATTTTGCATAGAAGGCAAAGGAGGCGGGCCCATTCCCATTCCCATTCCCATGCGGGACATGAAATGCTGCACTCCTGGAAACATCACTGGGACAATCCCACTTCCCATCCACATTACCTGAAAAACACAAAAAATCGTCAATGGATTTGAATTGAAAGAAGAATGATAAGCTCAAACTTCGATTTTTATAAGAATCTCTACCAAACCTGAAGTTGTAATTGAAGTGACTTCAGATACTCAATTGCCTCATCTAACATTGATGCTTTATCTGTCTGTAACATTAGGACAAGCTTAACTTGAGAGAACAAGGAACATGTTCTAAGTAAGAGAATAAAGTATGGAGAGAATGCGCTCTCTGATTTACTCCTGTTATGGAATAATTAAGTTAAAAGCGTTTGATTGATTATTTTGGCTAAAAACCAGGAAAATTTGGACAACTTTTATGCCACTATCCCTGTATATATTCTCAAAAAGCAAAGGTGATCATGCCCATTTCTCGCATCAGTGGACTTGCTCTCATCTACTCCTGTTTTCCCTTAAAATTCCCATTGGCAGTGCTATCCTTTATTCACTTGCCACAGATCCGTCTTAACTTTTCTTCTTTATTCAACCATTATTTCATAAATACGCTAAGCCTTTTCTTTCGAACACTGCATACTACGGTAAAAATCTCGGGCTAACAACAGGTGATTAGATAAAAAAATGTCTTATACATGCAAAGAAAAGAGTAGCAGAGATCGATAGTAAAACTTGAACTATGAAGATCAGAAAAGAAGACCTTGTTGCAGTGAGGTATGAGCTCTTGCAATGCTCTCATCTTCTCATTGATTCTATCCCTCCGTCTCTGCATATAAATGGACAACAGTTGAGTAACTAATGATACAATCTTGAATCTCGAAATGCAACGAGATCAGGTATTCCTACCCTTTCTGAGAGGTTATGCACTTCAGCAGCACGGCTCCTGCGGGTAGATCCTGATCGTTTGGCTGGCTTGTTTGCCACTGCTGAATCAAGTTCGGCATCCTATATCATTCACAATTCATGTTCATCAAGCAACGTATAACATAATTACTGACAGATGGAGAGGAAGTTTGTGTATTCACCTCACTTTGGCACTCAGATTCCTCCGCGTCCATGGTCTTTCTTTTCTGGCCACGACTAGGTACTGCAGATTGCTTACATGTTCTAGCAAAACTACTACCTGACCCACCTGATGATGAAGTAGCAGTAGGATCAAGTGTCTGATCACCTTTGCCTCTCTCGCTCTGGGAGATTACTTTTCGTGGATCATCTATGGAGGGTCCGGCAGACAAGCCTGTACCGGTCTCAATAGCATTACCAGAAGCACGGCTCAGGAAACGGTCACGTGGAGTTTGGTTGCTTGACCCTACTGTCACCACCGAGCACTCCCTGGCCTCTCCTTGTGAAAAATCTCCAGACCCCTGTCCTCCAAATTGTCGACTTGAAGATCTAAAATCACCCACTTTTAGGGGAGCTGAGAACTGAGAAAAGTTAACATTAACAGCTTTACCAAATCCTCCTACACTAATATGATTTTGCTCCTGGACTTGAATTCCTGGAGGGGGCATTGGGTTTCCTGGAAATTCAGGAACCACTGGATGCTTGTTGTTGTTGAGTTGTTGTTGCTGATGTGAAGTTTTCGAGGCATCAAATTTAGCCGACTTTTCTTCTGAAATTTGATCAGAAAGTGGTGGTGGCAATTCGGAGAAAAAATTGGAACAGAACTCCTTTTCAAAGGAATCTTCAAGAGGGTCATGAATCCAAGAAACTGTCTCATCATCTTGAATCAAATGACTTGAATTTAGAGTTGAGTCATAGCCCCTTACTGTTGGTGAATCATGTTTTTGAACGTGAGGATTTGGTTTTCTTTGTGTTTGGCTGTGCATAACCACCTGCCCATTTCGCCATAGCAGCTCTACTAGCTCATTGTCTGGCCTGCAAAAGGTAAAAAATGGGGCAGCCAAAATCAACAACCTTTACAAAAATAGATATGCTTTGAAGATCAGATTATCAAAATTTAGATAGAGCACACACTCTATGGGGTTCTTCTGATTGGAGACAGGAAGATCACCCTCAAGATTCCAATCAGGAATGCAATGATTCATGGCTGAGAAGACACAGATATCCTGTTAAACACAACACAGAAGATAAGTTTAAAATATTTGACAAAAAGTATTAATAATTATTATCAGTCTAACGGGTATGATGCTCTGTGTCATAATCTAAGTCTTATAAAATGGTCAAAGAAAAAAGAAAAAAAAACACGAGGAGAAACCATGTAACACACCAACAGGTAAATTAATAATAAATAAACATGAAATGGAATTAAATAGTATCAAGAACTGTATGCATATCATAAAGACAGACTGAAAGAAAGAATCAGCAACACGAAGCACCCTGCTTGAAAAAGAAGAAGACAAAATCGGCACCAGTCAAAGAGGGAAACTTTTGAAAACAAGACCCATTGGAGAATCCTCAAGAAAACAAAGGTGCAGTCTTTTGAAGAAGGACTACAGAAACTCGAAGACCCACAAATAGTTGTGTCAAGAAAAGGAAAGTCGAAAGAGAAGAAGATAAAAGGGGCAAAAAAAAGACATTCTTCTGGCCTGCAAGAGAAACCAAGCAGAGAGAATCAAACAAAGTGGACTTTAAAAGTCACACAAGTAGGAAATATATGGGAAATGAAATCAAAGCACACCTGACCAAACCAATTCAACTGAACCAATTCAACTTCCACTATGACCTCTCTCTCTCTCTCTCTCTCTGTAGAAAGCTGTGTAAAGAGAAATTTGAGAATGGACTTGCCCGAGAGAGAGAGATAGAGGAGGGTCTGTTTTTAACTCCCAGTTAGAAAGACAAGGACATGACACAGACTAAGAGAGTTAGGGGAAGGATTCTGTAACAACGCAACTCATTTTTTAATCTGCAGTTACTTGCACTGCATTCCACGTGGCAGATGACCAGTGAGTTTGTTTTTTAGTGGGGCTAGTTTGTTGAAATTTTGGCTGACTGGAAATTTGATTTTATAAATATATTTTTTAAAATATGTTTTTTAGTAATTGGCTAGCAAACATTTAAAAATTCTTCGGCCACGATCACATCATTAGTGTTTGTGTCTGCCTATCCAAGTTTCCTCCACCTCTCGAAGGAAAAGTAATATAATCCTGAAGTGGTGATGAGATTAGTTAGGGTTCATCAGATTGATTTAATTTCCAATTAAACAGTATAATATGTAAGAAATGTGACAATTAATATAGTAACCTTAAATTAAGCAATAATAAGGTTCATCTTTGAATCGCTGTCTACCAGTTGATAATGAAGATGACTTGCAGGTGGTTCTCAGTTATAGCAAATGTGGTGAATTATTTTTGCATCCTTTAAAATGACTATTTAATTCCTTTAATTCAAGAAACTCAATATCGAGTATTTATGTTTTCATTATTATAATTATAATTATAATTATAAGTAATACTAAAATGTGTGGCCTTTCCACAGTGGAGATGGCATTGTACACACACTAACAAGACACAATGGATACTCTGGTTGTAATTTTTTTCTTCCATTTAGCTTTTATTGGGCCAAAATAGAGACTGATTTGGGGTAACTTATGATGAAATTAAAATACAGGAGATTAAATTGAAAAGAAAAAAAAACAAAAATGAGCGACTCATTTAGGTTTTGTAGTGAAATACCTATTTTGCCCTTAAAAAACCATTATATTATAGGTAATTAAGTAATTTCACAAGGTTCCATTTGACATTCTAAAACTTAAAAGGAAAAATAACATCCTTTTTTTATATAATGCACAATAAAATAACCTTTATATCTTTATATAAAAAAATGTTAATGCGATGCACACTTGGAAAGCCCCTGTATGACATGTGCGAGGATATTAGATGGTTAAATTTCATTTTTTCACAATGACGTTTGAAATTTCTTGATGTGCTAAAGATCACCAAGTTCGGTGCCAATGATTTTTTTTCTTCTTCTCTATCTTCTCCCTTAAAAACCATGCTTGACATTCATAATGTCAAGCTAATTCTCTTAGTTGAGGATATTTGAGTACAAGTCATCATTCTATTTTTATATTCTTGTTTGATCTCATTTAGATGTTTTTTTTTTAAAAAAACCAAGACTTATTGTATTTTTACAAGGTTATTCATATCTTATAACCTGACTCGTGTGTTTGACAGTTTAACCCTTATGAGCCTGGACTTTTTTTTCTTGACTTTTAATCACTGTTTTTTCTTTTAGATCTTTTTATGTGGTTGATATTTTTTAAATTTTACCATTCAATATTTGATTTGTTTAGAATTGGCCTTCATGTTTTTTTTTTTTTCCTTTCAATTTAGTGTTTCCAATCAAATAGTTTGGGGCATCAATTTTTTTTGGGATTTGAATTTTTTTTTCATCTTATGATTCAACCTTGTTTTTTTTTTAAACCAAGTTTCATGATTTTTTTTTGTTTTCTTTTATACCGGATTATCCTGATCTCATAACATGATCTATAGGTTTGATAGGTGGGCTCAAGCCTTCTTTATCTTAAAATTGTTTTTTGTTTTTTATGTTGATTTTTTTTTAATTTCATCATTCAACATTTGATTAGTTAAAAACTAGGTTTCAATGTTTTTTTAAATTTGTTGTTTATGGTCAAATGACTCAGGTTACAGGTTTAATGTGTTAACACGTGTTGTCATTGTTTTTTTTAACTTATTTTATTTTTTATTTTCATCATTTGACATCGGTTTTTCTTCCATTTTAAAACACGATAGCATCACCCGAAAATTATTTTTATGCTTAATTTTTTTTACTCGCAGTGAAGTGCAAGTCACATAGCTAGTACTTATCTATAATCTAGTTCTTCTGAGAACACAACCAAATTAAATATTTAAATTGAGTAAAGAATGCACCGAAAGAATATAATGATATTTATTAGGTGTTTGTTTTTGAGTTTCAACCTGATTTTTAAAGTATTTCTTAAATTGTTTTTTACCTAATAAAAGCATCAAACTGATACTTTCTTAGATTTTTTTATTATCTTGATGTGATAATGTAAGAAAATCTAAAAAAAAGGGTACTATTTTAACATTTTTTTAATTAAAAAATATTTTTAAAAACACTATAAATGTCATTTCCAAACAAATACTAAATAGAGTTTCTCCCTTCATGTTCTCTTCCAAGTACTTCCTTCTTTTCAACAGAAACCAATTTCTATATATATATCTTGCAAGTTTTTCTAGTTTAAGCATTGATTTTTTTTATAAAAAAAAGAAAAAGAAAAAGAAAAAGAAAAAGAAAAAGAAAAGGAAGGGATTTTCTCTAAGATAATAATTGGAGGGCACTCTGTTTTTTATCAATTGATGTCAAATCATGTTCTTAAAGTGACAACGTGAAGACAACTATGCCAATATCCAGATGGCACCACTACCGCATTCAACTTACAAGTTACAACAAAGTACACAGAGGAGAAAGAAAAAAGTAAACATGACGCCCGCCTCCTCAGTCTTCTACTCAATCAAATTGTTCAATCCAGTCCCTCTGCTGCGGATTTCCACGGCACCCTTATCCAGCTGAGAGCTTGAGACAATGATTTATTAATTTTGAATATTGTTGGCTGGCTTAGGACATTAAATTAAAAAATAATCTCATCGTCCACCATCTCTTTATATTCTTACTTCCTTCATCTCCCCTCTTTCGTCCTACTTGATCATCTGATTTTGCTGATACCTGTGCCAATTTACAACTTTTCAACAGGGAAACCGATTACAGGTTTTATCTCCAATGCCAAGGAGCGCAGCTCGTTGATCTCATCACTTGTGAGTCTCCAACCAAGTGCACCAGCGAACTCCTCAGCCTGTTCAGCATTCTTGGCCCCTGGGATTGGAACGACATTCTCCTGGGCTACTAGCCAGTTCAGCACTACCTATACAGATCAAAACCTTACGTTAAGAATTGATCGTTCTGATAAATTAGTGTTAGTTATGACTAAACAACAACTATGTAGCTTCTGCTGAACAAGATGGAAAGGAGACGGAACAAGTATAAAGATTTTAAAAGAACAAGGATGAACCTGTGTGGGAGTTTTACTGTAGTTCTGTCCTATTTCTTTGATGCTGTTCAACAGAGGTTGGAGCTGCAGAACACAAGGATGTTTCATCCATAGAGTTGGGATTTAATGGTAACACACACACACGCTTTTAGTCACTACCTTTGTTAGAAACTCAGGAGTGTAAATCTGGCCTCGAGGACCAGTTGGTGGATTTTCTGGTGTATACTTTCCTGTAAGAACACCTGCATAGGTTCCAAAGGTTTATTACTTCTCACAGATAGAAAAGATAGCATATATAATGATGGTCAAGAAACTGTGACTAATAAGCAGCTTAAAAAATTATTTCAATGATGAACAAGGGTTTTTTTTTAAACTCTTCTAAGCATTTCAGCCTTGATATCCATGATCTGGTGAACTAGAAATCAAAATCAAATTGGTTCCCTTCTGAACTTTCTTTCTAAAAGCTGAAATGATTATCTGCTAAGCATAATAGGCTACTCAGGTGGGTGACTGGCTTGCCCTGTCAACCAAAGCATTTTTAGTGACTAGCAGCACAACATTGGAAGACAACAAGAATTTAATAAGGAAAATAAGCCTTTTATGCCCACCATGTAGTTTGACTATTCTTAGGTCTTGAACCTGCAACTTTCTAGTCCTGGCTGAACCCCAGGAACACTTACAATTGCATATAGAGCACCCGAGTGAAGTTTTAGAGCACGAAACAAGTATGAGAAACCCACCTTGAGCAATAGGAGAATATGCAATCAAAGTGACCCCAAGTTCATCACAGGCTGCCTTCACACCATTCTCCTCAGGTGCCCTGTATATAAGGCTGTAATTCACTTGATTCGAAGCCAGTGGAATACCTCTTTTCTTAAGCTTCTCATAAGCAGCACGGAGTCGGCTCTCTGAATTAAAGAAATAAAATATCATCATGCATAATAAAATATATAAATTCTGAAAAAAAGACAAGATTAGTGTATAATCAAGTATATCAAACTCTAAAATTCCTTTTAACAGTTCAAGCTGCTGGAATTAGGAACTTACCACTGTAATTGGAAACACCAACAGCCTTCACAAGCCCCTGCTCAACAGCATCCCCAAGACCATCAATATATCCTGAAAAAGAATTTCCATTGAACTAAGTTTCTTCTGAATCTGAAGGTGTTTGAGTTCTATCAAAATTCAGTTCTGCTAGCTATATGCAGTCGAGAACGATGCATTGTTGAGTTGAATTTGAGTGTGTTTAGATAAATCCAGTCAAGTGCTCAATGAAACAATGATGTAGCAAATGAGCCACCTTCATTTCCCCATATTCCAGGCCTGGAGACCAGCACAAAAACTTCATGAGTGGTATGTTCTGTCAAAAAAGTTGCAGACTGAAATCACGTAGCATGGTAAAGTTCATACCAATGTAGTTGATATAGCTCTACCGAAGAAAGTCCAAGGCGATTGAGGGACTCCTTAAGGGCAGTTAGGACACTCTGACGTCCCAGCCTCCAAGGCAAAGCTGCATACTTGGTTGCGACAGCTACCTCCACTTCAGGATCTTTTGCTTTCCTGTCCTTGATAAATCTTCAAGCAACCAGTGAAGTTCAGATGATAAGTAAACTAAGCTGAAAAGCAATGATGCTGTAATGTTATAGCAGATGGACATCGTAACCCATTTGCAATGATATACCTTCCTAGAAGAGTTTCTGAATTTATGGCACCAAATGAGAACTGCCAAATGCACAATGATGTCCATAAATTTCTCTTTGATGTAAAGTGAGAATAAATTGAAAATAACATCCACTTCTCACCCTAGAGCCGTAAACTTCAGCAGTATCAAAGAAAGTTATACCGCAATCAACGCTTGTATCAAAAGCTGCTTTAGCAGCCTTCAATTTCATATCTGCCATCATTGCAAAGCAGAAGGAAACGCTTAACATAGTTCATGGAGAAGAAATGTAGACAACAATTTAGTTACAAACACAGACATATAGAGCTCGCGGCGCAAATAAAACGACAGGCCTTAAAATTTAACAAATTAGGATGGTGCAGAAGTTGGGGAAATGCAAACGTAAACAGATGGGGAGTTCTGAATGTATCCATAGTTTAATGAGCAACAATGCCATATTTAGCAACAAAATCCAACATAAAAACCAGCACAATTTGTTATTGGAAAAGAACATGGCAATTCTCAGAGACAGCATATTTTTAAACACAAAAACGTTAGTAGTTGTATTACACAAAATCATTATTGTCTAATGCAAAATTAGTCATGATAAAGGCGTTGTTGTTTTCTTTTGAAAGAAAAAAAAAGTGATCAGCAATTTAAGATTTTGCAGCAGAAGTACGTACCATCCCATTCGAAGTTGTTCCAGTAGCTGGTATCGCCCCAAGACCAAGCACCAATTCCAAGCCTTGTAACCTCTAAATCAGATCCACCCAACTGCACCTTATCTTCCTTTATTTTCGAAGCAGCAAAATCCTCCGAGGCAACAGCTCTCACCCTGTTAACTGATCTCCTATTACTTGAAACACAAGAACATGCACTACTAACGTTCATAGCCATAGCCATAGCCATTGTGATGGGGTCTCTTTAATTCAAGAACTTGTGTGGCCTTTATCTTTTTTTAATAATGAGATTTGTATGGTATTTAATAAAGTTCAGACAAAAGCACTGAACTGAGATAGAAATCAAACACTGCTTGTCATAACTGTATCTATCTAGGATTTGTTTGGCTAATAGAGCGAGTTATGGAGGAGAAGAAACATGGTCCTAAAACTTTCCACGTAAGGCAGGTACTTGTCACGTACCAATAATCAAGTGGCGGAATTTTGCAAACTTGCAATTTGGCATCGGCGAGGTTCCAAAATAGTTTCTGGGCTGGGTTTCTCTTGAGCAGGATTGACTCGTTCGGGTTTAGTTCTTACAAGCCTGAACCCAGCTCAAGCAGTAGTTTTTTAGGCTCGGCGAGGAGGCGTCGTTTGACAGTCAAGGCTTTCCAAATTTCTAACATATGGAAAAAATCTGATTGGAATATTTATTCCATATCTGATTTCATAATAATTAATATCTTTCTGTTATGCTTATAATAAATAGCTAATTAAGTTTTCTTTGACTATAGTTCTGTTATATCTTCTTAATTATATCCTTGTTTGCAACAGAGTTTAATTTTAATTTTATTTTTAAAGTTTTCTTTGTCTATAGTTTAATTATTTTTGACTAATCCTTATGGGTGAATTTTATTTAAAATTCATGATATATTTTTAATGGTGCATAAAAAAAATCCACTTTCATGACAGTTCATGCCTAGCTCGAATGGCGTGCTACTCTCCACAGGTTCGAGCCAGCCCAAACAGTATAATGCCTTCCTAATTGCTTAGGCTAGCCCGAATGACTTGCCTCCTAGCCCAAATGGCATGCTCCCTAAACTATTTAGGCCACTAATACTTGTTGGGCACACACCTCGGTATATTTTTTAGTTTCTGATATGTTAGAACACTGTCACGCACCAACCATCGATGCACGTAAGATCTTCTATGCAGAGAAGGGCACCTCCTTTCTCATAAATGGTCACTTTCTACCCATATAGCATCACAAAGATGCTTGCTAAGCACTAATCTCTTCATTAATGGGTAACGATACACCATAATCAAGAGCATCAAATTTTTTACTAATAATATTTAATTTTTTTTT
>Ga0325404_1007576_pt1 | contig 11296 bp, 2 predicted proteins | sample PopdelMetagenome_18_FD_205664 | JGI IMG/M metagenome (GOLD analysis project Ga0325404, IMG submission 205664) | Populus deltoides microbial communities from Bellville, Georgia, United States - Xylem-Control-R1 | ecosystem: Host-associated > Plants > Phyllosphere > Stem > Wood/Secondary xylem...
TATATATATATATATATATATATATATATATATATAGATTTTGCTGACCTCCTGTCCGCCAATAAAATATTAGCAGCGGCCGTTCTCGGTGGTGCTCCATTGTGGTATATTCCTTTGGAAAATCAAAGTGGCCAAAGCATCTTGCCTCCAATAACTAGGATATGCCATGCAACAAGCAACCTTCTTAATCATACCTAGCCTCTCTTTATCTTGACTCTTTGAAAATGCATTCCTATATATGAGAGGCCCCTCTCGGGATATTCTTTGGCATTTTAAACATGAATCGCAGCCTCCATATATGCAGGTCGGCAGGTTTGAGAGGACATGGCTTGTTTTGGAGACCAAAGTTCTTACTTTCTTATCTCTATCAGCTAAAATCTTGAATCGCGAACTTGTAAAGCCCTAAGTTACCATTCCCACGAACCCAAATAGAGCCCAACCACCAATCACATGAAAGCAAGGCGCAATTGAGCAGGCTTTTCATATGGACAAGTAGATTTCATTATGTCGAGATAAGTCTCCTTAAATTTTTTACAACATAAAAAAATAATTATACAATGATAGCGCTTCTAAAGAATAAACAAAAATTTGAGATTCGGGTATTGATTGAAATAGATTTAATAAATTTAATAATATAATTATAAAAAGAATTAATAATGATGATGATGATAATAATAATGACTAATCGATAAAAAAAAATAAAAATTTGCTAATATTATAAAAATATACCATCTAAATATTCTTAAAAGATCTCAACGATCTTATTTCATAATAAAAAAAATTAAATGAGAATATGATAATCTTATAAAGACAAAACAAAAAAGAAAATCTAAAGCTCACTCACTACTAAATCAAACGTTGAAGAACGAATTGAAAAAAATTAATTTTAAAAAATAATAAAAAACTTGACTTTAGTCAGCATGCCAAACTCCTAACCCACTTGTAAGGTCAAGATAACCCCATACAAAAAAAAAAAATAATAATGAAAGCCACCTCTTAAGCAAACTGAATAATGAAAGGTGAAACTAAACAAAAACCAATTAAAAAATAATGAAAAAAACTTGAGTCATCAAGGTTAACTAAATTAACATGCGACTCAGAATATGAGATTAGAATAACCTCATAGAAAAAAAACAGAAAAATTCACAAAATTGAAGCCCTAACAACCTAATGTTGAAGGGAAAAATAAAAACAAAAACCTAAAACAAATATCAAAGACAAATCGGGCTAATCTTCAAAATTAATAACATAGGTTATAAGACTAAATTACCCCATAAAATTCAAACTTGTAAAAAATCATAAAGCAAAATTGCAAATCATCCAAAATTAAAAAACAAACACTACCATAAAATTAACAAATAGCAATGGAAACACCAACATATAATATTTAATCGCTACTTTCTAATAGAAATAGTGATGGACAATTTCTAATGGTAATAATGATGAAATATGTTTTGTTGGTAATTTTCCATGGAATTGCTGAAGAAGTGTAAAAAATAAAAAAAAATCAATAAAAATATCATTGAAAATTCTGTCAGAAAGTCAACACATCATTATTTACCAACAAAATTGCAAATTAGATAACTCCATCAACAAATATAAATAATTTATAACCATCAATTCCCTCCCCCCTCGTTCTTCTTCTTTGTCATCCTCCTGCTAAAACAAAATATAGGTTGCTCCTTATTTTCTCACAAATCTAGCCACCCAAACTCATTGGTGTCGATCTACATCTATTAGTAGTTTCAACATTTATTGTTGATTTTTTTTGTGAAGCTTTGATATACAAAATAAGAAAACCTACCTATTCTTTTGTGACCCATTTATGTTTTTGGTTAATTTATTAAATTTGTATGCGTATTTATAATTCTCTTATATATTTAAGTGTTTCAAAACTTTTTCTTAAAGAAATTTATTGTATTAATGTATGATTTGTATGTTATAGTTTGTTTGAGATTTGGAGGAAATTGATTTTTTTTTTTTTATCATTTGATGAAATTGAGTTTGATTTTGTAACTTAGATGTGTTATAATTGAAGAAATGATGGGTTGTTTTAATGGGTATCAATTATATTTTGTCGGTTTTATTGTTAAGTTGAAAATTTAGAGAAATTTAATTTTTTATGGAATTGATAAAATCAATATTATTATATATAGGTTTTATACGCAATGGGTGATCATTTTTGGATGTATTGAGATTCACCTGAAGGTTTTATAGGCAATATTATATTCAAAGGGTTGATGGTAATTTTATTAAATTTTATATCTTATAATCCAAAACATATTTGTGCAGGTAAAATTAGATGTCCATGTGTGAAGTGTAAGAATAAAAAGTTCCACAATAAAAATATTGTGATGATTCATTTACTTAAAAATGATTTATCAAGAAATACTTATGTTGGTTTGCACATAGAGAACTCTATGTTTCTTATAAAGACCACTGTCAACACCAACAACCACTACAATAACAGCCAGTATAAATACCCAGCTACAACAACTCTATAAGCAATAGTGATGAAGGAGAGATTAGAAGAGAGGAGAGAAGATCGAGATCTTTCCCAACAATGATCTCCCACCTCTACCAGCGATTGTTTTATAGCCACAACAAAAGCAAAAAGGAAAAAAGGCAAATCTAAACCAATAAACCATGCACTTCCCACATCATTAGAGCATTTATCTACACACCACCAGTCATGGTAGTGCTTGAGCTACACATGCTGACATTGTCGAACTAGTTCTAGTAGCGTCCAATTAACCTAGCTACTTTAGAAAGTCAATTTCAAACCCTAAAAATAAGCTTTTGATAAATTTTAATGTATTATTGATTCCCATGTATATTATAATGATTTGTTATGGTTATTAGAAGTTTTGGGGTACATATTGATGTGTGGCAACTCTAGGGTCATGATACCATCAATGTTTTTTTTTAAGGTGGAATAAGGTTAAATCAATACACCACGATCCTGGATGTAATTCTTTTTTTATCTCATAATGAAGTTTTATATGTGTTGGCATTGTGCTTGAATTATTATGATGTGTTTTAATGGTGTTCATATGGAATATTATGGTGTTTTACTGGTTTTATTATTTACTGACCCGTCTAGGATAAATATATCATCACTAAGTACTGTCCTAATGTGTTGATTATAAGTAATGAAAATACTTAATACATTACTTTATTGTATTTAAAATATCTTTCACTTTGAAATATGGTGGTTTCTTAATAGTTTTAGTATTCATATACTCACATATGATAAATGAACCATCACTAGGTGCTATCATAGAGTATTGATTGGTGGGTAATGGAACTGCTTAATACATTACTTTATTGTATTGAAAATATTTTTGGAATATCTTTCCCTTTTACAATGTTGTCGTATATTAATGGTTTTATTATTCACAATCCCACATAGAATAAATGAATCATTATTAGACATTGTCTTAAAGTATTAATTGATGAGTAATGGAACTTATTAATATATTGCATTATTGTATTCAAAATATATTTGAAATACCTTTCCTTTAAAAATATTATGGTGTGTTAATAGTTTTATTGTTCACAAACCCACCTAAAATAAATAAACTATCAATAGGCATTGTTCTAAAGTGTTGATTAAATTGCTTAATATATTACTTTATTGTGTTCAAAACATCTCTGTAACATCTTTCTCTTTGTATCATTATGGTGTATTAGTGATTTTATTATTCACATACCCACCTAGAAAAAATGAATCGCCATTAAGCATTGTCCTAGAATGTTGTTTGATAAATAATGAAATCTTTTAATACATTACATTATTGGGTTCAAAATATTTTTAAAATAACACATAATTCCTTGTAATTTTGTTTTTTTGAATATGTATAATAATGCTATTTCTTTGTTTTTTTTTTTCACGATACTCCAACAACACCCTTCAAAGCTATTATTCTAGCTATCTAGTTAGTCACTTTTAAAAAATAAAGTCACCTATGGTGACAATATTTTTTTAAAATTTATAAATGAAAATATTTGTAAAATCTTGACTTTAAGTTTTAATTGCAAATATTATTTGTAAATAATCCTATTGTTGTTTGAATTAGGACGTTTTATGTTCATGATGGTGTTTGTTTAATATATATATATATATATATATATATATATATATATATATATATATATATATATATATATATTTGTTTGGGACACCTTTCATTGAAGATGTAAGTGGATTTGGGATGAATCGGTGTTATCTCACATAGACCTATTAAGTGTAAATGGTAGCATTTAGACCTGTTTCAATCAATATAGTTTCATATGGGCTTATGCCCATCAATTTCTCACCATCCAATAAGTCCAATGCTCACTTTTTAAAAGGATTTGACCTTACTACTAAGCCTATGTCCCAAATCAATGCCGTAGTTTACTTTATTCTTTTAGTTTTAATAACAAATACACACATACTAGTTTAGACAAAATCATAACGTGTAAGCATATTAGGTATATTTATCATTAAGATAAATATAAAGCAACTTACTTTAGATATGATATATGTAGTGATTATTATCTTTCTTGTTATATGACAAGTCCTTTATCTAGAATCTCTAAAGATTAATTAGGGTTTTTAGTCTCCATAAAAGTAGGTGGTGATTTGTTTTCAATTTTTAACTATTTTTACTTATAGTTTTATGGATTACCTCGAAGAAACTCAAAATATCATCGTTTCAATATTAATTTTTTTTATTAAAATAATTGTTTTTTTTAAATCAAACTAAATTTTGATCAAGTGAATCAAATCGTGTATAAACCCATCAAATCAACTATGTCATATCTTATTCATTTATAATTGGTTTAATTTAAAAATTGGTCAGTTGATAAACCTTCATTTTGCTATTAGACTGCGGAGTTTAATAATATTTTCAAAAAATTCTGGCGGTAATGGCGGGCAATTGTATTATGGCTCTGTTTATTTTTGTGTTTCAAAAACACTTTTGAAAAAATTTAAAAAAATTTTATTTTTTTTACTTCAAATTAATATTTTTTGGTGTTTTCAATATTTTAATACGCTGATGTCAAAAATAATTTTTTTAAAATAAAAAATATATTTTTAATGCTTTTCCGAGTAAAAAATACTTTAAAAAACAATCACAACCAGACTCTCAAACAAACTATACTATACTAGTATAAAAGAAGAAACATGATGGTGCCGTCAGTACATTTTGTGCACTGTACGCTAACCATATGAAGCAATAGTCTTTTGCTAATTGATCTCATAAGCTCGTCAAAGGACATAATTACTTGAATTGGCAGATGAATTTCCTGGATGCTAATTGCAAAGTCTACGAACTAAAATCTATAAAAAAGACAATAATTAAGGCAATGGCTTGCTCAACGAGGCATGAATCAATCAGATTTTGTCATAAAGAGGGAGGGGTCCCATCATGACTAACAGAAACATCCATTAAATTGGAGAGGACCCATCCTATTGCTGATGGTGATTCTAGAACCCTACCTCTCGACTTTGCCAATCGTGAATCGTGATGGCAACTCAGCTTCACATGCATAGACAAAAAAACTTGCAAATTCCAGCCAAATTAGCACGGTAGCTATCCCCTCGGTCTCTCTTGTTTCTAGTGCACCAAAGTAGACCCTAGACACGAGTGATCACATGACGTGGTGTTTGTAATTTCACGGTCTAACTGTGATTTTTAGAAAAATTAAAAGTGTTTTAGTTTTTAATTATTCTCTGTGTGTATTTTTAAATGGTTTTGATGTTTAAAATAAATTTTAAAAAAAATAAAAAATATATTATTTTAATATATTTTCATATAAAAAAATACTTTAAAAAATATTCATTACACTACCAAACAAACACTTAAAAACCAATGAAGTGTGGTTATGTTCGTGTTTTTAACCTTCCAAACTATACTTCATAAGTCAACACCATTTATACCATGTATGAAAAGTATGCTACTAAGATCAATGTTTCTCTTTGAGATGACGAGGCTATCTTGATTATGTTCTAACTATTTTATATAGGACACCACTACAATATATATTTGATTAAAAACCAGTTACATAACAAAAAAATATTTAGGACATAGAGAATTATTTAGCATTGTTATTTAACTCATTCTAGTGAACCAACCTTGAAATTTTTTTACCTGACTCTTTACCTAATATAGATCTAAAATTAAATCGTGTGAGAGTTGTTTTGGCGTAACCCGTCGACTTGACCGGTACAAAGACAACCTGACTGACCAGTAAAAAAATTAGGGATGAAATTGAGAAAAAATGATGAAATTAACAGAAGAAACCTCCCAACTTAACTCCTTACTTGGGTCGGGTTTAAAATTAAATTATGTGAGGGTTGTCTCGGGTGTGACCTAGTCCACTTAGCCATTCTAAAGATATCCCGAACGACTAGTAAAAAAATTATGAGAATGAAATTGAAAAATAAAAGAATGAAATTAACCAAAAAAAACCTTTAACCAGATTCTTTGTCTAACTCGAGTTTAAAATTAAATTACGAAAGAGTTGTCCCGATATCATTCAGTCGATTTAACTAGTCTAAAGGTAACCCAGATGACTATTAAAAAATCCTGAGAAAACAAAAGACGAGATTGAAAGGGGAAAAAAAGAGAAATAGAAAGAAAAAAAGAGCTGAACTAGAAAAAAAATAAGAAGAAGCTTCACTATTCATATGAATAATGAAGCTCCACTAAATATACCATATCTTTTAATAGGGAAAGGTAATAGGACCTAGAAAAGATGGTTATACCTGATTGATGACCATATAGAAAGATAGAAGATTATCATATTACAATTATTTAAAGTCCAAAAGAAGGCATTTGAACACAAGCATAACTTAGTGTATTAGATGTATTATTCTAGTGAAACAAGGTTGGAATCCTAGGACTTTAATTTTTCCCAGTATAATTATATAATAAAAAATAAAAAATAAAAAATTGATCATTATTAATAATACCTAAATTAAAAAAAAAATCCTATTTAGGCTGAATTCTAGCCCAAATAGTAGGGATTTTCAGCCCAATACCAAAACCAACCTTGATATGTCTAATAATGTCCTGGCACACCCTTCACACATTTTTTTGGGTTACTAAGAGCCACACATATAAAATTTTCAAGCACATATTTTTTCTATGCATACAAGACTTTTCATATGCAGAGCAAACCATTTTTTATGCCAATGAGACTGCTCATCACTAATATTTCCACCATTAGCCTGCATAAAACAACAACCAGGGCATAACATGATAACCAATAAGCAATCATGACTAGACAATGGTAGCTCATAAATTTCTTCATCAATGATATGTTTTTTTTTTTTATAAAAAAACCTCATGATTTGGGTGTATAAATACACTTAATCACTAGGTAAAATCCAGATCCCATCATTGACTATAAGCCAACAATGCAAAGGTGCCACACCGTGCCATGTAAGTTCTATCCACTCAAAAGATAGAGCTTGACTTAGCAATTAAAAATAAGGTTTAACAACACACAATCCCACTCTAGGCCATACAAAGCTAGCCATGCAAGACCATATCATTATAGACCATAAAAAACCAACCATTCTAGGCTCACTCTAGGCCATAAATTCTTTTTTTAATACATTTTTCTTTATATATTTCTTTTACACACACCACTCTCTTTTTAATTTTGTTGACTTAATCAACAGAAAGTCATCTGTTCCAACAGGGGACTTGTTTTATAGGAAAGCTCGTGGACTCGCGGTTAAGCCTAGTTACGCTAACAGTCGGGGATAGAGCCATGTAAAATCCAATTTCTGTCTAAATTTTTTCTAATTTCATTAGCAGCACGGTCTATAAGGAACTAAACAAAAGCTAGTTCATTCCCTCTCAATCATCATACTTTCCCATGACTAACAAAACTTTAGGACATGAAAAAATAATTGATCTTCCTGCCACATAAAATACAACTCCTTAAGCTCTCTAACAACTATCTCATTAAGTGCAAATGCTCAATAATGTGCTTCTAAACATACAAGAAAAACATCGCACTTTCCATTCCATCAATAGAAAATACAACATATAGCTTCACTATGTGCACTAAAGGTCATAGAAAGCTCTAGTTTGATAAAATTTTGGGAAAATAACTTTCGAAGTATACCCGATACTCATACTTTATGAAGAAGTCGTCGTGTCTATAAAAAAAAAACTCATCTAAATCCTATCCACTAGCATGACTATCTCCATCAATAATGCTCATCAACAAAAAGACTCAGACATGAGACAACATCAATGATTGTATGGCATTCTAAGAATGAACACCATTTCCACCATAATAGAGACTCTCCACTCTATCACAAAGTGTTACACACTCATCTCTTCAAAGATCGTGTCACCGCGAAGGCTAATGTTGACAATTATGATGGTTTTACATATCCCAAAAGGCATATCCAAAGTGTCACAAACATCCCAAACCTTGTCGCACAAAAGTGTAACACTATGTAAAAGTTATCCTAATAATATTTCATGGATCTACTAGTATATGGTATCATAGCTTGAACCTAACTCTATCATTAGCTTTTATGATTTGTATGTTAAGCTTATCTTTTATTTCAGCACTAGCATTCCAGCTAAAAAGAGCACGACCAAGCTTTTTCACATCATTTAATGACAAGATGAAAGCATCAAAATTTATCTTTAGATACTCAATAAGAAAATGCTAAACAGGAAAAATCCACTAAAAGCAATTACCACTGAGGACTTGATTAGTGGAGTCTACAACTACTCATTATAGGAACACTTGTTATCATTTTTAATAAGACTTTTTTTATATATATATAAAACAAGTAATAGATAATCATATTTGAGTAGAAGAAAAAAGTGTCACCAGACACGGACAACCTCATTTTTAAAAATTAGAATCTCTACATTGTCATTAATCTTCTACTAGGGCATCATTCAAAAGAAGCACCAAGGGATGCATTTGTAATTGCTTAATATATTTTGAGCTCCTAACCACTCATATAATTACTGCTATTTTATACGGTATCTACCTCCAATAAAAAGTGGCACAAACACAAGAAATCCTAACAAGTTTTGACATTTTTATTATGACCACAATCATGACACTGAAGAACATCATGCCCTAAAAAATGAGATTGAAAAATTGATCTCTAGAGGATACCTTTAACAATTTATAAAGAAGAAAATGTAACATAAACAAACATTAAAAAGTCTTTGTCATGTACTACCCAAAATCATATAATTTTCAAAATTATATCTCTATCTTTTGAAATTTTTAAATGAAAATAGTAACTTTTTTTTGTCTTAAGTGAGAATGAAAAGTCTATATAGCAAGATCTCTATGACTCTATTAAAATCTCCAAGACTCCATGAAAATATCCATTACGAGATCTTCATGTCTTTAAATGTATCTCTATGAAAAATATTCATGATGAGATATCCATGTCTCAATTAAAATCTCCATGACTCTATAAAAAATCTTCACAGATGAGATCTTTATATCTCCATTGACATCTCTATACATGACTCCATGAAAAATTTTCATCGGGGATCTTTATTCAAATCTCTACATCTTCACACAATATTTTCTTATATAGTACTTTTTATGATGACAAAGCACTTTTTTTCTAGATAATAATGTTCTGGAATGGAAATTGATAAAATCATCTCTCCTTTGTAGGAAAAACTCTCATGTTAACAAAAGCCATAAAAATAAAACATTTATTTTTCATGATGGCACAGTTATAAAGGCATAGCCATAATGAAAACATTTTTCATACATACTTAGGCACAAATGTAATGTTTATATAACGAGTTTTTTACTCTTGCACTTTTATTGGTTAAAGTCTTTGAAACATGATTGTTTAAAAGTCTTGGAGGGGAAAATGATAATACCTGATTTTTTTTACAAAAAATATCTAATTGCCAAAACTGTCACAATTTTCAACCTAATACCAACATCAATCCCAGCTTGTCCAATCTTACCTCGATATACCTTTCTATAAATTTTCTTGGGTTTCCCAGAGTCCCATGCTATGTGCACAATCTTTTTATGAACACTTTTTTAAATACATACACAACTTTTCATATGCAGAGTAGACACCATTTTATACGCCAGTGATACTACTCATCATCAATAGCACACATGAAACAAACAACCAAGGAATAACACAATAACCAACGAGCAACCATGACTCAGCTATAACAGCACATAAATTTCTTCACTAATGATACGTCTCATTGTCTATAAAAAAAAATCCAAGATCTAGGTGTATAAATACACCTAGTCAATATGCAAAATCCATCTCCCATCATTTGCCAAAAGCTAGCCATGCAAATGTGTCAGACCATGACATTCAAGTTTTAGCCATACAAAAGATAGAGCTCGACTTAACCATTGAAAGTAAAGCCTAGCAACACACAATTCCACTTTAGATTGTACAAAACCAACTATGCAAAACCATGTCATTCTAGAAAATAAAATCTAAGTCATTCAAGACCATGCTATACGAAGTCTTTCATACAAGGTCATGTCATTTTAGGCCAGCTTTAGGCCATAAACTCTTTCTCTTTATACATTTTTATTTGTATTTTGTTTTTCATACTCACCACATCCATCTTGTGCTTATTGACTTAATTATCAGAGGATCTCTTATTTCAACTAGGGACTTGTTTTGCATGAAAACTCATGGACTCGTGGTCAAGCTCAATCACACCAACATCCCTAAATATAACTATAAAAAAATCCAATTTCTATATGAAATTTTCCTGATTTCATCAATTATATAATTTAAGTTTTATTCATCAACGACATAGAAAAACAAGGCAATATTAAGGGACTTAATTATTAGATTTAGGCATTATTGCCTTAATCATGCATTAGCATAATTTCATTAGGCTTGTTAAGGGACTTAAGTACTTTGTTTTTTTTTAATGAAATTATAGTTTACGTTTTCAATATCAACAAATGATCTTTTTCTGTAGCCTTTTTTTTCATAAATTTTTTCCTATCTTTATTACATATCCTATCATCATTTGATTAAATAAAAGAAATATTCCAAAGGTTTCTTTGCAACAATGCACAAGCAGTGTGTTTTGCTTATTTTTTAAAATATATTTACATCAAAATTATCAAAACATTGTTTTTTGAATTAAAGTTTCCTTTTATGATTTTTATAAGTTGTTGTCTATCAAATAAATATTTTGGTTAAAAAAGTACCAAAATAAAAGATGTGGGTTAATAAGTTGAAGGGATTTTGGTTAAAAAGATACCTTTTTTATCTTTATCTATATATATATATATA
>Ga0325404_1007580_pt1 | contig 11294 bp, 9 predicted proteins | sample PopdelMetagenome_18_FD_205664 | JGI IMG/M metagenome (GOLD analysis project Ga0325404, IMG submission 205664) | Populus deltoides microbial communities from Bellville, Georgia, United States - Xylem-Control-R1 | ecosystem: Host-associated > Plants > Phyllosphere > Stem > Wood/Secondary xylem...
AATCATAGATCATTTTGCTTCATTTTTCATTATGATCATCGTTTTCTGTGTTCCTTTTAGAACTTTTTTTTCGGTCCCTTGGAATAGTTGCTTAGGATCCCAAGATCATGCCTTGCTGCAAAGCATGTTTCTTTTGTATTGAATATCACCCGTCAAACAGATTTCTTTTTGAAGTAAAACATGTCTGCAATCCGTATTGATAAATTTAAAAATCTTAGCTTCACATAGTATTATATCTTCTCTCGATCATTATGATGAGATGAAATGATGATTAAAAAAAGCATAAAAAATGAAAGAAAGTGATTAATTTTTTTTTGGCCAATGAGGATGGAATTGAAAACTAATGATAAAACATTTGCCTTTTCCTTTCAAGAAATTAAAGAATAATCTTTGGACCTTAACCTCATTGCTCTTATCAAACTGAATCTGAATTTTATTTATAATTATTTTTCCATTCCAAAATCATTTTATTAAAAAAGAGTAAAAAACCTTTAAAATTTAAAGTCTTGTTATAAAATCTGTAAATTAGAATTTTTTTAGACTTCATAACTCTTGAGTTTAACCTCCTAGTTTTTCATTATACTTGAAATTTTTAATATCCTTTAATATTTTCATTCTCTTATCCTATAAATACACTACTTGTTTTGTATTCTAGATATAGAAAAATATAGAAAGAAATGTATGAAATTGTTTTTTAAATTTTATTTGGAATATATATGTTCTTATTTGTTTTTCAGTTTTTAACACGTTATTAGCATGATCACTCAAATTAATTTATATTGAAATCTCGGCACGCATGAACTTCTATGTTACGTGACTTGTATCAATTTCAATATATATATTTTTTTTAATATTGTTAATATTTTATAGAATATATTTGGTTCTTTAACTTATTTTAACAAACTTTCTTTCTTTTTTATTCATCAAGATTTAAAGTTTCTAAATAACTAATATTGTAAGTTCTTGAAGAATTAAATAAATTAAATACAGTTCTTGAAGATCTAGTATTTCTAAAGAACTAAATAAATAGTAATCTTAAAAGGCTAATTTGTTTCTTTTATATTAATGATTTTATTTAATAAGCTATTTTTTTATATAGATAATGTTGAATTTGACGAAACTTGAATTTACCACTCTTGATATCTTTGGGAATAATTATTTGTCGTTGATCCTTAACGCTAAGATTCATTTGAAATCTATGAATCTTGGAAAGACCATTAAAGAGGAAAATAATACTTCCTTTTAGGATCGTGCAAAAATAATGATTTTCATTCGTCACCATCTCCATGAAGGATTAAAAGTTGAATATCTCACAATAAAAAATCCTCTTATTCTGTGGTTAAATTTAAAAAGAAAGATATAACCACCAAAAATTTACTATACTTCCTTAATCTTGTTATAATTGGTTACACCTGATGTTACAAGATTTTAAATTGATTAGTTAATATGATTTTGTTTTTTTTTTAAAATTACCTCAGCTAAAATTTTATGGTGAAAATATCATAGAATACCAAATATTAAAGAAAACATTTTCTACTTTTTATGCCTCAAATATTGTCTTGCAGAAATAATATAAAGAATACAATTTCAAGAGGTACACAAAACTAATTTCATATTTTATTGTGGCTAAACAAAATAATAAGCTTTTGATGGTAAATCATCAATCCCATCCCATTGGTTCTAAATCACTCGCTGAAGTGAATTGAACTTTTGTCCAAAAGATAAGAAAGAATCAAGGGTGTCGATATGGAAAGAATAAATGGAAAAAAAGATGAGATAATCCTTTAAAAGGCAACCTAACATACCGCCAGAAATGAAGACACAATGAACCCAAACAAGAAAAGGGCAAGACTTTGCATAAACCCGATGATAAGTGCTATAAATGTGGTATGCATGAACATTAGTCTCGCACTTGTCTCATGCCAAAATATCTTATAAATTTATATCAAGTATATCCGAAACAAAATACAATTGAGACTAATTTTATTTATAAAGATGATTTTGAATGTCATAATGCTTATGTTGATATTAATGATTTCTTTAAAAACCCAGATAAAACATATAACATACTAAGTGGTGGAATCCTTGGAGATAATTAAGATTTTTTTATTTGTATTATGATATTTATCTTATTGTATTCTCAATAAATAATGTCAATTTTATTTTAGTTAAATAATAAACTTTAATTGTATTTTAAATAGAGATATGATTTTTTATGATGAAGATTTATTTCTGGCAAACAATACAACAACGCACATAATTCTCAAGGAAAATAAATATTTTGAATATTTGACATTAATTAAAGCTAACGTCACCAAAATATCATGTCTAACAAACATGATTAAAGGCTCTAAAAGTGTTAATAATTTGTTATCAAATAACACAAAACTGAGCATCAAAGATGAATTATATTCACCTGAGTCCACAAGAAATTTGACCAAGTTTTAACGATATACCTACTAATGGTTATCATATTAAAACAATAAATGAAGGGAAAAAAAATCTTTATATTATTTCACGTATTTCAGGCTAAAAACTTGTACTTGTGATATACTAAAAGTGTTCTTAATTAAAAATATCTATGTTTTGACACGATCAACTTGGATATCCGAAATCAATAATGATGCGACGAATTATTGAAAATTTATATGAGCATCCTTTAAAGAACTTGAAGATTCTTTTACCAAGTGAAGATCCATGAGTTACATGTTTTCAAGGTAAATTAATTGTCAAACCATCTCCATCAAAAGTTGTTATAGAATCACAATCTTTTCTCGAAAGAATTCAAGGAGATATGTATGGACCTATTCATCCACCATACAGACCTTTTAGATATTTTATGGCATTGATTGATGTATCAAGTAAATGATTGTATTTTTGTTTACTTTCTAGTCAAAATATTACACTTGCTAGATTACTACTAACGCAAGTTCATGATTATCCAATCAAGAAAATTTGATTGGACAATGCTGGTGAGTTTACTTCTCAAATATTTGATAATTTTTGCATTATATTGGAATTGATGTTGAACATCTTATTGCACATGTACATGCTCAAAATAATCTGGAAAAATCATTTATAAAACGTCTTAAATTAATTGCTAGATCATTACCTATAAAATCAAAATTGCTTACATTTATTTGGGGACATATTATATTACATGCTACATCATTGGTTAAATTAGACCAAGTGCTTACCACAAATATTCTCATTTTCAACTTGTTTTTGGTATACCATCAAATATATTTTATCTATGAACTTTTAGTTATGCGGTATATATGCCTATAACACCCCCACAAAGGACCAATACGGGTCCACAATGTAGAATATAAATTTATATTGGTTTCAATTCTCCATCTATTATTAGATTTCTTAAACCATTGACTGATGATGTTTTTAAGACACATTTTGGATACTGTTATTTTAATGAGAACATTTTCCCATCATTAGGGAAAGAAAAATTAGTGTTTGAAGCTTAGTAAGAAAGTACTTGGAAACACCTTAAGTTTTCTTATTTTGATCTAAGGACAAATCAATGTGAACTTGAAGTTCAAAATATAATTCATTTATAAAATATTGCAAATCAATTACCAGATGTTTTCACAAATAGTGAAAAAGGGGTTAAATCCCTTATTCTACCTGCAAATGCTCCGTCTATAATTGAAATCCCTGAAGAAAAAAACAACAACATAGTAACAAATGAATATATATCACTTCTGAAGTGCGAAAGACTTGTTAGTGCTAAGGAAAAAAAATCCTAGAAAACATAAATTACAACAAATAGATGATGGTACTTTTAAAGATTCCTCATCCATAAAATAAACGATAAATATTATGTTAAAATCATCTCCTAATATTGATTCTTCTAAAGTGGGACCTCTTGAAAAGATTCAAGTAACTGGAAATAATGAGATCTCTATAAACTATGTTCACAAATGAGAGATTTTGGATCAAAATAAAATTGTCATAAATGATGCATTTGCATTAAAGGTTGCTTGTGGCATCATCAGACGTGATGATAAAATTGAACCACAAACTATCGAAGAATGTCGATATAGAAATGATTGGTCAATGTGGAAAGAAGCAATCCAAACAAAGTTAAACTCAAATGCAAAACGTGAAGTATTTGGACTTGTAGTTCATACACCTAAAGGTGTTATGTCTATTGGGTATAAGTGAGTTTTTGTTAGAACGAAATGAGAATAATGAAATTGTTTGATACAAGGCACGACTTGTTGCACAAGGTTTATCACAAAGACTTGGGTTTGATTATGAAGAAACTTATTCTCTATTTATGGATGCAATCACTTTTATATTTTTGATTGGTTTAGTAGTCTTATAAACTCTAGATACATGTTTAATTGATGTATTTACACCATATCTATATAGATCATTAGATAAAGATATCCATATGAAATCCCTAAAAGATTCAAAATGCCTAAAGCCTATTATGATAAACTCGAAAGTGTTTTTTTTATTAAACTACAAAAATCTTTATATGGGTTGAAGCAATTTGATCGAATGTGGTATAACTATCTTAATGAATACATGCTAGAAAAAGATTTTGAGAATAATGAGATTTGCCCTTGTATTTTTATTAAGAAAACCACATCGAAATTTGCTATTATTGTAGTATATGTTAATGATTTAAATCTTATTGGTACTTATGAAGAGCTCATAAAAATTGTAACCTATAATTTGAGATGAAAGATCTTGGAATTTTTTTTTTTATCTTGGTTTATAAATTAAACATCTTTCAAATGAAATATTTGTCCATCGATCGATATATACAAAAAAAGTCTTGAAGCATTTTTACATAAACAATGTTCATCCTTTGAGTACATCTATGATTGTTCGATCACTTGATACGAAGAAAGATATTTTTTGACTGCTAGAAGAGGATAGATAAATTCTTGGTCTAAAAGTACCATATCTTAATTTCATTGGAGCACTCACATATCTTGTAAATTGTACAAGATCAGATATAACTTTTGCAGTCAATTTATTGGCAAGATATATTTCAACTCCCACAAAAAAACATTGAAATAAGGTCAAACATATACTTTGCTATCTCCGCGGAACAACTGAAACGAGTTATTTTATAATGGATCAAATTCGTAATTGATTGAATATGCAGATGTAAGTTATCTATCTAGTCCTTGTAAAGGGATATCATAAACAAGTTATCTATTTACCTATTGAGGTTCTGAAAGTTCTTAGAGATTTGTCAAACAAACATCAATAGTTATTTCATTAAATCATTCATAAATTACAGCAATCCATGAAGTAAGCCGATAATATATATGGCTAAGGTAAATTATCCAGCATATAAAAGAAAAATATGGATTGTCAACCATTGAAGATAGTCCCACAATATTGTTTGAAGATAATGCTGCTTGCATCACTCAACTTAGAGGAGACTGCATTAAAAAAGACAAAACAAAATATATCTCACCAAAGTTCTTTTATACTCATGAGCTTCAACAGAAGAAAAATATAATATCAAACCAATAAGGTGAAGTGATAGTTTAGCATATTTATTTATAAAGTTTTTACCAACGTCATCTTTCAAGAGACTTGTTTATAATATTGGAATGCGTGATCTTAAATTTTTATCATTAGACATGTATTTTTGAGGTGAAGTCAATGCAAGTTGTACTTTTTTTCCCACTCGTTTAGGTTTTTCCTATGGAGTTTTACATTGCAAGGTTTTAATGAGGTAATTTGATATTTTTATGAATCATGAAATATTTGAATATAAATCTTGAAGTACCTATATAATTTTTTCTATTGAATTATAAAGTATTCAGAAATCACATACGAAATGTTGTACTCCTTTTCCTTCGCTTAAGTTTTTTTCCTTTAAATTTTTCTTTGTAAGGTCATTCAAGAGGAAGTGTTATAAAATATATAATTATATATATTGAATGTAATCTCTTAGACTTTATAACTCTTGGATTTAATCTCTTGATTTTCCATTACACTTGAATTTTCTATGTATTTTAATGTTTTTATTTTCTTCTCTTCTCTTGTAAATAGACTATCTATATAATAATTTAAGTATTGAAAAATATATAATAAAAGATATGAATTTATTATATAAAAAATATAGAGCAGGGCAGTATAGAAATTAAGAAACATATTCAGGGATAAAACGGACTTTTAAAGCACCCTAGGTTTCCATGACATAAAAATACAGCACTCTGGCACTTGCGAGCCATCCCTCTCACTCTGTTTGTTGCGAAGCAAATTTAGGGTTTAAGGAAAACCAAAATGGGAGTTTTCACATTCGTTTGCAGGAGCTCCAGTAACGAGTGGAGCGCCAAGCAGATCTCAGACGGCAATATCGAGGCTTCAGCCTCCTCCACCTTCGAATTGCAAAGGAAACTCGTCCAGTCCGCTCTCTCCGCTGATTCATCCGGCGCCGTCCAGTCCTCTTTCTCATACGTCACTCCTTCCTCCGCTGTTTTCCAGGTACTCGCCTCTCTTTCTCTCTATTTTTATATAATTATTTTGATTTATAATCTCATGGTGAATTATAATCGTCATATTTGCTAATAAATCAGATGCTATTTATGCAAATATTTTATTATTTGAAATGCAATTGTCTCATTAATTAGGTTTTATAGTGCTAAATATGGCAAGGGTGGATCTGGAATTTCATGGACCGTTTTAGTTGTGTCTGATGGGATGGGTGAATTTTGTGTGGTATATAGGTGGTCATTGGTGGGAGCGCCGGTGGTGCCTTCTTTGGTGGTGGTGGTGGTGGTGCAGTAGCAGCTCCAGCAGGAGGTGCAACAGCTGCAGCTGAAGCACCTGCTGCTGAGGAAAAAAAGAAGGAAGAGGAGCCTGAGAGCGATGATGATATGGGGTTCTCTCTTTTTGATTAAGCATATGCCTGGTTACTATTTCTTGCGTCTTTCTTTTCAATGGTTTACACTCATGTTGCAAAATTTTACTAGAACTGGTTAATTGGATTTAGATCAGATTAATTGTGTTTTTTGATTGGATACGGATTATATTCAATGAGTTAATATTTAGCATTTCATTGTGCTTTGCATCTGGTTGGTGTATGGATTGCCAATTATTATGCGAATTGGTTCCAACATCAGTGTTGATCGTAGACTTGACACTAGTGTAGTTTTTTGCATTAGATTTTTGATTTGGTTTATTAGCAAGTGTTATTCATGACAACAGTTTTGAATGGATTGTTAATTATCATGCGACTTGGCTCTTGTCGTGTGGTTCTTGCTGGCTCTTCTCTTGTGATGCATGTGAATTGGTTCCCATGTCAGTGTAGATAGTCGATTTAACACTAGAGTGTGGTTTTCTGCATCAGGTTTTGGGTTTGGTCCATTTGCAACTGTTATTCATGACAAAAGTTTCAAATGGATTCCAGATTCAACCGAGCACCTTCTTGGCTGTGATTTTAATAGCTTAACTGGGCTTCTGATGTTAGTATCTTGTACATCCCTATATCTACTTTTCCACCATATAGCCGTGGAGCTACACAATTTGCTTAGACTTTGACACTACAACTGCATTCACTATTGTTGCTTGTAATACAGCAGTGAGGATCATGGAAGGTGGTCCTTGTATGGCAGTACCTAAAAACATTGCAATTGACTATAGGGGATGATTCTTAATATTATTATCCAAAATACTAATTCTCTGTGGATATACTGTCCCTAGACACAAAACACTATTCATTGCAATAGTGTTATGACTTTTGTCTTTAATGGGGTTACCTCAGTTTCATTATCCGGGTAATAGATTTGAAAAATTAGCTCGAGTTGACTTGTGTATTTTTTAAAGTATTTTTTTAACACTTTTTACTAGTGTTTTTTTTTTTTGGCTTTCCTATTTATAGAGATATTTCAATTTCATGTGTTTGATTTGTTGATACAGGTTGATTGTCGGGTTTGTTTGAAGTTTTTTTTTTTAATTTTTCTATTCTTTGATATTTTTTTAAAAATTTATATTTTAAAATTGGTTTGTAATAAATTTCTTGATAGGATCTAGATCCAGAGTTTCATAGGTTTTATAGGTTACAAGCTTTTTAAGATTTGAATGTTTGTCTGAGTTTGCTTAGTTTTTACGAATGTTTTTATTTTCACCTTATATGATTTTTTTTAATCTTTAAAATTTGGTTCTTATTTTTGTAATTAATATTTATTTTATTTGAGATTATGTTTCTTTTTTTGTTCTCATTAAATTGTATCATTCTTGGGTTTTTTCTATCAAATTCTATTTTTATTTTTTTAATTGTATTTGCAAGTTTTTTTATTAATATATTTTTTTTTCAATCTCATTCTTCAAAATTAAATTGGTTGAGAATTATGCTTCTTGAATAAATATGAGTAAAAAATTTCATGAGAAACAATTTTTAGAGATTATATTAAGTTTAAGTTGTTTGTTTTTTTTTCTTTTTCTAAATTGATGTTGTCTTATTTTTATTATTTTTTTTAAACTTTTGTTTTGTTGTTTTTTCAGTTTAATTCTCTTTTTTTAATTGTTGTTTTTATTTTTATTTTTTTTTGTTTGATTCTATTGGGTTATCACTCAATAATTTTTTTTTCTATTTCACCTTAGTATTTTTTAATTTAGAAATAATGTATCGTATTACAAATGATTTTAAATTTCATTCCCTATGATTTTTTAATCTATCAAGTTTGGTCCTAATTATTTTAATTGCAATTTTTTTTGTTTGTGATATTTTTTTTTTAAAAACAAGTTTTTCTTATTTTCTTTTGCTCTTTATACTTATATTTTTATCATTTTATACTTGGTCTATTTATCATCTTTTTTTTTCTTATCTTTATTTTTTGTAATATTTTTAGTTTTTTCTTTACTTTGTTTTTGGAAAAAAATATTACTTTTTATTTTTTACACTTTGAATATTTATTAATTTACATTTGGTCTATTTATATCTTTTTTTTTTATCTTATCTTTATTCTTTTGTAATTTGTTTTTATTTTTTTCTTTACATTTTTTTGTTGAAAAATTATTATACAAAGACTAAGGAAATGACATTTCACTATAGCAATTGCAATATTATTTCATTCTTCTACTGCATTAAAAATTCGCTTGAGATTTTACATATTTTTATTAATACATATGATCTACTACTATATTTTATTATATATAAGTATTGATTTTTTAATTCACGGTTATATTTATTACTTGATTTCAAAAAATACATTAATAACATCTATACATTAATTCTTTTGCTTTAGAAAAAAAATTGTTCGATCTGTAGTGAAACAAGTTGAATAAACATGTTAATATTTTGTTTTTTTTTTTGTATTTATTGGCACAGATGATCTCGATGTATTTAATTAAATGCATGCATAAGCCTTTTGATTTATAATTAGATTAAAAAAAACCCTTTTGAAAAGCTTGAATGTTTTGTTTTTTGCAAAAAAAAAAATTATTCCACCCATGCTAAAATGCAGATCAAATAACTAGTAAATCCTAATGTGTTTATTTATTTGAAATTCAAATCCCCTGATAAGGATAAGATTCAAAACATTTTCTTTTAAGTGTAGTTATAAAACCTTGCCTGATGAGTTAACCCGAGACCTAGGTGATTTAAGGTCTTGATTGGGTTAAAAATAGGTAAAACTTGGATTTGCAATTGACATTGTCAAGCTCGAGTGACTCAGTGACTCAATCAGAAACCATTGACCTTTAGTTGAGACCTAACTTTTTTTTTAATAAACTAAAAAAATTATAAAATTAATTTATGAATACTTAACTTTATATATTTTAATACATTTCATATTTATTTTTATATTCTTTATTGTTTTGTAACTTTTCGATATAAGATAATTATTTTTTTATAGTCAATATTTATGTGTATTCTTTCAAAACTTTTTTTTTATGTAAGATATTAATATTTTAAACAATTTTTTTAAATTTTTTTTAAATTAACCCAAGAACTAACTTCTTGATTAAGTCAACTCTTGAACCGGTTTAACATCAATGATTTTGAGCCGTGTAAGCATACCCGAGAGATATTTGTTAATGCCGATGTACTAGATAGGTTTTTTTCTTTATATATATATATATATAAAAGCTGGATACAGTTGAGGACAGTATGATTTATTTAATTTAAATTAAATTTGGGCAATCTCTTCTTCTATACGGGTCAAGATAGATTAAATCTATCAAATTAACAATCATATATGTAGTAATATTGGGGAAAAAGAAATAAAGTATACAGTATTATTGTGTTATTCAAAAATAATATTTTTCATTTTTTTTAAATGATCGGTAAGATTCTAGGTTGTGCTTGATAAATCATGATAGTTTTAATTTTTTTTAAAAAATCAAATAAAAAATATAAAAAAACATGTTTTTTTTTTCATGCTAATAACTAAATATTTTTTTATTTATTTTAGATTATATTTATTTATAACATGCACTACATGGCATGAAACTTGAGATTTACGTGGTATACCGCATAAACAAACACAGCTTTATTAAGTTATAAAACTTTAATGAAATTCAATAATTTTCTTAGCATGAAGCTCAAGGCGAGGTTAAAACGGTGCATCTCATAAATAAAGTTGTAAAACTAGAGTTCAATTCAACAACTTTCTTGGCATGTAGCTCGAGGTCCCCATCATTGTTCAAAAATACCGATTCTACATTACCCCTTTCCATGCATGTTCCTCCCTAGTACACGAGCCATTTTCTAAGTAGGTGAAGAAGTAATCAAGAATATGACGATGAACTTGAGGTATTGTCTTAGTGGTCTTAGTGGCGGATTGGGGATTTTTTTTTTCTGCACTCGGGTTAGATTTTTTCTGTGTTTGTTTGTTATTCTCGCGATATTTTACTTGTGTATTAAATTTGCAAGATGTTCAGTGGACTCGGAAATAAGTCGTGATGTGTATAAGTTGGTCCGAACACTTCGGATTATCAAAAAAAAAAATAAAAATGATGATGAACATCAAATTAAGATGCATATGATTCTTGATAAAATCATAGCTAAGATATCAAATGATATGATTTTTATTAATTAAGGAGTACTATCCTTCTCTCTTTTTATGGATTAAGTTGGAAAAAATAAAAAAAAAATCAAAGAAATTGTTTAAGCATCCTTAGAACATCGAATCATTCTTTATATAAAACTGTCCTTTGAATCATGATAAGCAGCAATCTTATTAAAATTATAGGTGAAGTGTTGAACAAATCAATTACAGATGATCAAACCTGTAAACTAATATCTTTAAACAATTAATGATAATTATAATTAATTCTATATGACTGAGGTATGATGCGGGTCA
>Ga0325404_1007585_pt1 | contig 11293 bp, 5 predicted proteins | sample PopdelMetagenome_18_FD_205664 | JGI IMG/M metagenome (GOLD analysis project Ga0325404, IMG submission 205664) | Populus deltoides microbial communities from Bellville, Georgia, United States - Xylem-Control-R1 | ecosystem: Host-associated > Plants > Phyllosphere > Stem > Wood/Secondary xylem...
AATCTAAAAAATTGGTGTGTGTATTTTATTAGAATTCAGAGTGATAGATTAGATTTTTTTTCATATATTTTATTGAAATAGATTTCTTGGAGTGATTATTTACAGAATTTGAATATTTTCTATGCTAATAAATTAAGGAAAATAGACCTTTAATTACTCATTTATAATTTTTCCAAAACAAGTTATGATGATAATTATATATATCCTTTGTTTTTAATACCTGAACCTGGGCTTTAATTTCTTTATTCAATGAACACAAAATCTAGGGCATAGCTAAAGTTAATCAGTTCAGATTCTTGATTTCATTAAAAAAAAAAAACCATTGAAGTTCTGGCTCTTGATTGTCTTTGGAATGACGATTTAGTTCCACGAAATCTCGTATGTGACAAACCAGCTTTTTCAGATTAAATATATGTATAATTATAATATTTTGTATCATGTCTTTTTTATCTCTAAATTCTCCGTTTTTTTTAATCAAAATAATAATCAAATATTATTTAATTGTTTATCGAGAAATCCCTTTACTGTGTGTGTGTATATATATGTGATTTTAATTTTACTCAAGAGATTCTGGCGGAGCGGCAGGCATGCTCTCGTCGCTTATGAGATTGGAGGTTCGACCATCTTTTTTGTTTGCGAACGGATGTTTGGGGAGGCCTTGCTATCCGGGCCGAGAAATTAGTCTGATCAATGCCTAGGATATCCTGATTTGACCAAAATATATATATATATATATATGATTTTGTTTTCCACAGGAAACATAATTTCTGCCTCCACCTCAAATAAAAGTAGATCAAAGGAATCAATCAACAGGCCATGTAGAGCAAAGAGAGTCTAATCTAACCTCTTAAATTTGATGGAAAAACATACAACGTTGCTTTCACTTCTCACCTTACATAATTAATGGCAGGAACTTCATTAGCCTTGCCAAGTGCCAAGACAAGAAGCTCTATCGATCCCTTTCATGTTCCTTTATATTTACATTGAAAATGCCTCCAAAAAAATAACAGAATAACAACTCTTCTATGATTATCGTTCACTGAAATGGACTGTCTTTTGCTTGTGTATAAAGGCTAGATCGACATGTGATCATGATTAGAGAGCTTAATCATATCATTAAACTAAAGTTCTAAAGACACGGTAAGAACAAACAACAAGTATTATAATTTTAAGGGTTATAGTTTAATTGATTATGTTTTCAATTTACTCTTTAAAAATTACTAGTTTGAGTCCCACAAATCTTAAGATTATTAGAGATTTATATGATTATTAATTTTAAAACTCGTAAAATTAATAAAGATATACACAAACTGACCTGACACCAACATAGTACTTGTCAGCAGATGAAACTTTATCTGCATAGAATGTTACTTGAAAATGTAATTGCTTTGCTTATTCTTTGAACCTTACGCTATTTAGCAACACATTAACTAGCAGACATTTAAATATTCTCCGACTTTATAGCATCAACAAATATAATAAATCTTTGTGTACAATGCGTGACTTTTAGCCTCCAATTAAAGAAAATCCACGAAAAATAAGATTTTTTTTGTAATGCGTTAGTTTGAATGTGGCTAGTTTGTGTTAAAGGAAACTTAGTTTTGACCATTTTTATTAAAATTAGTTTAGCTCGAGCGATCAATCTAATAACTCATTGGTTGGGTTCTATGGTTGAGTTTTAAAATAAATCATGCAGAAATCGACTTAATCAAACTCTAAAGATAAGTATTTTATATCTAGTCCGATTTTGAGTAAAAAAACCTAATTAAATTGAAATTTGTATTTTTATTTTAAATTATGAATCGAATTGAACTGATCAACTGGTTCAAACCAGCCAATTTAATTTAATTTTTTTCTTTAAAAACCGGTTAAACCTATGTATATTTAGTTGAGTTTTTAGGCCTTGTTTAATGGGCTTGAATTTTTTTTAACTTATTTTGGTTTTATTTTACTATAGATCTAAGGTGTTTTTGGAAGAAAAAAATTTCTTTGTTATGGGCATGAGATGTTTTTTGAGTTCAAACCAAATTAGTTCAGTTTGATTTGGTCGATTTCAGCCTTTTCAAATCAAAATCGAACTAAAGTGAAATTTTTTAAAAGTTTTTAAAATCAGTTTTTTAGCTTATTTTCTCGGTTATGTTTCTTGGGTTAATTTTTTTTTCTTAGTTTTTTTAGGTATTCAGTTTTTATGCTCACCCATATCAGACTCTATGGACCCAACAGGTCAGCCCATAACCTGATTGTCCAATCAAAACTTGATTTGATGTTTTAGAAAAAAATCAAAATGATTTTATTTTGAATTAATATGAGTTAACTCATCTAAACCATAACCCGAGTCCTAAACCAGATTTAATAACTTTGATCTTAACGCGTAGAAACCAATACGAGAAAACAGCTCCACATTTTAAAGCTAAGAAAAAGTACCATTACCTAAATAAATTGGGAATCCATATATATATATGATTGACCCTAGTAATCAAAGTTTCCTAGAACATATACAAAAATTCTCTGTGTCATAGGAATGAAACGAGGTTAGTGAGATCATAAACAATCCTTGTTGTTTTAGGCAAATGGTCATTTTCAGTCATCAGCATATAGTTGTTAAAAGATCATTAATTTATAGTTACCCACCTAGCTAGTCCAATTAATATATACATACGTGAAGGTTTATTTTCTTCATGACACCAACCAGAAAGTAGAGGAAGACTTTAAGGCCATTGCAGGTGTCTCTGAGAGATGATGACGAGCCAGATAACAATTCATAGACACAGTGAGTGGAAAGCACATGATATGTGAGCATCGTTTCATGATTTGGGCACATTAATTTCTATTAATTAATGTTTTTCTACCAGTTCATGCATGCAAGGGTTATACGAGGAGCTTCGATCTAGTCTGCCAAAGAAATCCATTATACCAGGGCGCTCGCTCATCCTAGTCGGGAATTCTTTTTCAATTGGAATAACGATTGTAATTTATGTGGTTTTTTTTTATTATTATTATTAGTATCTATCAATGTTATAGCCATGAGCGTTGTTATGAAATTCAGAAGGATTTGGTAGTTGAATCCCGAATCTATTTAACCAGAGACTTTACTCAAGTCCAGTTTTAAAAGAAAAAAAATAATATACCCTCAGTATTATCCGGTCAAAAATCTAAATTTACTAATAATTTAATTTTTTAAGAATTTCTTTTTAAAATTAAAATCATCCTGTTTGATTTTTGAAAAAAAAAACATAAATTAATCATTGAATTGTGATGCAGATCTTGCTTCAATTCGAGTTTAAAAATTATAAAAAATAAAAAGGATGGGTCTGATTTGATTTTACAGAAAAAATAAATGGCTAATAGAGGGATGCAACGAATCCTTATAAATTTAAATGGAGATAGTTCATTAATTAATACTAAAATCATGAATTATATAAATAATTCAGGCTTAACAAAAAAAAAAAGTTTAGGAGAATTTATGTTTTTTTCCTTTGCAAATATTATTCACTCTTATTTGAATTTTATATTCACTACATTATTTGGATTTCAAAACAAAACAAAAAAAAAACCCATAATCTGTTCAATGGATTATATTTCGGATTTGTCATTTACTAATTTGCCAACCATAATATCGCTTGTTTGTGTAAGTAAAGCGGTAAACAATCAATCGTAACAAGGACTTTAATGTCAATTCAGGCCCCTTGTTCCCTCCAATATTTAAAAGGTATTCAAACATATGGTTCGGACCCAAACCTCATAGGTTCGGATGATTAATTTTCAGAAATGCGTAATTAAGGGCCATTAAAATAATAGTGGGCCCCAAAGCGTGGTCCAAGTGAGGGCCCAGTGAACCATGCCGGCACGCTCTAGTTAACGCCATACGGATGCCGGCCCAATCTAAACCCTTGATGCAAGTGGGCTCCCTTGGCCCGGTAAAAGACCGACCTAAAACATATCTTCATTTTTTATTATTATTATTAAATAAAAATTTTAAAAAAGGTCCACATGAATTCTTCTTTTTTCTTTTGTAAATAGTAAAAATTTGTATGTGTTTAAATAAAATAAAGTGGAAAATTTGAACAGGAAGAAATTTAAAGAGGCTATGCTTCTTCCAAAAGACTGGACTTAATTTTAAATAAATAATTGAGGTGTTTGATTACATAGTATTTTAATTAAAGATGTTGTCAAGAACCACATCTAAGACTAAGACTCGAATTAAGAGTTGGTCAGTTGATAAAAAAATAATAATAATTTAATTTATTAAAAAAACAAATTAGATTTCACTTAAAATCTAACCAGATTATAGATAACTCACAACATCGATGAGATTTAACTAAATTAATTCTTAAATAATTTAATATAAAATTTATTTTAAATTTAACAGTTTCTAAATTAATTTATCTATTCAATCCAAGTTTAATAACAGTCCTTTAAATTATGATCATTATAAAATTGTATATATACAATTATAACCCATTCCTAATCCACACATGCAATGATTTAATATCAATAAAATTGTAATAGTTGCTCAAGCCCAAATATATATATATATATATATATATATATATATATATATATATAAAAGAAAGAATGTGGAGTCCGTCGTAGGACAAGGTACATTGTTTTTGTTTGCTGTTTGTCCATTCCTTTTTTTGGGTGAAGGACAGGCTACATTGCTTAGGTGTGGGCATCTTCATGAAAGTTGACTGCGATATATATATATATATAAAATAATCTTTTTCCTTAAACAAATGCAGCCTGAAAACTTCCTCCTTTGTCGTTTCCTCCTTTCCTAACCTTTCTCAAAGGTACATCAATGATGATTACATTAAAATGTACTCAATTTCATGCGGTTCATCATCATGCATGGTTATAACACTCCTTCCAATTCAATACTTCGATAAAGATTGTAAAAAAAAAAAATTAACATGAAAAATATAATATAAATTTATATTGTAAATTTGCAAGTAAATTTTTTTAATTAATTATATATTAATAATTATAACTCAAAAATTAAATTAAATTAAGATAAAAAAATCGACAACATTATAATCGATAAGTGATCTAAATAAAGTAAAAGAGATAGTATGAATCAATAAACTAATAACATAAAAAAAATAAAATATTTCAAAACAAAACTTTCCAATACAATGATGAAATCATTGAATTATAGGAAATACACAAAAACTTGGTGACAACTTGGTTGTATCCAGCTCCGAGTTAAATGAAATCTAATTTCCAAAAGGAAGCACACAATGTGACCTCATAAAACTATAACTAAATGTCTCTTTAAAAAAAATACTAAAATCCAATTTAATAATATTTTAAATTTTAACATAATTTATTATTTTAGAGTTAAAATTATATTTCAAATGATAGAAAATAAAAATATAGGCAAGAATAGAAATGGTATAAATTGTTTTGTTTAAATGAGTTTTTTTTAATTTTTGTAACTATTGAGTCAAAGCTTGTTCCAAAAGTCAAATTTAGTTAATTTGTAAACTTGATTTTACTGATCTTACTGGTTTTTCACGAGTCAAGTCTGATTTTACTAGTTTTCGAGTTTTTAGTTTGATTTTGCACGTTAAATATACGTTGACTTGTAAAATTATACGATTTGAGTTAACTCACGATTTTGACAGCAATGACTTTGATTATAGATTGTGGTGATTAATCTAGATTAATCCAGAATAATGTTATTTTAAAAAAATAAGAAAGTTAAACTCCATTTCATTCTAGTTTTGAATTGATCATGGGTTAATCTATTAAGTTGATTGAATTTAATTGAGTCAATTAATTTTAACTTGATTTGATATAAAACCCGATTTGGGTTAGATTCTGAGTCGGTAACTTATATATTAGACTAGACTGGTTTTAAATATACTAAAATATAAAATATTTAATGTTAATCTGCACACAAACTAATCAAATGATATTATTATCATCCATAAACAAAACTCTCCTTCACTTCACCCAAAAAAAAAAAAGGAAAAAAAAGTGTCAAAATATCTTGTATATTGTCCAATATTTTATGTGAACAGGGAAAAAAAAGAGCTACGGTAGCTTCTTTAATTTTTCTCTCTCTAGGTGGTGATGTGATGCAATTTCTTCAACAAGTCGATAAAACTACAGTTAAACAAGACTGCATGTGCTGCTGGAGACTGGTCTATATCAGGAATCACTTCACCATTGTAGGGCAATATCAGTGTTCCTGTGTCCTTAACTACTCAAGTGCCCTTTAAATTTAGGCATGATCAACATTCCAAGGGGAAAAAAAGAATAAAGGGTGTCTTGCAACTTTAGAAATTAACATACTGAGTTTGGAAACTGAAAAGGATGTATCTTAAGATCTATCCCAAAGACATGGGTTCAAACTTGTGACCTGTTTGTTATACCAGTACAACACATACTTACAGATGAGGTTCATGTGCAAAAACTAGACATTCAAAGACTATGATCAATGATCATGACTGGAGTTTAATATTGGTCTCGTAATATGTAATAAGGTTGCCCTAAAGCTAGGTCCCAGAAATGAAAATGATACATGCATTTTTGCTTTCTAACAAGAAAAGATTATAATAGAGGGTGGAAATTTAGTATTTGAAAGCTAATTGAAATCACATGTTCCACTAATAACTTTAAACATGCGCCTAAAATTGTTAAGTATGATCTTAAAGAAGTGATCATAGATTAAGGATTATATGCTTCTTCTTTGAGTTTTATTAATGCAGAATCTAGTTCTATTATATAATACTTGATTGGAAGAGGTTCGAGGCTTTATTTTGAAGTTGATGCATAGTTAGTTGATGATTTAAACCTTGACATGACGAGAAGGGAGGGGGGGCTGCTTATTCCAGCAAGTAATGACTTGCTAGTTGCTATCAAGACCTAACACAGTCAATTTAATATCAAATTAGAAACAAAAGTTCCATCTTTTGACTCTTTTTTGTGTAATCAACATCTTTTTAGTGCTTAATAAAACCAATAAACATGAGCATATATATGAGCCTAAAGTTTAGGGTTTAATAGGCAAAGAAAAGAAGTCAATGCAGCGGGTCCAATCTACACCTTTTTTGAGTTCTTGGGATCCTTCGGGTCCCAATTTCCAAACCCAGTTGGAAGGACATGTCAGGAGTGAGATGCAACTCATTCCCAAGAAATCATGACAGCAATTCATTCCATTTCCTTTTAGCTACCTTACATTGTAGGACCAATTTATGCATGATGAGGGGTTAAAGCCTTGCAAAGAAGTTATTGGTTTCTGGACCTCTACCACTTTTGAAACAAAAGCTGTCATTAATTTAAACAATCCTCAAATTCTACGACACTCTTGTCTGTTTGGTCCAGCATTCTTTTAACATATTTCTCTAAAACCCCAACTACATAAAGAAAAAAAAGAGGTAACATGAACAAGGCAATGTAAAGAGGGCGTTGTTTATAGGAAACTTTGTTCAGAATCTGATGTTCAATCACACATATTCTTTGAGAGATTACGCATATGGTTGCCATAAACACTTCAAGTAATTGAATTGGACAACTGAACTCTCTTCAATTCTTATACGGGGAAATTAAAAAAGGAAATAACCCATGAATTGCTTCTATATAAAAAGTCATCACAGCCTAAACATATCCATGCGCACTACTTTGTGAATATGTAAATATAATACATGCATGTGCAGGATGTTATGCATAAGAAGATACTAGATGAGTTGAGTTATCATGAATAAATTAATTGTGAAATCCATCAGACTTATTAAATTCAACCTGGTTTAAGGTCCAAGTGATTAGTTAGATTAGTTGATTTGGATCAATTTAAAATAGCGTTCTTTTAATATTTTAAAAAATAATTAAAAAAACTTTATTTAAAAAAATTAACCAAATTTTAACTTAATTAGTCAATAGTTAATTGGCTGGATCTAATATGTTTGTTTAAGTCAACTCCCGTCAAGTTTAATTTTAAACGATAAAATTAATATAGAATATCTAATTAAGTTTAAAAACACTGCTTTTAAATATAAAGTGATGACGGGAATTTGGATTCATCCGATAATTATATATCACTTATTATTTTTAATAAGTAATTTTGAATGTAGAGCAATGAAATGGGTAGGCAATCATGTTTGGAGAGAGTAAACAATACACCTTGCAAATTTTGGTGGCATGACTGCAATTCCATGGACATTGAAATGCTTTTGGAATTCTTTTGACGACTACAGTGGGAAATTGTTGTTGTAAAGTAATTTTCACTAGCTAGGGCATGCAGGTCCCTTTCATTGTCAAGGAAGTTTTCCTTGATTCCTTTCAGAAGTGAAATTTTGACGGTACGTTTGCAAGTGTGGTCATGAATAATTGAAATTGTGTTTTACTTTAATCATACTTTTGAAAATGTTCGATTAATTTTGTTTAAGTTTCACTGAAAATTCTATTTTGCAACTTTAATTATAAAAAACTATAATTTATAATTTTCTTAAACCTATTTTTTCAAAATATAACTACAAATGCTCCCTGATGAAGATGAACAATGGGATGTGCAGCGATCCATGTTCTTGAGTCATGTCCACGGTGACAGACTGTCTGCAAATTTCATGTTCTTGCCTGTCTGCAAGCCATGGAGTTTGTGAGCTCATTTGCTCATCTTAAACCAAAGCCCAGAGCATTAGCAGGCCTGTCCACTGCAAAATGGCTAGTTAATTCGGCCTTTTAGACCTCCAAATCATTCTTTCTTTTTCTTGGCAAGCCCCATGAATATCAAGGAATATGGATTCGAGCCCGAAATCTCAATTTTGAAGCAAAACTCGCGAAAGCATGAGTCGCTGGTAAATTTACAATATCAAACAACCAATTTAATCCAAGAATTCAATAGGATGATTATAAAAGCACAATATATATAAAACAATTTTAAAATAAATTTATGTAATTTCAAAGGTTAAAAAAAAGTCATTCCCGTTTAGGGAGTTTTATAATCCATGGTAACTCGATCCAGAACGTAAATATTTTCGATCCTTGATGCTCTGATTTGTTATTTATATGAAATGGAATGAATTTCCTCCTTTGCCTCGCATGAGAAGAGAACGAGCTGGTATGGTAATTTGACTATGGTGGAAGCGGCTGCTAGATTACGACCATCACCGATATTTTCTTTTAGACCAACCACAGAAAGGGAAGCCATGTCTACCAGGCCAGGCCAACTTGTATACCCAATCCGCTCTTGCTTTTTGTCTTTTACGATATTTGTTCACTGCTCTGAAGCTACGGAGGTTCCTCCCCTTATCCCGATGGTCTCAACCATGTTTTTAAAAATTTAAATTTTTTTATTTAAAATTATTTTTTAATATTTTTATATTATTTTGATGGGCTGATATTAAAAATATTTAAAAAAATAAAAATAAAATATTATTTTGATATATTTTCAATTAAAAAATAATTTAAATCATAATTATTACTTTATTTTTAAATATCCTTTTAAAATTAAAAAAATTTTGAATTTTTTTATTTTATCCACCAAATATTTATTTGATAAAAATAAAAAGAAATAATTATTCTTTGAATACAGTAAAATCTCTCGGATAAAAAATTCTCAAGCAGCACGTGCTACATTTCAAACACTTAAAAATCATAGTAAAAAACAACTTAAGAACAGAGACAGAAACAGTGTGATCAATCAAAACCAGTTGCTAGTCCAATCTACTTGCGGTGCATGTACATCCACTGTTCCTTTAGATTGAAATAAACAAGAGAAACCCAAAGTTATCCACGCCGTACACGTGTCTCTCAACTCGTCGTCAATAACCATGGGGGTCTATGATGTTCCGTATTGACGGTGCTGATTTCTATGATGTTCCATATTGACGGTGCATTAAGTGATTGAATAACGAGTAAGGGGATATCGTTTGATACTGTATTGCGTTGGTTTTTAAAATATTTTGTAGTTGTAAATATATTAAAATAATATTTTTAATTTAAAAAAATATTTTTAATATTAATACATAAAAAAATCAAAATATATATTAAAAAATTATTTCAAATAAAAAATAAATATTCTTTTACCAAAGAGTGCGTGGGCCGCGTTTCCAAAGACTAATGGTCGCCAACCTAAGTAATCATTGCTTTCTTGTCCACTTTGTGGCTTAACTGTTGAATTGACAAAAGTGAAGGGTAACCAGGTAATTTTAAGATGTTCATATTCGGACGAAAGGTCAAACGAAAGTCTCTGGGTGAGCGAATTCCACGTGGTTTTCTTGTTTTTGAAAGGATAAAAGGAAAGAATAATTTTTTTGTGATTGGTTTTTTTCATGGAGAATAATATGCTAATATTAATGGGAAATCATTTTTTTGCTTAACATTATTCTTTTAAAAATCAGCGTTTAAATGAGTTTGTTCTCGCGTTGCTGTAAAGGATTCAAATTTAATGAAAAAATGTTTAAAAAATAAAATAAAATAAATGCAAATGACTTGACTAAATGTAACATGTTTGTTATGGTATATGAAAATTGATTAAATTTACTTTATTGTGAGAATTTAAAATTTTTGGCGATTTGTGTTTTTAGAATATTAAAAACATGTATTTTTTATATTTTTCTTTTAAAATTATAAAAATTACTTTAAATTTATCTAAAGAATATATTTATTTTTATATTTTTATCTCTATTTTTTTAATCAAATATATTAATGTCATTTATATTAAAATACTAATCAAACACGAGTAAAAAAACAGTTGATGTATCATTTAAACAAATATGAGATTTAATAGTATTTTATTGAGAAGTACAGGGAATTCTGATAGATTACTTAAAAAATACCACATCAATCAACAAAATATTAAGAAATTAAAAAAAAAAAAACACGAATCACGAGAGTTCATTGGAAAATTCATTTACGAAAAACACTGTGCATGTTGTAATTTTCCCAAAAAAAAAAAAACATTTCCTAACTATTGGGCTCAATCAACTCGATCTCAAAATCTTTGGTTTCTCTTCGTGTCTAGCTAGCTGCTGAATTTTTTTAAAAAAATGAAGAAGGTGACCGGCGGATGTGGTGAGGTTAGGGATTTTAGCCGAGGGAGGATACAGCCGAGGAGCAGGAAGCCCCGCCGCGTGCGTGTTCGTATGGGGGTGGTGGAAGACAAGGACTTGCTGGTAGAAAAATAAAGCGTATCTCCACTCCTAGATTCTCATAGTCATCACTTTTGGTTTGTTCATGATTAAAGATGGAAGCAGGGCATGATTTGAAATAAAAATAAGAATCTTGAAAATTTAGTGTGTCTTCACCATTGTTATAACTTTTGTGAGAGTGATTTGACAAAAAAAAA
>Ga0325404_1007592_pt1 | contig 11285 bp, 15 predicted proteins | sample PopdelMetagenome_18_FD_205664 | JGI IMG/M metagenome (GOLD analysis project Ga0325404, IMG submission 205664) | Populus deltoides microbial communities from Bellville, Georgia, United States - Xylem-Control-R1 | ecosystem: Host-associated > Plants > Phyllosphere > Stem > Wood/Secondary xylem...
GATTTGCTGCTAAACCTTGACAGCAACGTTCGCCTGGTTTTCCATTTCATCTTCTGCAAAAAAAAAAAAAAACGTTGAGACCTACAGGTATAAGTCTTAACTTTCTCCTCCTTTGCTGTCTTTAAATTTGTTGTGTTGACGTTTTGAAAACCAGTTTTATCTTTGCTCTGCACATTTGTTTTCAATTTTAGACTACAATGAACGCTTGTCTTTTGTTGTTCCTGACGTTTTAAAAACCTGTTTCTTCTTTTTTTCTTGTCTTTCTTTCGCTGGTTCATAAGGAACCATGGGTGGGGGGTTGTTGTTTCTTTATCATCAGCTCCCTTTTTTGTTCATTCTCTTTCCTGCTTCTTGAGAGATTAGCCGGCCATGGTTTTGTTTTTCCTATATACATGAATAGAGCATGCTTTTTTTTCTTTCTTTCTTTCTTTCTTGCTGTCTGTGTGGGGGAGTTAAAGTAGGTTTTAGTTTTGTCAAAGAAAGGGGTTTTGTGGGTATGAACACTGTCACTAAAATGGGGATGAACACTGTCACTAAATTCTGTTTTATTTCTCTCCAGTTATTTTTTTTAGTTGCTTTAAGCTTTCTTGTAAATTTTAGAATATATGTGACGATTGGTTACCTTTTATTGCGATTCTTGTATTTAATTGTGATGCTTGTGGTTTTTTTAAAAAAATATTTTCTTATGTGTTGCATACGACCAATACCCTAACATGTTTTGAACGCTTTTTTTTTTATATATACAAAAAATATTGGAAGTTTCGACAATGTGTTTTAGCATGGATTTCTTAAACACAACAAAAATTATTTTCTTGCATTTCTGGATTTTACAACATGTTTGTAAAACTCTAAAGGGTATTGGCCAATATTCCAAAAAATATAAAAATCTTATTTTGGGGGGAATTCATCTATTATTCACCGCTAATGTTTGGATAAAGAAATCCTTAAAGGATGAATATCCAAAATATTATTGAGAGTAATTTGTTATTATTCACTGTTAATATTTGGATAAAGAAACCCAGAGTAGTAAATATCCAAAATAATTTTCTAGGAATAATAAATCTGCACACATCCTTGAAAGAAGCTTTGATTATAATCGAGGACATTTCAATTTTTTACCCCACGGTTTATGAGCCGTGAGAGTATAAAACACTAAGACAAAAAAAAATAGGTTTTTAAAGCACCCTAGATTTCTAAATTTTTGTCCCTCCTCCTTATGATTTACGAGTCGCAAACTCTTGAAATACCAAGGGAAAAATGAGCTTGTAAAGCACATGGAATCTCCTTAGATTTCTATCTTAATAAATTTAGTTAGAATCAAACCGAGAAAAACTGATGGGATTAGAAAACACCAACACTATAGCAATTACAAAGCAAACCAAACACCAAGCAGCTTACCTTAGGTGGGCGTACTAGGGGTGCTAATACCTTCCATTTATGCAACCAGTCCCTTACCTTAGAATCTCTGAAAGACCAGTTAGGTTTCCTAGTGACCATAATACTAGGTGGCGACTCCCTTATTCACAAAAACCAAAAAGACCGCGAAATCAATCGAGGATCGCCGCGATGTCGCGCTCTGCTCGCGAGGGTGCGACACTCATCAATTAATTCTTTCATTTATGTGATAGGCCTGCATTTAAGATGAACATTTACCATAAATTAAAGGTATCTTATATTATTAGATATGTTATTATAAAACATGCTTTAGTTAAGGAGTTATTGATACTTCAAGTGCAAAATGATGATATAAAACCTTGATAAAAATACACTTTTAAGTACTAATCACTTATGATGGCAGTTGTTGTCATGAGGGTGTATGGTTGTTAGGTTGGTGTTGGTCGTGTGGGCGGCGCTGTGGTTTGATGGCTGTTGGGTTCGTGTAGTTGCAGGTACTGGGTTTCGACCTTGTTGGTGTTTTAGGTAGAGATTGGTTTGGAAATGACGAGTTATTATAACTAATTTGTTAATGGTGGTTGGATCTTATGGTAGCTCACTACCAGAAAATCGGCAAAAACCAACGAAATTACAGACATAATTTTTTTATCGGTAAATATTACTGACGGACATAATTATGTCTCAAACTCTGTCGGTATATATCAATGGCTGATACAATTTTTTTTGTAAAGTTGCAACTGTGTGATGACATGGATTTTTTTCAGATGATTTTACTGACGGAATTAATGAGGGATTCAAACCGGGATAGCCGTACAGTGACGTGGCACTTTTACTGGTGAAATCATAGACGGGTATACCGACAAAAATGTTCCATCAGTGATTCCATCGGTAAAAGGCATTATATACCCACTCTACTGACACTCTCTTCCTCTGTTTCTCCTTCTTCTTCCCTTTCTTCTCTCTCATCCCACCTCTCCCCTCCCAAACTGCAGCTAACCACCCATCCCAACTCTCCCCCCTTCTCAACACAAGCACTCAAGTTTTTTATACTTTTGTACGTGGTCACAAGATCCATTCTTGTGGATTTTGTCATTTTTTGTAAGTAAATCTATCCTTTTTAGTTTTATCATTTAAATGTGAATATTGTTTTTAGTATATTTATTTTGTTAACGTATGTACTTGTTTGATTGTTATTGTTAAAGAAACTTGTAGTATGAATGTATAATTTTGTTGTTGTTATAGTTCATTTTTGATTTTGTCAAATTATATTTGTTTGTAAATTGTTGAAATTTTGTTTGAATTACACCGAATTAGATGTGTTGTGATGAAATAAATAATAACTTGTTTAACGGGTCTATTTTAATTCTTATCAATTCTATTGCGAAGTTGTGATTTCCGTAAATTTATATATGTATAAATTTGTATGTATGAACGTTGATAGTTGATAATTGATAATGAATATTTAACATAAGTATTTTTTTAGTTTGTTGGATAATGTTGGGGAAAACCAATATTTTTGTTATGTTTTATAAAGGTTCAATGAAGTCATGGATGATAATTCATGGATGCATTGGGACTCACCCCAAGGATTGTGGAGGATGGATTATTGTAACGGGGTTCAGGGTTTTATTAATTTCGTAACATCTATCCCGAGGAATTTTACTGATGGCGGTATCAGGTGTCCATGCAGGAAGTGTAAAAATTTAAAGTTTCTGCATCAAGATGTTGTAACGATGCATCTTCTAACCAAAGGGTTCATGAAGGATTACCTGTGTTATTATGCACACGGAGAACTATTTGTTCCTAATGATAGCATGGTAGAAAGGGTAGTTGGGTCAACTTCTAGTGCTGGCAACATGCATGAAGTTGGAAATGAGAACAGTAATCCTTACAGGAATATGGTTATGGATGCAATGAGAATGAGTGAAGGTAATGTTAGTGAATGTCCAATCGTAAAAGAAGAAGCTAATGCAGATGCAGCAAGGTTTTTTCATCTGTTGAAAGATTCTGATGAACCATTATGGGATGGCTACACGAACCACAATAAATTATCGGCTGTAACACAGGTGTTCACCATCAAGCTAGATCACGAGTTGAGTGAGGCCAGTTATGACAAGATTATTGAATGGACAAGAATCATTTTACTTGAAGGGAACAGGCTGAAGAGAACTTTTATGCTGCCAAGTCCATGATGAAACCCCTCGGTTTAGGATACCAGAAAATTGACATGTGCTCTAACTTCTATATGTTATACTATCTTGAAAATGGTGAGCTAACCGAGTGCATGACATGTGGGCATTCCCGTTACAAACCCAGAACTGGTAGAGGGAAGATTCTCGTGGCATATAAAAAACTTAGATACTTCCCTATCACACCTAGACTGTAGAGGTTATTCATGTCACCAAAGACTGCTAAGCACATGACATGGCACCAATCACATCATACGGTTGATGGAGTGATGGTGCATCCTTCTGACAATGAAGCCTGGAAATACTTTAACAGTGTGCATCCTCACTTTTCAACTGAATCAAGGAACGTGCGTCCTGGGTTGTGTACAGATGGATTCAACCCATTCGGGTCATTTGTTGCTCCTTATTCTTGTTGGTTGATCATACTAACGATTTATAACTTGCCATCGGGGATGTGTATGAGGCCAGAGTTCATGTTTTTATCTATAGTCATACCAGGTCCGAGCAGTCCGGGGCAGAATATAGATATTTGTCTTTGTCTATTGATTGATAAGTTGACGCAGTTGTGGGGTCCTCTAGAGCTTTGACTTATGACATCTCGAGGAAACAAAATTTTGTTATGAGAGTGGTTTTGATGTAAACTATCAATGATTTCCCAGCTTATATAATAGTTTCTGGTTGGAGCACGCATGGAAAGCTAGCATATCTATACTGTATGGAGAACAACAAGGCATTCACGCTAACAAACGGGGGTAAATCTTCTTTTTTTATTGTCACCGTCATTTCTTGCCACCGAATCACAGGTACATAAAGAACAGAAAGAATTTCTTTGTTGGCAGAGTTGAAAAAGATGTTGCACCCCCTCGCCTTTTCAGTAAAAAATTGCTTGATGTTGTGTCAGAGTATGGTGACATTGTGTTTGGTCTCCAATCAGGTAAGCAGAAGTTTTCTAGTTTTGGTTTGACTCATAACTAGGTGAAGCGAAGTATCTTTTGGGAGTTCCTTATTGAAAGACCAATTTTCTCCGCCATAACCTTGATGTCAAGCACATTGAAAAGAATGTGTTTGAGAATATTGTCAACACCGTCATAGATGTGAAGGGGAAGACAAAGGACAGCATCAAGGCTAGATTTGATGTAGTGCTGTTATGTAACCGTAAAAATATGGAGTTGGTTTATGATGGGTCACGGGTCGCAAAACCAAGAGCAAGCTTCGTGTTAGAGAAAAACACACAACTACTAGTCTACAAATGGCTTAAGAGTATGTGTTTCCCTGATGGACATGTCTCGAATATATCAAGGCTGGTTAATACGGAGGAATGCAGATTATATGGAATGAAGAGTCATGACTGCCATGTGTTTATGCAAACACTCATCCCATTAACTTTTCGTAATTTGTTGCCAAAGGGGATATAGGATACACTAACAGAGATCAGTCATTTCTTCAGAGATATATGCTCCAACAAGTTGAATGTTAATCACATTGAAAGGCTTGAAACGAATATCATCAAGACAATATGCAAACTTAAGATGATATTCCTTCTATCATGTTTTGACTCAACAGAGCATCTACCCGTACATTTACCGTTTGAGGTAAAAGTTGGAGGACCGGTCCAGTACAGATGGATGTATCCATTCGAGAGATTAGATATTACAGTTGCTATGTAATTTATAATTAAATGTTTTTTTTTTATTTTTTTAATTGATAATCTTTTATTAATTCTATATATATATATGTGTGTGTGTGTGTGTGTGTGTGTAGGTACTTGTTCAATCTTAAAAAAAAAGGTTAAGAACAAGGCGCATGTTGAGGCATCAATATGTGAGGCCTATATTGTTGAGAAGATCTCAACATTTATCTTATACTATTTCGAACCTCATTTGAGAACGAGGATCAACCATGTTCCACGGCATGATGGTAATGGTGAAGTGCCTTCAAGTGGGAACTTGTCAATATTCTCCAATCCTGGACGACCCACACCTAAAAATGACGTGAAGGGAAGATATTTGTCTGAAATAGAGTTCAGACAAGCACACAATTATGCACTATTTAACTGTGATGAGCTGAGACCTTTTATTAAGTAAGTAGATGTTTGACTTAAACTTTGTCAATAGTGTACTATTTATGTTTTGTGATACCATAAACTCATAAATTGGAACAACCTTGCAAGCAACATCGACGATACTTACTGTCCAATAACTCATAATTGACCGAATCCCCGATCTTTCAATTATAAGATGAACAATTTGCCACATAGTTTAGAACACATATAAGTCCTATCACAAACTCATTATCTCTTGCAATGTAATTAACTGTAGATCAATATTACATAATATTCGTCTATTGATTATTGTTGTATTTAATATATAAGGTTTATCAATTGGGAGGTAGTGCTGCTATTTCACTGTCTTTACTAAGCTTGGGCCCTGAAAGAAAAGTCAAGTGTTATAACGGATATTTTGTCAATGGATATGTCTTTCATACTGAAGAATACGGGCATGGAAGAAAGACATACAACAGTAGTGTTTGTATTAAGGGATCGACTTCTAGTGAGTTTGAAGTTGACTACTACGATAGATTGGAAGAGGTCATCGAACTACAATATCATAGCGAGCATAATAGAGTGTTTTTATTCAAATGTTATTAGTATGACACAACTGACAGAGGAATCATAGTAGATTCTCACTATGATCTCGTTGAAATCAACTTAAAAGCTAGACACCACAACATAAACGACGTCTTTATTTTCACAAAGCAATGCCAACAAGTTTATTACACATACACCCCTTCCTTTAGAAAGGACCGATCAAGAGTTGATTTGTTATCCATTTTAAAAACAAAACCCAGGGGTTGTGTCGAGGTTGTTTATGATGAGAACAAAGACACAAGTGTGATAGATGAAGTCTTTCAAACTAGTGAGTTGGTTGAACCATACCGAGGTGCTCCTTCAATTGACTTGGAAGAAAATTTAAATTTTCATGTTTTCAACGATAGTCTTGTTGATGTTGACGTAGAGGAGTTGAATGTTGTTTTAAGCTCTACTAGTGGACTAGAGAATGTTGATGAAGAAGATGATAACCACATTGAAGAGTATGATGAAGCTGATGATAACAATTCAATTGAGGACGAAGATCAAAATTCTGACTAAACATGTTGTAAAGCCTTATTTTTATAATTTAATATTTTGGAACATGAAATATTTATTCTTCTTTAATTGCCAGCTCTTGTTATTGTGTTGTGTATGTTGTAAGTTTGCAATTCAAGATTTTGTGAAGGAGGATAAAGACACATGCGGAGCAATATTGACAGTTTCACCGACGGGTACACCGACGACCTGGTACCTGTAGGTATTTCACCGAGAGTTGAAAAATATTTACAGTTCATGCCACAATCACCGACGAGTACACCGATGGCCTGGTACCTATCAGTAATTCACCAAGAGTTGAAAAACATTTACGGTCCGTGCCACAATCACCGACGGGTATATCGACGGTTGGCGCAATCACCGACGAACTGAAACCCGTCGGTATTTTACAGAGAGTTGAAAAAAATTTACGGTTAGTGCCACACTCACCGACGGATACACTGATGTGCCACACTCACCGATGGATACACTGAAGGTTGGCGTGCACCCCGAAGCGCACGCCTGTCAAAAGCCTAGCCGGTCGGCACTGTTACAGATGGATAGATTAGTCTAGTGGGATTTTTGAAATTTTCGGTGCGAATACCAATTAACTACTGACGGCAATTACCGATGGAATTTAATGCCACCGATAATAATAAATATTCCGTCGGTAATACCATCAGAAAAGGTACCATATTAATGTCTGGCGGGATTTTTGATTTTTTGGTGCGAATATCAATTAATTACTGACGAAACATTTATTACTGTCGGTGGCATTAGATTCTGTCGGTAATACCGTCGGAAATATTGCTATATAAAACCCCCCCTCTCCTTATTTGGTTCATTTTTTCTTTCGGCTCTTCATCTCTATTTCTCTTCTCCTCTCCATTTGTATTTAGTTTTTGGAAGAGTTTTTATTGTTTTGGTGGTAGTTTTAAACATATTAAAAGGTATGTATTCTTCTTTCTTTATCTTTGTAATTTTTTTTATTTTAATTATGATTATGATTATTTTTTTGGTGTTCTTTGTTTTGTGTATTGTTTGTAGATAAAATCTTAAAATCAACACACTATTAAGGTAAGCATTTTTTATTCCTAAATTTATTTTGAATTGATGTAGTGTTTTTTAGTTTTGTGTATTGTTTGTTTTGTGTTTAGGATGTTTTGTGTAGTGTTCTTTAGTTTTTTTCATTTTATTTATGTTTTAAATGTTAATTCAAATATAGAATTAAATTTAATTAGTTTATCTTAATTTTAGGATATTATTGTTTGTATTGCCGTAATTGTTATTGCTGAATTTATGTTTTAAATGTTAATTGAAATATAGAATTAAATTTAATTAGTTTATCTTAATTTTAGGATATTATTGTTTGTATTGCCGTAATTGTTATTGCTGAATTTATGTTAATTAAAATATAGAATTAAATTTAATTAGTTTATCTTAATTTTAGGATATTATTGTTTATATTGCCATAATTGTTATTTCTGAATTTATGTTTTAAATGTTAATTGAAATATAGAATTAAAATTAATTAGTTTATCTTAATTTTAGGATATTATTGTTTGTTATGTTGTTTGTTATTTTGATTAATTTTAATTGTTATTTATGAATTTGTATTGATGTTAGTTGAAAATATATAGATGTTGAATTTCTATAGATGTTAGGTTGTATAGAGTTGATTTTGCAATATTTGTGTAATTATTAATATTTGTAGGTATGAAAATTGTGGGTAGTTTTTAATATACGGGAGGTGTTGTCGAATTGTTATAAATGATTGAATTTCTATGGATATTAGGTTGTATATATGATGTTGCTGGAGTCAATTGGATTGTGTTTATTGTAAAGATTGCAGGTTTGAAAACTGTGGGTAGTCTCCAGTATAGGGGAGGTGCTGCCAAATTTTTTTAAAATAATCAAAGTTAATTATGTAATAATTCGTATACATTTGTGTACATGCGTCAAATGAAATCTACAGCACGTCGTCAGTAGACGGTTGCAACTAGTTCTTCTAGCAGCGAGGAGGACATCTCCTTAGGTTCTGATCACGGCGATGCATCTACGCCAACTTGTGATGCTGCCTCTTCTAACGCGGTTTCATAGCACAAAGGCAGTGTGCCTTCACAGCGGGGTCAATTCACCCGCAAGTACCAAGCACAATGGAAGGATGACCTCTCGATGTAAGTTTGTTAAGGTTTTGAGTTTGTTTTTATATTTATAACATAATTTATGAACAACTAATTAATTTTTTATTATTTAATTTCAGGTTCACAAACATTGAAGTTGTCATGACAATTACATCGGCGTTTAAATCGTCGATGGAGATTCCATTGTTTCAATGGAGTCAGGTTTCCAGACATCCTGAGTGAAGACCTAATATCGATGCATGGTTTCAGCGATTTCAGGTCGGTGTTAACTTTTAATTTCCAACTTATTTTTAATAAATTATTTTTATAATTTTATATCTTGTACTATTTTTATTTTAAATGAATTACTTATATACACAGCATAAATTTAAATGGGATAGGGCGAACAACAATGTTGTGAGGAGGGTATGGGAGAATCACGCGGCAACTAGGTAACATCAAAAATAATATTTATTTTTGTTTTATAATTGTATGTTCTTAATTCTAATTTGTTACTATAGAAGTAGGTTGTGTGATTTTTGGTATGACACGCAAAAAAAAATCAAAAAGACATGCGAGGGATGACGGTCTTGAAGGATGGAATTAGGTGGCGGTTTGGAGGGAATTCAAACCGCCATTCATCTCGGGAGATATATGGACGACATATATTGAGCACGTGACCTCAGAGCGGCTCTCACGGCGCTCACAGTGTAGCGCCCACAACCAGAATCGGCAAATTCATGGTTCGGTGACCACGCACACTGGCAGCTCCGTCCCGTTCAGCGCACATGCAAAGCGGATGGTAAGATTAATTTTATTAAAATATATCTTTAATTAATTTGTCATTGCTTATAAATATATTTAACTTGCAACCTATTTTTTCCTTACAGGCTGCGTCTCTTGGACGTGAGCCAAGTCCAATGGAGCTGTTTGTAGAGACGCATGTGCGGAGTCAAACCACCAAAAGAGGGTGCAGCAGTTCGTGGACAACCGTGCTCAGCACTTCGTGGCATGTTCGTTCAATCATTTTATTTTGTAAGTTATTATTTTCTTGAATTCAATATGATGATTTTTTTTTTAAAATTTTCAAGAGACCTATAATAGTTGGTTGAGGGAGAGATATGGGGACGATTCTTCGACCCATCCAGATTTCAATTCAGATTTGTGGATGGAGGTGGGATCGTCTAGTGGACCTGACAAAAATCAGGTCTATGGGCTCTCCGACACTACGGCCGAAAACTTGCGATCGGCCCGTAGTGTCCAACTGTTGGGAGCTCTCCATCAGTATCGAGCACCCAGTCTGAGGAGTTCGTGGCCTTGAAAAAACAATATGAACAACTCTCGACGAATTATGATCAACTCGATCAAATGGTCATAGAGATTAGATCAAGGATGGGTGATGATACATATGCAACTTCTTTTTTGCTGTACGGTCCCAAGAACATCCAGCCTCCTCCTCCTCCTCCTCCTCCTCTTCTAGCTTCGCCGTTATTCTAGTTTAATTTTGTTTTTTAAACACATTAAATTTGTAATGAATATTTGGATGAATATTATTTAACATTATTTTTATATTTTTAATGTTTAATACAATTTTATTTGTTTATTAAGCTTTTTTACTATTAATATTTTTATTTATTTATTTTCAATACATACCGACGGCTTTACCGACGGACATATTCCGTCGGTATTTCACCGAGAGTTGCCAAACAATTACCACCTATGCCACAATTACCAACGGAAATCTTCCGTCGGTGTTTACTATTATTATTACCGACGGAATATATCCGTCGGTATTTAACAGAGTTCTGAAACATTTACTGTCATGCCACCATCACTAATGGAGTATCCATTGGTGATTACCGTTGAAAATACAGACGTATTTATTCCGTCGGTAATATTCTCGCGGGAAATTTTTTTGTCATGCATCGCCGTTTGTAATTCCATCGGTGGTTGGTTTTTTTTGTTTCCAACAAAATAAGCAACGGAACGGGAAATTACCGACGATTAGTATAGCGACGGACGGATTCTGTCGGTGAGACCGTCGGTAATAATTTTACCGATGAATTTCATGGCTTACACCGACGTAATTAATCCGTCAGTAAAACTGTTTAATGGTGTAGTGGCTGGCTGGAACGGGGGGAGGTGATGGTCTAGTTTGGGGTGGTGGTGCTGGCGGTTTGAGCTGGTTTTGGGGAATATGAGGTTGTTGATTTGAAGGCTGGAGGTGGGGGCGTTGGTGATGGAGTTGTTGTCGGGTGGCTGGTGTCAGGGGATGATAGTGAAGAAGGGAGAGTCATTGTGTCAGTTTGGTAGAGGAGGTAGGTTGCAGAAAGGGGGGATGGCAGTCTGTTAGTCTTGTGATGGGTCTGCTTTGGTGTGTTTTTTTCCTGTGTGGCTGGCGTGAAGGAGAAAGAAAGGGAAGTAAGGGGTCTGTTCCGGGTATAAAAACTAAAA
>Ga0325404_1007597_pt1 | contig 11281 bp, 10 predicted proteins | sample PopdelMetagenome_18_FD_205664 | JGI IMG/M metagenome (GOLD analysis project Ga0325404, IMG submission 205664) | Populus deltoides microbial communities from Bellville, Georgia, United States - Xylem-Control-R1 | ecosystem: Host-associated > Plants > Phyllosphere > Stem > Wood/Secondary xylem...
TAATTTCATCAATTAAAATGAAATTTATATCAATTCAAACAATATAATTAAATATGACACCTAACCTAACAATCAATTTAAAACCTAATTTCTCTAATTCAAGTCTAATTGATTCCATAAATAACATTAATTATATTAACAACACATAATTGTACCATTCAAAACCTAAATAATCTAATTATCAAACACAACACAAATACCAAATTAAATCAAAACACATAATTTATTAATTCAATAATCAAACTCATCAAACTAACAGATAATGCAAATGTTTTACCTTGCTTTTATGATGTGTAGGTGGTCAGCGGTGGCAGCGGTTTGCAACAAAAAATGGTACAACTACTCGTGGAGACAAGTGGAAGATAATTCTGGTGTTTTGATGGAGGATTGAACAATATTTTAGATGATTTGAAGGCTGTTTTCTCTTGGATTTTTTGGATTTTATGATTTTTTTCTTTCTCTCATGAGCAACAACCATTGAGAAACAAAGTTGTGCTTATATATAATTTGTAACCGCGATTCTGAATCGCAGTTATCTTATGAAATTGTCATTTTAAATTGTGTTGGTTAAAAAATTGTTATTGTAAATAATGATTTTTTAATAATCACAATTCAAAATAATAGTTTTTATTTAAATTATATTTTTGAATTGAGGTTTTTTAACTGCTATGATTCAAAATGGCAGTTATATATAGAATTTATACTATTTCTTCAATTTTTTTTTAAAAAATATGCCATTTCCTCTTGACTTTTTTTAAACCGCGTTAGATTTAAAAAAACTTCAGTTTCAACTTTCAAACACCACCCTGAACTAACAAGAAGGCAACGTCGACCAAATAATAGTCACCGTAAGGAGTGGCTGTGGCTCTCTCTGAAACTGGAAAAAATAAAGGACGTCCTCCTTGGTTTCACGTGCACGAAAAGGATAAACATCAAATGTATTGACGAAAATACCCCTATGCCCCCATGTGCACAGCGCATTATAAAAACCACTTTTATCCGCACCCTCTAACAGCATCAGTGTCTCTACGTGGACGGCTCTCGAGAACCCATATTACTTTCTCCTATTGGATGCACATCACATCACATCACAGACTCCTACCCAATCATGTTGGTCCACGTATCCGTAGACAGCTGGCCCACTAAACAATTATTAAGTTTTCTTTAGCCAAATATTTTTTCGAACCCGATTATTAAATCCTGGTTTTGTTCAGCTCCTCAGTTCCATTTATTTTAGTTTATATTCGGATGGATCGAAAATAACAGTAAATTGGCTGCTGGTACAAAGCGCGTTAATTTGTTTTTTACGTAACATCAAAAAAATATAAAATAAACTAAAAAGTTATAGAATTATAATTAAAATTTTCTAACTAATTATATATTAACAATTTCACTTAAATACTAAATAATAATATAACAAAATAAAAATAAAAATAAAATAAATAATAAAAAATTTCAAGAACTTTAAAATATATTAAAAACTAAAAATAGTAAAGTAATCAATCAACTAGTTATTCATGTAAAATCAAGAAAAATATTTATTTTATAATTTTTATAAATTTATAATGATTTTATTAATTTTATCTATTTTGCAACAATCAAGTTCAATTTTACCGATTTTTAAATTTTTAATTTGATTTTACATGTTAAATATAGTTTATTTGTAAAATTATATAATTTTATAAATAAACTAGCGATTTTGACAATAATTCATTATTGTTACATCTTGAAAAATTCAAAATTATGAAATTGATTATAAATAATAAGCTCAATTTCAAATATAGAAGAAATTAGTTGGATGTAAGAAAAAAATGATTTTAAAATAGAGATGAATCATCTCCAAATTTAGATAATTGTTTTTTTTCTTTTTTAATAAATGCACTGATCTATAAATAGTTTACCTACATTTTTGCTAATTAGCTTCTATGTGGGGGACTACCCTTTAAGAAAATATATTAAACTCATCCATGTCTTTAAGAGCTAGAAAAAGAAAAAAACAGAGAGAAAGGACAGTCGACACATGGCGCGTCCATGAAGCCCTAAAAAAGCGAAGAAGAAGGAAAGAAAAGAAAAAATTGGAAACGCAAGACACCAAAACAAGAGGAGAGGGTGAATTCCAAAAAAAAGCAGAGCATAACAGATAGAAATACAAGCGCAAAACAGAGGTATGTTGTTTATTATTCATTTGCTCTCCTCCCCCTCCTCTCTCTCTTATTACTTCACTTGTATTTATTTTGTGTTGATTACAGATATAATTAACAAGGCAAGGCAGTATCAATTTCTTCTGCTTTAACATTTTTTATTTTATTTTTATGAAGCAGCTTTCATTTTGCATGGTTTAGAGTTTTTTTGTTTTCTTTTCGCTACTTTTGTATCATTATTTTTTTAAAAATAAAAAATTCTTGAAGTTTTTTTTTTTGTTCATAAATATCATCGTGGGATTGGAAATGCAATGAAGTTAGGGTTCTGAACTTTTTTTTTCGGATTTAGTTATCAATTTCTTTAGCTGTTTTGACACTGTTTTATCCAGAAATTTAGAGAATGGGGACGAATTTCAACTTCAAGAACTTCTCAAATGACCCGTCAGATGCCGTTGGTTGCCGGCCACCGGGGAATTCTCCGCTGACCAGACAGTCATCGATCTATTCGTTAACTTTTGACGAACTTCAAAACACAATGGGAGGATCATTAGGTAAGGACTTTGGGTCAATGAACATGGATGAGCTGTTGAAGAATATATGGAGTGCAGAGGAGACACAGACCATGGCAACAGCCACCTCTACTGGGGTCGAAGAGGGTGGTGGTCTCCAGCGTCAGGGCTCGCTGACGCTGCCGCGGACGCTGAGTCAGAGGACGGTGGATGAGGTCTGGAAAGACATGTCAAAGGAATATGTTATTAATGGGACTAGTGCTGGAGCTGCTAATAATGTGCCCCAGAGGCAGCCCACTTTAGGAGAGATGACTTTGGAGGAGTTTTTGTTGAGAGCTGGGGTGGCGAGAGAGGATATTCAAGTGGCTCCAAAGGCTAATACTAATGGTGGATTTTTTGGTGATTTATCACGGTCGGCCAATAATAGTTTAGTGATTGGTTTTCAGCAGAATAGGGGTGTAGGATTGAATAATGATAATACTAATCAGATCTCTTTGCAATCGTCTAATTTGCCTTTGAATGTTAACGGGGTTAGATCAAATCAGGCACAGGTGCAGCAGCAGCAGCAAATATTTCCTAAGCAGCCTAATATGGGATATGTGACGCAGCCTAATAACGATAATACTAATCAGATATCTTTGCAATCGTCTAATTTGCCTTTGAATGTTAATGGGGCTAGATCAAATCAGGCACAGGTGCAGCAGCAGCAGCAACAAATATTTCCCAAGCAGCCTAATATGGGATATGTGACGCAGATGCCTTTACAAAGTGGTCCTGGAATTAGAGGTGGAATGTTGGGGATTGGAGATCAAGGAATCGATAGCGGTTTGATGCAGGGTGGAGGGATGGGAGTAGTTGGATTGGGAGGTATTGCAACGGGGTCACCTGCGAACCAGCTGTCATCAGATGGGATTGGGAAGAGTAATGGGGATACATCTTCTGTATCTCCAGTGCCTTATGTATTCAGAGAAAGTGTAAGGGGAAGGAGACCGGGTGGTGCTGTTGAGAAGGTGGTTGAGAGGAGGCAGAGGAGAATGATTAAGAACAGAGAGTCAGCTGCAAGGTCTCGTGCTCGCAAGCAGGTGATTATCTTGTTTGATATTTTATATATCATCTATTGATTTATACATTTAGTTCTTGATTTTAAGTTTGCAGCAAATTCGATTTCAGTATATTGGTTTGAAATCTGTTCTTGAATTGAAACTTTGCATTAATTTAGAAGCAAGTTTGATATCTTTAAGATAAAAAGAATGTGTGGAAGCATGTACTATCCGTGCATTTGATGTAACCAATCCCATGGTTTATTTCCTATTTTCCGTACAATTGCACAATGGTTCTTTTACACTGCACCAAACTAGAGGAAAGCCGATAATAGGTTATTAGCCATGTTTTATTGACTGAAGTTCTTAGACACTTGATAAGTGCCCATATAGACAAGCTTGCTGTGCAAAAGAGAAGAAAGAACAACGCTTCATTTACAATGAACCAAACTAGAGGAAAACCAGTAATAGGTTATTGGCCATGTTTTATTGAGTGAAGTTCCTAGACACTTGATAAGTATCCATATAGACAAACTTTCTGTGCAAAAGAGAAAAAAGAAGAATGACTGATATTTAGGTTTTCATATCAGTAAGTTGTTTTGAAATATTCCGTCTTGACACTTGTTGTATGTCACCAAAAATTAAGAAAGAAAAAACAATCACAAGTTTCTTCTTCTTGTGATTCATGAATTTTGCTGGCCATTAACCTTCTACTTTTATCATCTATGGCCTCTGCGCTTGCCAAAACACCATGAAAGATTATGGGGCAGAATGGTAATGTGATAGCGATCTGACATGACAAGAGATGAAAGTTTTTGAGAAGTCAAGGTCATGAGAAGTTATAAAGATCCAGTTTGTTACAAGGTAATGGAACATTTGTTTTAAGGATCACAACATGAATTTGAACTTGTATTGGGCCAAATTCAACAAACGTTAATTAAGAGCTGAACACTTTTGACTTATTTTGAATCAAAATATTATACAGGAACATAAGTAGATATTTTTAAAATAGAGTGTGTTGGATTATTACTTTTTAGCATGTGCTCAATATATACTCTTTTTTCTCATTTTGGTTTTTACCAGGCTTATACCATGGAATTGGAAGCAGAAGTGGCAAAGTTAAAAGAGGAAAACGAAGAATTGCGGAAGAAACAGGTATTTTAGCTTTTGTCACACACAATTATTTGTTCCTGCCATATCACACCCACCCACTCAAGGTATCAGTGTCTGTTACAAATTCAAAACCTTTGTATTTACCACTCATTGATTGTGGGTTGGTTACTGCAGGCGGAAATGATGGAAATACAGAAAAATCAGGTGCTAAATCTATCTAGTGTTCTTTCCATTGAGCGGAAAATAACGAATAATCTTGCCTGTTTGCTCATAGCATGTCTAATGACTATTCAATGCTCCTATAAAGCCTGCATGTATTTTCCCACTTTTTTCTTTATTACAAAAAAATGTCCATGCTTAATGTCAATAAAAGGAGGTACATCTTGTGTGCGTCTGTGTGTACAAACTCTATATTTGCTTGTTCTATGGTAAATTGAAAGCATTGCAAATATAGTGCCTTCAAGTTAGGGGCCATTAATTGTCTTTACTTATTTTGTGGTAAAAAAAAATTTCATCACTTTGTAAGTTGACTAATTATAGTTCCACGGCAATTCAATAAATATCATTACCTTGAAAAGAGAAAAGAATATTATTTAATTTATTATATTACAAACTGTTAAATATATTTACATATTATATCGTAATAATTTGTTTTATGATTTTGTAATTTAACTAATTTCACCATGATTGTGATAATTACAAATGATCAATTATACTATTGACAAAAAGAGTATCCTGTTATCTTAGAGAAGAAATAATACTATTTATTTCCTAAAAGGTTATTTTTAAGTGATTATAAATTAATTAGTACTTGTATTTAATGTATTGTAAATCTTATCTTAGTACTTTGTAAATTTTAAGACGCTATTATTAAAGTTCCTTTAGATAACAATAGCAAGCATATTCGTAAATGATGGTCACCTGAGATATTTTCTTCTTGCTTGAACAAAATGGGAGAAGTGGAATGCCTTAAATAAGGATCATTGATGCAAGTGCGCTTCTTACCTTTTTTTTCAAATAGGAGCGATGATCAGGAGTATCACTTTTGACTGTGCTTTCTACTTGCTAATTTTCTGTAACTACATCAATTGTCAACTTCTTTTTGTGTGCCACAAATCTTGATGCAATACTGATATATAACGTTGTGGTCTTATGAAATCTCTAGTGTTTATAATGCTATATTCATATGAATATGACAAACCAGCGCTGCAGCTTATCAATGAAATAACTATGATCAAGCATGCACCATCTGATTTGCCTTGTACATTTCCTACATAAGCTGGACAATGTACATTGCTGGGCATTTCAGTTGTGGAAATCATTGCTTCCTACTGCGATAGCATTTAGCGTTTCTTGTGTTTCTGTTCAGCAGTGTGTCTCTCCAATTGACATTTATAATTGTGGCATAATGTACTTTTTGACAGTAACCACGCAGACACTGATGTCTTCTTGATTTTTCTCCATTTGGTGGTGTTACAGGTCGCGGAGATGATGAATATGCAGCAGGGTGGTAAGAAACGGTGCTTGAGACGAACTCAGACAGGTCCATGGTGAATTGAAAGCGATTTGTGATTATCCCCGTTGAAAATCATGTATGGTAGGTGACTGTACATATTTAATGGAATTGTGTTTTCTTCTGTAAATGAAGATACGAATTTTACAGTGAGAAGATCCGGAGGTTTACTGTGATGTAAATCAAACCTTCCAATATGTACTAACTGTGCTTGCATCTCTTCTGAACTTCTTTGATAAGTAATTAGATTGGCAAATGCATTTTGTGTTGGTGACCATTTTATCTATGTTTCCCGCAGTGTTGTATTTGGGTTTTCTCCTCTCATAATGATCCCTTTTATTTTTTCTTTGTGTTGATTTTGAATCTTTGAGGAGGAGAAGTATATATAAAGCCTCACTCAGTCACTTGTTTTCTTCATCGATGTGGATAACAATGGACTTCTGAGATATTAGCAAGTATTTACATCATTGAAGTCAAGTCAGCGAGCACAATTGTACATGGCAAACAAATGAAAATTAGAGTAGCATGATGGGGCCTGTCAGTCTGATTGCTTTTTGCGCTCTAGGCAAAGCTCTGTACCATCTGAGCCCTGATTCTAGGGTTAGAACTGGAAATGCAAAGCCAACTGGGAAGTAATCGATCTGGGAAGCATGCCTCAGATGGCCATGGTGACAATTATCATAATCCCAGTCTCATGGAAGTTCGGCTAATCTCGTGTTTCACGAGATGCATGAGTAAAACTAATAATCCTCAAGCCTCGCCATGCCATTCAAAGACACCATTCAAAATCCGAGCCACACGAAATCATTTGCATAACTGGCCTGGTTCAGAACTAAACCTTCCAGATTTTCTTGAAGCGACGAGGTTGCACAAATATTTGCATGTTTATATCAAGTTTATACCATGAAATTCTCGACTCTTCAGTATCTGGGAAATCACAACATTCAGCTCCTTAGTTGGAAATTAATCATCTGCAGACAGCACATGCAACGCCGTGAAATTCCTACTTCGGTGCCCCTAGATCGACAATGAATACTATACAACAACCCCTTGCAGGGAAAAGTAACTCCAAAATTCCTGGATATGCGCGTATAGCATATCCATCAATTTAAGCAGAATGGGCACCCCAAACAGTCCTTTGCATGAACAACGTAGTCTTTTCACATCCCCTATAGGCAAAGGTAATATCACCTCCCTCAAATACTTAATACTACCACCAGCAGAGAGGTAGCAGCAATAGTTTCTGGTAATCATTTCATCTGCATGCCATGTCCTTCCAGGATATCATCTTCCTGCGATCCCTCCCTCTAAATGATCTAGCAAGAAGACTACCACTAACAGGTTTACACAAACTAACATCAACAGCAGAAGAACACTTTGCACTTGGAGATGCCTCATCGATGAAATACTCAAACAACACTGCAAGACAGTGCGCACTTGATGAGCTAAGACATGATTTTCTTGATCCAAAGGTAGTAGCTTTAATATATAAAGATTGACCTGCAGAACACCAACGGGAAACATGAATTTGTAGTCCTTCAGCAAGGAAACTAACACCACATTCGAGACAAACAACACAATAAGAACACTGAAAATAAAGACAATTAGGAGGCTTAACACGAACATGATAAATCACCAGGATGCAACTCTTTCTTACATTAATAGTGAATTGGTTGCAGTTGACATTCCAAGTAGATTAGCATTCAAATACCCTAACAACTCGTAAGGTAGATGCACCATATGAAGGTGTTCTTTAAACAATGCTGGACAACCACTACATCTCTGCAACAATAGTCTACCAGTGGTAATATTCTGTATTATAATTCTGATGTCTTAGTTTATTTTGTCTCGATCTGTCTCCAAGATAAAAGCTAACTATTTATTTTGAAGGAGTAAGCTTAACATCATTCACAACAGACGCAGCTGCGATTAGAGACCCCATCTTCCCCAACACTATCTGATCTTCCGTCCATATTGACATGTATTGGTTCCTGAAGTTGATTTGTATCTATGACAGGCAAGGTTGAAGCCTGATTAGGTGCGGGGCCTGTATGGGACCGGCCATGTAAATCGCATAAAGGTGTAAACCCACAGAAAACTTTCACAATTCAGAGCAGGCCATTCAAGCTTTGTACGTGATTCAAGCTGTTCCCTGTAAGCCAATCAAAGAATTCCGACTTTTCAACCCAAAGCATACCTTACCACAATGACAAACAAGACAACAAGGGAGCCACAGAATGAGAATTGATACCCAAAATAAGAGGCAATAAGCACGCATCACTAGTCAGAAGAGGTAAAACGATTAGGACTTTAAAAATTCCGCAACATGAGCCACTACATTATCTTATAATAGAGGCCATTGTAGTCCTAGCTGAAAGAACAAAAATATGAAAGCTTATACTCAGATTTGATCATATTTGGGCACCCATCCCCAGCTCAAATGTCCAGCCTTCCCCTAATGGTCCAAGACTTCAAACAGACAGGTCAGTGACTCACACAAGAGCCTGCTGTGCCCTTTTCCGAGAGCGAATTCTTTGCACAACTGTCTGCAACCGATTCTGCTGGCGATACAGAGACAATCCAGATAAAACAATCTCATTTATAGCTGTTTCACTGCTTGCAGGTTCAAGGTCACTGAGTAATGGGGCTGTCTCTAGTGAGAAACCAATCCCTGCCAAATGCTGGGCCCGCTTATATGGACGTGAAGTTCTCCTTTCATCAAATGCAAGGGAGAACAAACGTCCATACCTGGTGAGGCAGCTCAGTGCCAGTGTCACTGGGAAACAAGTTGCACAAGATGTTATTTTCTGGTCCTTCAAGCGATCCTTCAACCCCAACACATACAACATTCAACTTTAGAAAGTATTCGAACTTCAAAGTGAGGAGCTTTGGAGATTTTGTGATTAGAAACCTCATCAATAAATATATGGAGAATAATCTTGAGTGTATGAGCTTGATACAATCCTGCTTGATCAACGCCCTCTTTGCTTTGAACCCTCGTTCTCCTCCTTTGACCATCATCTTCCTCGTCAGGTGCATCATCCACCAACCTGGAAGTCTCTTCATTGGTGGATATACCTGGTCTATTCAACAAACATCACTTTAGTACTCTGCGACCATGTTAAATCACAAACGCAGGTTTTGCAAAGCACATACCGCTGTCCTTATTTCCTTGCTGGCGAGTTGAAGCTTGAGCTTCTTTAACATTTCCCACCACCTCCAAATCAATACATTCTCCAAAAGCTTCCTTTTGCGCCAACAACTGCGAGTAAATCACATTAAGTGGAGGCGGAAGCAGCTCCGCTGAGTTGTGCTGCTTTAATTTCTTCGTATGCAGAACTCCTAATTGATTCTGTACAGGCAATAAAGCTTTCTTAAGCGATTTAAGATGTGACGGCGAACTCAGACAAGAACTTCCTGTTCGCAATAGTACTCTCCAAACAGGGCTTCCTTTTGCTGCCCCAGTTTGTCACACAACTTACACAGCTCTTTTCTCTAAATTCCAAGAACATTAACAAAAAAAAAAAGAGTAAACACCAACACAAATTATTTTTCAAAATATCAAGTTACCCGGTGAAGCTCATAATGAAGCAGCAAATTATGCGAAGCATGAGTAGACAAATTCGAACCTTTGATGTGCTGCGAAGCATCCAAAAACTCAACTTCTCTCGTACATCAAATTATACAGCTGTCGTAAAATACACTGGAGCTTTTGCCTTTTCTGTCTAATTTTTTTTATATTAATATATTAAAACAGTTTAAAAATATAAAAAATATATTTAATTTTTTTAAAAAAAGGGTTTAAACCGCCTTTCTAACTACTGCTTCCATTTACAGCTTCGTAAACAGTTTGGTAAAATCTTTTTATTTTAAAATATATTAAAATAATATTTTTATAACTTTTTTTTATTTTTAATTATATTAAAGCAATTAAAAAATAGTAGAAAAAATAATTTGAATCGATCTATTGACCAAAAATAAAGAAAACAAGTACACAAAACTCATAGATTTTAATGTCAATTTGAATAATAATTTTAATTAAATATATATTTTAATTCAACTAGCAATAATTAAAAATACATTTTCAATTTTTTTTAAAAAAATTATAATTCTACAACCGCAAAACTGACTACCATGTTTTTTGGTCTTTTATGAATGGTAGATGTATTCCTCTTCTTCTTCTTTTTTTTCCCCCCTCTAAACCGTTTTTTTTTGTTACTATACTTTTTCACTCTCTCCTGCTTTCCAAATCATGCATCTCTTGACGGTAAAAATTTTACATCACAGCGAATTATTTCTCAAACAGAGAATCTTATCCCTTACATTTTGTCCTCAGCTATACGGTCGATACATGCTTTCATTAAGAAAAAACAAACACGTGATCGAAAGTCATCGCTGCCCAGAACGTATTGAAGAAGACAGTAAATAAGATGGGTCCCACTGTCATTTCACTCCTAGTCAAATTTCAAATGGCATGACGAAGACCCTTCAACCACAACATTGATAAAAAGAAGTAAGAAACCGCATTAATAGCTTGCTCACGAATGCGCGGTGAAAATTATTTTTTATTTAAAAATATATTAAAATAATATATTTTTTATATTATAATATTAAAATGATGCAAATATATATATATATATATATATAAATAATTTAAAGCTAAAAGAATTTAAAAACATGGCTAGGCCTAAAAAAATAAACACAATCTAAAACTTATAACTACATTAATGAAACAAAAATCATATCGAATCATAATTTAAAAAAAACTCCAAACCTAAAATTAGCTCAAATTATTGTCTCTTTTTCAGTTTTTTTATTGCCTCCCAGATAAATCTTAGTTGATTAACTTGTGATTAGTTGTTAGTTGAATAATTTTTTTAAATAAAAAAAGTTTAATAGACATAAATGTATTTTGTAAAAGGAAAAAAAATCAATGTCTAATAAAAAAAATTAATATCGAATGAT
>Ga0325404_1007599_pt1 | contig 11280 bp, 13 predicted proteins | sample PopdelMetagenome_18_FD_205664 | JGI IMG/M metagenome (GOLD analysis project Ga0325404, IMG submission 205664) | Populus deltoides microbial communities from Bellville, Georgia, United States - Xylem-Control-R1 | ecosystem: Host-associated > Plants > Phyllosphere > Stem > Wood/Secondary xylem...
AGTATCTGTACACGCCTCGCGTTTCTGTCCATTATATTTTAATTACAACATATAGAAGATTCTATTCAATAAATCGAGATTATTCATATAATGATGTTTCTTATTAAAAATGATAAATATTAAAAATAATTCTTATATATTAAAAATTAAGCACATGTTTATTGAGGAAACCTTAAAAGAATTTTTTTTAAAATGTATTTTTTATGGAAAAGTTATAAAAGATTTCATTCAATAAGACCATTAATGGAATGGATTATCTTATTAAAAAGAATAAATGATACTAATTCATATTTATTAAAAATTGAACACTTGTATGTTGAGGAGTCCAAAAAATAGTTTTGTTTTTTTTATATAAAAAACCTTTTTTGGTTGAAGAGATATTTTTTCGTATAAAAGTTATAAAAGATTATATTCAATAAAGTAAAACCATTAATGAAATGATATATGTTATTAAAAAATATAAACGAAACTAATTAATGCTTATTAAAAATTAAACACTTGTTTGTCCAAAAAACCATAAAAGGTGTAATTAATACCTTTTTTTTCGTGTAGAAGTTATACACAATTCCATTCAATAAATTAAACCGTTAATAAAATAATACATCTTATAAAAAAAGATAAATAAAACTGATTTATATTTATTAAAAATTAAACAACTGTTTGTCTAGAAAACTCTAAAAGGGATAATTAAAAAAAATTATTTTTTAGTTAAAAACATACTTATTTGTGTAGAAGTTATAAAAAATCTATTCAATGAATTAAAACCATTAGTGGAATGATATGTCTTATTAGAAAAAGATAAATGTAACTGATTCATATTTATTAAAAATTAAACACTTGTTTTTTGAGAAAATTCTAAGAAGGGTAATTATAAAAAACCACATATTTTCGTTTAAAATTTATTTTTTAAAATAATATTTTTAAAAACTTATATGGTTAAAACAATACCTATTAATTTGGATAAAAAAACTACTAAAATGCCTATAGAGCTTCTAAAAGACTCACAATTTAAATATCATATAAATTATTATTTCTAGGGAGACATTACTGTGTGGGCTGAAAAATATTTTTTTTATCAAAAAAAAAAAAAAAAAAAAAATTTAAGCGACGCAAGTGTTCTCCAAAGAAGTACAAAAAATATTTGTATCTATAAAAGAATAACTATATATAGACCAAATCAAATTAAAAAAAAGTTTTCATAAGAACCTGAAAAAAAAAATCAACATAAAAGAAAAAAAAATTGATGGAGCTTAGCTCCAACCCAACCTAATATAAAAGATCAAAATTGAAGAAAAAAAAATAACCCAACTGAACGTAAGTGAGCATGCAAAGTATGCAAGTTGATTAATTAGATCGGGATAAGCCAAAAGAAATAATAATAAAAAATAATGAAGCTGAATTTCCAACAAATTCAATATAGGAGGAAGAAATTAAAAAGAAATCAATTTAAAAAAATGATAAAAAAAGAAACACAAATAAATTGGGTAAGCCTATCAAACCTCATGACTCAGATTATATGAATGAGATAACCTAAATGAAGGCAAACCGGGAAAATTCCGAAGCTCAATTCTAAACAACCAAACATTGAAGGACAAATATGAAAATATATTAAATTAAAAAAGCAACGACCCACAAAAAGTTCCAAGTCAACCTTGGCTAACCCGCCGAATTCGTGGTCATTGTAATGAAATTGTGATAATTAAATTGAAAGGAAATCAAAGAAAATCATGAATTCCAATAAAAAAACCCAACTTGGAACTATGAATATGAAAAATAAAGTTACTGTAAAAAAATTAAATCCTTATAAACAAGAACAATGTTAACCTGGGTTAAGTTTTTAAATCTATGACTTGACTCATGATACTGAAACCTACCCATTTAGAAAAAAACATAGAGCTCAATTCCTAACCAACACCATGTTAAATGATGAAATTGAAAAAAAAAATATTCATGGTGAGCCTTTTCTCATTATTGTGGGATGGACAATTATTACGAGTCCTGTAGTTTAGCACTAGAATACTTAAGCTCCTTGGAGCCTAGTAGATAAAGGACCAAAAAACAGTCGACTTTTGATCACATTTAATAAGATACCTATAGATCCTATCAAGTACGGGGCTCTCGCTTGTCTTAGTAAGTTTTGAATATCCGAATTCCTTGAGATTATAACTCCACAAAAATAAGCTTGGATAACTATGATGGTCTTGTCGATTCAAGAAAACACATCCAAAATATACGTAGTAGCTTGGAGTTGGTAATTTAAAAGTGATACAATATACAAGATTCTCCCTACAACCTTTAAAGGGTCTATGCATGCTTGATATAACAACATGGAATCAAGCTTTATTGGAGGGTTCGAAGATCTTTGTGCTAAGTAAGTTGCATGTTTCAGTATAAATATACCCGCTAACCGGAAATGCTCAAAGTGAAAGAGTTGTTTAAGCTAGAGGACTTAATCAACTGGGTGAGGGAGCATGCTCCATGAAGAGAACTTTATGCCCTACTATAACAAAAAGTCTGCTTAAGGTGAAATAAGTCATAGAGAATCATATACGGGTGGAAGATGCAAGTGTGTTACGATATGAACCTCCCTGTTTTTATAAGGAGGGAACTTTATGAGGGACCCTTCTAGGCATAATCATTCCCTTATTTGGAACCCAAGCTCAAGAAACAACAGGAAGGGTTATCTCGTGAATGTTCCACATACCCTGAGAGGTTATCTACTCCCTTAAAAATCACTATCATCAAAGTCTATGCTACCATTAAAGGTAAAAAAAATTTATGTAGTACCCCCCGTCGATAAAAACCACTCCCTATACACGCACCTCCAATCAGTATTGCATGTTTCAGCAGGACAAGGGACATGATACCGAACAATGTTATGCCTTGAAGAAGGTGATTGGATGGTTGATAATTAAAAGCTATATCTAATAGTTTGTAAAAAGGGATACTTACACTAAATTAGGTAGAGAAGAGTCTAGTCAACCAATCAAGTATTGCTAGAGATCAATTTAATTTTTGATGGAACCTCGATAGGAGGTGATAAGGGAAATATAAATAGGAAATATACAAAGCAAGTCCTTACTACTACCCGTCTTCCAAACATGTGGCATGAACCTATCATATTTACCCCTGTAAATGGGAAGGGAGTAACTTTTCCATATGAGGATGCTCTGGTCATCTCAACATTCTTGGCTAATCACCATATCCATAGGGTATTAGTGGATGATGATAGTGTAGTCAATATTCTCTATAGCTATACGGTGGCACAAATAGGAATAGACCCCTTGAGATTGACTCCTGTAAAGACTTCTCTTATTGGGATTGTAGGTACAGACATACTGATTAAGGGTGCCTTGGAGATCCTTATCACCATCTGTACTTTTCTCAAATGTTTATCTTTTTAACAGACCTTAATGGTCATTAACATGTGTTTGACTCACTACATCATTCTATGAAGACCTCTTCTCTATCAAATCATCATAATTGTCAATACTAGGTATTTGACCTTGAAATCCCTCACTTATAAAGGGGTGGCCATGGTGCAGGGAAACCAAACATCTTCTAGACAATGTGTTTTTTCATGTCTAAAAGGAAAGAAGGCCTTGGTAGTGGACCAACGAGGTCTCAGGAAGGAACAAATAAAAGTAAGGTAGAGGGAGCGGCCACGAAGATGAGATCCACTTTAGAGACAAGTTAGGAGCAAGCCTCGACAGAGCTTATCACCATCCAAAAACTAATTTTGCTTTTTGACACTCAAACATACCTGGGATCAGTCTTAGGGTAGCCATACATCAACTAAAGGTTAACCTAGCTTTTTCCCTTATTCGTCAAGAGAAAAGAATTTTTAAGGGTGAAATACAAATGGCAATAATAACAGAGTTGAAAAAGTTACTCGTCGTTGGATTTAATTGTGAAGTGATGTACCCTGATTGGATAACAAACATGGTAATGATAAGGAAAAACATTGGCAAATGGTAGATATATATGACTTTATAGATTTAAACAAGGTCTGCCTAAATGGTAGTTTTCCTCCTTCCAAGATTGGTAGATTGATGGAGTCTACAATAGGTTTTGAATTCCTTAGTTCTCTTAATGCTAACTCCGGGTAGCATCAAATCTTTATGCACTCCGATGATGAAGAAAAGACATCGTTCATAACCTGGGAATGAACATATTATTACAGGGCCATGCCCTTTATACTAAAGAATGTTAGAGCCACCTATAAGTGAATGGTGAACAAAGTATTCAAGCATTAACTTGGGAGGATCATGAAAGGTTAAATGGATGATATGTTGGTGATAAGCATGACATTTGAGCAATATCTTCTAGACCTAGAAGAATTTTTTTTATATGCCAAATCAATATCAAATAAAGCTCAATCCCTTAAAGTATGTGTTTTCTATTAGGGGAGGGAGGCTTTTGAGGTTTCTGGTAAGTAGTAAGGGGATAAACGACTCCCTTGCAATCAGTAAAAAAAAGTTTAGTGTCTCACATGAAGGTTGGCTACCTTTAATAGATTTATTTCCTGTTTTGGGGAATACAACTCACTGTTCTTTAAAACCTTGAGAAATACCTTTAACTTTGAATGGGGATTCAAGTGTTAAGAAGCTTTCGAAAAAATCAAATTCTACCTCTCATCTCCCAAAAGAGTATATGAATCTCTTACTCTACTTAGGCATAACAGACACTGCTATTAGTGTAGTGTTAATAAGAGAAGAGAATAAAAATTAGTGCCCAGTTTATTACTACAGCAAGACCTTTTAAGATATTGAAACAAGATACTTGAAAAAAGAGAAGATAACCCTGAATTTGGTTAATGCATGTAGAAAGTTGAGGCCTTACTTCCAAGCTCACCAAATCATAGTCTTGACATATCAACCCTTCTGACAAATTCTTCACAAGCTTGATATATCAGGATGCCTAATGAGGTGGGTAACTGAGTTAGGAGAGTTTGCTCTCCAATACTAGCCGAGATCAACTATAAAGGAATAAACTCTAGCAAACTTCATTGTTGAGTGTTCCATTAAGGAGTCCATAATAGATGAATCCAAATCCCCATCAAGATCTGAAACACCACTAATTGGGTTATTAGCTTCATCGAAACCCACCATGTTAACCCTCATATGATAGTTATACATGGATGAGTCCTCCAATGCTGAAGGAAGTAGAGCAAGGATAATTCTCACTAGTCTAGAGGGACATGATTATACATATGAAGTTTGTTTTGAATTCCCAGCCACTAATAATATAATAGGGTATAAAGCTCTTTTAGGAGGATTGGGATTATAAAAGCCTTAAATGCTTATCCTCTTTATATCCATATTGATTTCAATTAGTTGTTGGCTAATGTCAATGACTATATTAGGCTAGGGAGTCCATTATGCTAAAATATCTCTGAAAGTGGAAGATCACTTCTCTAAAAAACATGAAGGAATTGTCTATATACCGAAGGAAACCAACCATTGATAAGACTTTTTATCCAAACTTGTAAGCTCCAACTCAATAGAGCTCCATCTAGACATATAGGTTGAAACTTTAGAAAAGCTAGGTATGGGTGAAGAAGGACTAGTGATCTTCTTAGTCACTCTTGTGGAGGATTGGAGAACCCCTATCAGGCTTTACTTGTTCACTAAGGAAATACATTCTAACAAAACCAAGGCCATTCAACAAATTAGGCGAGGAGCTGGGTATTGTTTAATCAATGATGTCATGTATCGAAAATCCACCTAATCTCCCCTCCTAAAATTCATGTCACTTAAAGAAAGCACATATGTTTTGAATGAACTTCATGAAGAGATATATGGGCTCTATATGGGCTCAAGAGCTCTCGCTGCCAAAACAACTCGAGAAGATTTCTACTAGCCAACCATAATCCATAATACACTAGTTTGACTAGAAGATGCGATAAATACCAAAGATATGCTTTGGTTTCTTGCCAACCCTCTACAAAGATGAAAATTATAGCCTCTTTGTGGCTTTTTTTCTAGTGAGAGATGAATGTCTTGAGTCCTTTTCCCAAGGCCACGGGTAACAAACAATTTCTTTTTGTAACAATTGACTACTTCACTAAATGGGTAGAGGTTGAGGCCTTTGAAAACATAACTAGTAACAAGATGATCTATTTCATTTATAAGAATAATAACTACTAGTTTGGACTTTTTAAAGTCTTGATAATCAACAATAGAATACAATTTGACAATCATAGAATGAAATAGTTGAGAGACTATATATAGACTATAGGTCAACATCACATCCCTAAACAAATGGCCAAGTCGAGCTCACCAATAGAGTCCTATTCAATGAGATCTAAAAAGAGATACAATAAGCCAAGTGAGAATAAGCAGAGCTATTGAATGAAATTTTATGGCCTATCAATTGACCTAAAAAATATCATATAAGGAAACTCTTTTCGTACTAACATATCCAAGTCCTAAGTAATGAGTGAGGATTGAGAGCCAATCTAGATCTTCTAGAAGAATCTTAGTTGATTGCAGTAGTAAGGAACACGACTTATCAATATTAAATCACTTGGTATCATAATGTTAAGGTAAAAACAAGAGGTTTAAGTTTGGAGACCTAGTATTTAGAAAGCTAGAAGTAACCGGTAACATGAAGAGTAAGGGAAAACTAACATCAAAGTGAGATGGTCATTTTACAATGATTAGGTAGTCAAAGCAAACATTTACCACCTTCAAGATATAAAAGGAAAAAAATCTCCTTTATGTTTGACACTCAGATCATCTCAAAATGTATTATAGATAAAAATGTAACTTTTGCTAACATGAAGAGTAAGGGAAAACTAACATCAAAGTGAGATGGTCATTTTACAATGATTAGGTAGTCAAAGCAAACATTTACCACCTTCAAGATATGAAAGGAAAAAAATCTCCTTTATGTTTGACACTCAGATCATCTCAAAATGTATTATAGATAAAAATGTAACTTTTATATATATATATATTGTATTTTTATTATATGTTCACTCCTGTTCTCCAGTGCATTCTCAGAGTGACATAACTCTCCAGTGGAGCTTTCGGGTCCCACGCTATCATCATGGGTAGCCTCTGCCCTCCTACTCTCCAGTGCAATATTGGATTGCCATAAGTTTCTAGTAGGGCTTTCAGGCCTCATGCTATTGCCATGGATGGTCTTAGGCTTTCCACTTTTTAGTGCAGTTTTAGATTAATACAACTTATTAATGGGGGGCTTCTAAACCCTACACTACTGCCAAGGAGGCCATATACCTCTCACTATGGTAAGACTACTCTCGAGGGGGGGTACTCCCACACTTTATGACAATGCTAGGAAGGCCACATGCCCCCACTCTCCAATGTAACTAGGCTACATCAAAGGTCAACTACAATCAAGATTCTCCTCTAAGTTCTATTTGGGGGGCTCATATGAGTACAATAAGAATTTTTAACTCATTACAAAGAAATTTAAATTAAAAAACTTCTTAGCAATTCTCATGGAAAAACTTTTAAATAATGGTTTTACATATCTTGGGCTAAGACTATACATGAATATATTGAACCGATCTATATAATTTTTCTAAGCACAATTTTTACCATTGATTGAGAGTAGGGATTACCTCCCTCCCTGGAAAGATATAAGACCTTGGTTATACATAGGGCTTTGGACCCCTATAAATCTAAACACAACAAACATGAAAATATATTTAAAATAGGGAATCATAAACATATATTAATGCAATCAGTCAATGTATTCAAATATAAATATAAAAATCATACAAGACTAGGGATAATAACTCCTAGAAACCACTGCCTAACCAAGAGACTTACACCACTTGTTAGGCTCCTCAGCCAAGTACTTATTGTTGGCTGCAACAACCGCTTGTGTAGGATAGATATCAGAAAAATCAAGAATAGGATTGGGGTTGAATTCCATTCAGAAATCCACTGTTATTCTCATTGATAGATGATAAAAGTGAAGGTTAGATAGAGCTTGGAATATCGTATCTATAATAAATACATCCAAGGTTTGAAATCTCCTAAACACTATTAAAAACTTAGTAGATGAGTCCCTTTATGCCTTTAGATGAGCACACTCCTTTCTAGAAGCCCTCGCCCTAACCTTGGTTGTTGTTGGCTTAGGCTTTAAGGCTACTACTTCAGCCTTGAAAGCCTTCTAGGATTTTATTATAGAGGATGACAGCCTCTTGGAAGCCTGGTGATTTTTATCCTCTGTCAACTTTCTATATGCTTTTTGGGATTCATAGATATAAAGATCATAAGCCTCCTTGATCTCCCTCAACTGAGATTTGAGCTGTGAGTTTTCCCCTTAAAGGCTTTATACCTCTTTCCGGTCTTCTCTTAGTTAATTCAAGGATACCTTTATTTGAGCCTTTTTGGCAGTCCAATGTCTTTGAAAATAGGCATTCATTAGGAAAGTCTAAATAAAACAATGTTATTAATAAAAAAAAAACAAAATCAAAGTATAAATAACATGTTATACTAGATAAAATACTCACATGGATTAGAAGTTGTCTAACAAGACTAAGTTGACAAGTAAAACTCCAATCAAATAATTGATCAACATATAAAAAAAGATCTAGTAACCTTCTATCATGTCCTCTTCCCTTCAAACAAAGATAGTGGAGAAGAAATTGTAAAGCCAATCTGTGGCCTAACATAAGAAGAACTTGCATCAGGATCAAACGATTCAACTTGAGATGTCACCTGGGGTGTAGAACCCTCAGCAAAGGCCCTGTTAACTTTGGCCACTAGATAAGGTGTTAGAGATGGGGACATGGTTATAAGTGTAGGTTTTACTTCCCTACTAACAACATAAGGCCATTGTGAAGTACACATTCTTTTTATATTAGCTTTAGCTCTTCTAGTTACTTTTAAAAAGATATCAAGAGAAATATTTTCCCTTCTTCTTCTAGAGATAGGTGATCGAATCCCCCCAACAGTGGTAGGCTCAGATATAGGCTTAATATTACGAGTGATAATCATCTCTTAGAGACTCTCTTACATCTCTTCAACCTAGAAGCAAAATGTCCCCTCAACTTCTACATATACTTCACTAACATTCTTATGGTATTCCTCTTCTAAAGATAAATCTGCAATAAAAAATAATTAATATAAGATAAATATATCACATTATACCAAGTATAATGTTTTACGTACCTTATCTCTTTACCTAGTATTTGACCTTTAGCAATTCATTTGATGTTATAGCAAAGGGAAAACCTCGCCATGTTCAAACACACATTGTAGTTAAAGGTACTAAGACTTGTTTTTTCAATGGCATCTGACTGAGGAGTTTGCTAAAAATAAGGGCAACCCTATAACTATTGCACTTAGCTTAAGATAAGATCTTTTTTATTCTTTGTAATTAACCATTTCCCATGCCACCCCTTCATGTTAAAGGTCTTACCCTCTAACATGTTCTTTATAGGATTTTTAGGGCGAGTAGAAAAGGTGAAGAACCAACGAGCATCATGGGCACCTTGGGGACAACCATTTAATGTATACTAGAACCTTATGGTTTAGCTTTACCCCTGTGGTTACAAAATATCTCCTCAAAAGCCTTGATTTAAACCCATCTACTGGGATGTAGTTGGTTGGCGCAAATATTATAGTGGAAAAACCCCTAGTCTTTGTTCAATCCCAACTGATCTTGGTCTCCTACTAGAACCCCTAGTTTCAGGTGGTTCTAGCTTAAACATAAAGTTATTATTAGAAGCTACTTGTTTCACTTTCATTGGGACAATTTTTAAAGGAAAATATTAAGTATGAATAGGTTACTTTGAGATGATTCCTTATACTCTGTTCTAGGAAATAGTTACCACGCTCCACACAAAGGCTAAATGTTCCACGCAATAACTCCCCTTCAAAAACATTCTCAACCCTTTAGAAAACCTCAACAAAATGGTTCAAAAAGAAATTTCTTAAAAAAGATTTCAAATGAATTGAAATGAAAGAAGTTCTTATATAGTAAGAGGCACTATAATGGGTTTTTCAAGTCTCTTTGATAAAGATACCGCATATACTTGGAGGGCTACTGATGGACCAATATTCATTGATTTTTTAAAATATTTGTTAGAAAAATTTCATTTATGATACAAATTTTTAATGGGTTTTGAGAACGTGTTTTGACCCTGATCATAATTATGGGCCTAAATTACTAGGCCCAGATTTAATATCCTTTGGGATGGGCAATGCGCCCGAGCCTATATGCTCAGCGAATGCCCAGCACCCTGTGGGCTCGGGTAGCACCCCCGAACCCGGGTGCTGGGCATATACCAGGCATGTGCCCAGCTCCCATAGGCTCTAGCCTTGATTTCAAACCCAATAACATGGCCTAATGTTCATAGGCTTTACGAGCATCCTGAACACATTCACTTTTGTTCCCTGACTAATGCATATATAAGGGATATTTGTTTTTTTCTTAATGCTACCAAAGAAAAATAACTCTTCAGCTCTTTCACCCAAGCAAAAAAACAAAGTTCATGGGCTATAAATACTCTTGAATTACCTAGCTAAAAACTTCACAATTTACATTAAAAAAACAAACATATATCCAAAACAAGAACAAACTACTTTGTTTTTAGAATTTAATGTTCTTTAGCATATTTATTACTCTTTTCTTTTATAAAACTATTGACGTTATCATTTGAGAGTCCTCGAATCCTCGAAAAAAGGATTTTTTGTAGGTATCAAGAGTCATTTAACAAGGAATATTTTCTTTTACTATTGGAGAGTAGAGTTATTTAAATGAATATTTGATTAACCCATAATTCAACTACCAAAACACCCTATTTCTAAGCGTATTGAGATTTGGAACATCATCAATTAGTTTTGGGTATCACCATACCATAAAATTGTTTTTGTTAAATTACTATCTTTTATTAAAAAACACTTTTCCAAAATCTTTAATATATAAACTCTTTTACTAAGAGGCTTTTTTGTCTATTAGAAGTAAACTTCGTACACTTCCAAGAAGGTCACATGTTTAATTTAAAAAATACCTTATAGCAAAAGTAGTATTAGTACTTCAATTATGGTAATATTACTTTTCGGATCTACCATCTACTTCCTACTAATACAAATTCCCTCTAATTATAAATGATAGCATCCTATCTATGACAAAAAAAAACGTATGAAATCTTCTGTACGTAGACCATCTTCTTTCATTGATATTTCGTGGATGAATCCTCATATGTTGCACTCACCAGGTTATATCATTTCATTAGTAGACCTTAAATCATGTTTCTGGTGTTCCGTCCATTAAAAAGCTTTTCTCTTTTCTTTT
>Ga0325404_1007601_pt1 | contig 11278 bp, 9 predicted proteins | sample PopdelMetagenome_18_FD_205664 | JGI IMG/M metagenome (GOLD analysis project Ga0325404, IMG submission 205664) | Populus deltoides microbial communities from Bellville, Georgia, United States - Xylem-Control-R1 | ecosystem: Host-associated > Plants > Phyllosphere > Stem > Wood/Secondary xylem...
TATTTATTTATTGCATGTACATCATTTTCAATTTAAGAAACTCTTTTGTAATTGTGATTACAATTTAATTTTATATACAAATTATGATGATTTATTTCTTTTAATTTCAAAGTTTGTTGTTTTATATTTAAATTTTTAAATATAGTCGAATCGCCGATGACAATGCATAATAAGTGTACTTTCTCCTCTCGTCTTGCAAAAACTAGCCACATCGGATATAGGCCACCCAATCTGATAATGGGGTTGGGTAAAGGTTAGGTTTTCCATTGATTTTAATATTTATTGACCTTTTAATTATATAAACATTTGTTTAAAAAAATGAAGAAATTTAATTGTACTAATAATAACGAAAATACAAAAATAATATTGGTAGCGAAGTAATAGAGGAAAGGTAATGAGAAATTAATAACGAAAAAAAAAAAAAGGACAGGCGTGAAAGGGTTCTCAGATAAAATCCTTCCCTTCCCTACTGTATTTGTCTCTCTCTATCACTCCATCTCTCGATAGGGCCTAAAACGAGAGAAAGATATGCAATATATACGAAGAGAAGCTTGAGAGATTTTACCTTCCTTTTCATTTTCATGGTTTTCTATAATGAGAAGAGGATTGAATCTCTTCTTCTATGAAGAAGATGTCTTTCTTACAAGAACAAGATACGCATAGACAAAGCCCAGCATTGGTTCTTGATGGGCTTTATTGTGAAGAGGAAGGATTTGGAGAGGACTATTCTTGTGGTTTTGATGATGAAATTGGTGATCAAAATATAAAAAAGGAGCAAACTTTATCATCTGTTTTGCTTCAGCAAGACTTGTTTTGGGAAGATAATGAGTTACTGTCTTTAATCTCCAAAGAAAAAGAGACCCATGTTCGTTTTGACGGTGGAGGCTCTATAGATGGATCTTTAATGGTGGCTCGTAGAGAGGCTGTTGAGTGGTTTTTGAGGGTAAAGGCACACTATGGGTTCAGTGCTTTGACTGGTGTTCTTGCTGTCAATTACTTTGATAGGTTCATTTCAAGTTCAAGGTTTCAAAGAGATAAGTCATGGATGGGTCAACTTGCTGCTGTGGCTTGTTTGTCTCTGGCTGCTAAAGTGGAGGAAACCCATGTGCCACTTCTTTTAGACTTGCAAGTATGTGCAAAATTTGCAATCTTGGTGTTTGTTAAAATGTCCTCATTGTGTGTTTATTGAACCAATTATCAATGTTTGATTTTGTGCTTTCTTCAGTTATTAATGATGGGGTTTTGTGTTTTCTTTGTTTTTTCAGGTGGAGGATGCAAAGTACATTTTTGAAGCCAAGACCATCAAGAGGATGGAGCTGCTGGTACTGTCAACTCTTCAATGGAGGATGAATCCTGTAACCTCAATTTCTTTCTTTGATCACATTATAAGGAGACTTGGATTAAAAACCCACTTGCATTGGGAATTTTTATGGAGGTGTGAGCGTTTACTTCTTTCTGTCATTTCTGGTAAGCAATTGAAAAGTCAATTGATTGATTGCCCTTCAATGGATTCACTTGTATCAAACACTCAATCCATCGGACATGAATCTTATCTAATGCTGTAGTTTCTTCCAAACTCATGATTTCCGACATTGGATCTTGATTTCAGATTCAAGGTTCATGAGCTATCTCCCTTCTATATTAGCTACTGTGACAATGCTGCATGTTATTAAGGAGGGTGATCCACGTAATCAACTGGAATATCAAAATCAGCTTATGGCTGTGCTCAAAACCAATGAGGTTTGTGTGCTATGAACTTGGTTCCTCTGTTTCATTGTGATCCTAAATCCTCTGCTTTGTGAAGAAGTTTTGGACTTGGTGATCTGTTGGTTAATTCTGGTTGCTACATTTTAACAGGATGAAGTGAATGAGTGTTACAAGCTCATTATAGAGCCATCAGGCAGTCAAAACCAACGCCACAAGCGCAAGTATCTTTCCACACCCGGCAGCCCAAATGGTGTCATTGATGCATCTTTCAGCTCTGATATCTCAAATAATTCGTGGGCTGTGGCATCATCTGTCTCATCGTCATCAGTGCCTCAATTCAAAAGAAGCAGAGCCCAGGTTCAGCAGATGCGGTTGCCTTCACTAAATTGTATGTGCGTGGATGTGCTTAGCAGTCCTCGTTAATCTTTCTGTCTTAATGTCTCAAGCTATCATAATTTTACTCTTTAGCATATTAATTGTTGTATGTGTAAGAGGCGCAGACGTTTTATGTTGCATGAATTAACAAATGCATTTCTGGCCAAATCTTTTGCGATCTCTTTGTTTGAGAAAGGAATGAGGAGGTGGCGACGTTTTTCCTATAGGTATGACATGATCTCTGTATTTGAACCATTCCTCTATTACATGTTACGTGGTTTACTAAATAAACCCAAGATTATCCTGTTTTTGTTCACCTCAACCACATTAGTTTTGTTAGAAGTCCAACCATAGATAGAGTTGGACTACTGGAATCTTTGTTTCTGTTTCTAGAAAAATAGATTGATGGTTTGAGATTTTCAACTAAAGACAGTTCTTGCTGGGCTGTTCATAAGACAACACCAATCTCTCTCTGAGAATAACTATTTAGGTGATATAATAGCACATTACATTTACAACTGTGCTTCTAGTGTTTTGTTTGTCTATTGTGCTCCAAGATCAATGAGAAGGACTCCTGTATGTGTGAACAGTAAGACCAAAACTCAGTCCTTGCATATTGACATTCTGGCATATTAGTGTAAAATATTTGGTGTTCAACCAAAAGCTCTGGTAAGAATACTGTAAGTTTTTCTCGCGTTTACATATTATTGTCCCAACAAATTCTCCCTTTTTTTTCTTTTGTTTTTTTCACTTTTAACTATGGTATAGTTTGGTAATTAATGATCACAATAATGTCTTTGTTGTGCTCAAATTCCAGAGAGAAAAAAGAAGGGGAGAACTTGCAATGCAGCAGCAAGGCACCTGGCCCCTCTCGATAATATGATTCTGGAATCATGTGATAGTTAAAACCTAGCTGTAAATGGTTGTAGTTTGAAAATTTGGATTTCTTAGTAAAAGACCATATGGCATGCATTACCAACTTGACCTCCAAATTATTAAAATCCCCCAGGCTTTACTAAATGGCAATTCTACCCATGGGCATGTGCAGTTATCGGCCTTGTGGTTGGGGTTTCAGAAGTCAGAATTAATGTTCTCTGTAAAGTCTACTCGAGCACATTAATGTTTTAAAGCTTAACAATGCAGCATTTACTGTAAATAAAACAGTTCCAAGGATTTTGCCTTTTTGGGAACCACAGTGATAATCTCTTAATGCAAAAGTTGCAAATATCGCGGGAAACCTATATAATGATGGCGCCAACCCAATTGTCGTTGATGGTTTTGCGTTGTTTCTCAAGGAGAATAAGCCTTGTAACAATCTCTTGGCATGATCTGAGGCAAACGGGCAAATAACAAAAATACGAACGAGGAGAGATTCTGGTCTCTCCTGCAGAACTTCTTCCTCACCTGCTTCAACTCAATATGTCAAACTTGGAAAGAGAAGAGTCCTAAAAGGAGGAAAGAAACAAGCACATTGAAAGCATAGCAGCTTAAAGGATGAATATTTGATGTACCAATGAGCAAGCAGGGGACATGAGTCATGGCAGTGAAAGAACTGTAAGGTTATCACAAACAGTTTAAGATTGTATTCAAAACCTCCCGAGGAGATTTAAGGGTGGTAATTGGGTATATATTCATCGTGTTTTCAATCGGCTTTGAGTTCAGTTAGTGGCTCCGAAAAAGAAAATTCTCACAAATATATCATTTCGAGTATCAATAAATATATTACAGGTACAAGACTCCTGACTAGATGTTTAATCTTTGCCATGTGAAAGCTCAACAGATGATATTTTAATTAGGAAATAAAAAACATTTATGAGGAGAAATTGTCAAAACATTAGCACGCCCTTGTCTTCTTCTTTAGTGCTGAATCTGAAATTGGACGGTGCAGATTGTAGAACCAGTGGGCTAAAGTTCAGCTACTCCCTGCCTGTAAAGGAGTTGCTTTCAAAAAAGGTAAAATAAATCAATCTCCCAGCATTGCACTAGCTCAAGAGTAACGTATGAAGGCGGGTAATGGTCACAAGAATTACAGTTACCCTCTCTTGATTAGCTAAATGGCTAACGTTTTCATTGCTGTGGTCTAATCAGGATGAAGAAATTGGGCATCTCAGGCAGGACCCCACTGGATTCAAGGTCTCATCGGCTCTGCTAGAATGGAAATTCATGGTGGTGAGGTAAAAAAGTGTAGAAAAGGGCTTCACATGAGCAGAGCTGAGTAGGGCAGTTGGCCATCCTGTGCCAACCAATCTGACAGGACTTAATAAGAAGTAGACAAAAACATCTATGATTAAAAGATGTATTATCATGAGGCACATAATTTACAGCCAAAATGCATAATTTTCAACAGAAGATAGTAATTTGGTCAAGAATTAAGCGGCTCAGTACATAATGTACAGCCAAAATGCATGATTTCCACACAGCATTGATTTACACTTATAATTTCAATACAATATGTTTTGAATTAAAGGAGAATAAAAGAAGAAAGCAGAGATTTTGTGTATCTTGCATTTACTCACAACTCTGTTTATGAACATTGTTTGTCTAGCTAGCTATCCATGCTTTATTCTCAGCTTTAAGTAGTTCATTAAATCAGCCAACGAGAAACTGGACTCAGTAATTAGTTCAGTCCTTGGATTTTCAATCAGATTTTCTCTTCAATTAAACTCTTTATTGAATTATTAGGGTCTCCAAAGTTTGGTGCCTATCCATTTTGGCTCTTTTAATTTTATTCAAATTGATTTCAAATGTTAATTCTTCTAATGTTAATTCTTCTCTTGAATTAATTTGACCTCCAACCTTTGTCAAAATCTTTATTTTTGTCCTTGTTCATTTAATTCTTTTAATTTTGGTCAAATCGACTCTAAATATCATTTTTTTTCTTCAATTAAGTCTCCAATTAAATTAATTGGACCTCCAAATTTTTCCATCCTCTTCGTCGCACATGTGCAACATCACGATGATGATTCTTCTGAATTAGAATTTTGGTGGTATGGAAAGAACAATGAATTCTTGTTCTTTTAAGGTTTGGAGTAGCCAATTAATATTTTGGTCACTAGAACCCTAACTAGTCTTTAAAGTCTGGATAAAAGAACTAGTTGTTTATAGAAAAAACAATATCATACCTAATACACTCTACCTAAGGTAAATTGCATTGCACACTTATCTAATTATTATTAAGGTTCTGTTGTGTTTTTCTAATTATTGGTATGTTTATTAGTTAAAGTAGGTCCACCCTTAATTTGTCTCCAAACTTTCTTTTCTTCATAATTAAGCCCTCAAATTGACCAATTGAGTTTGTTAGAATTAAAAAATAGTCCTCAGAACTTCCATTTCTTGCAATTTAACCCAATTCAAACTTATTTTTCTCTCAATTAAGTCCTTACTTAAACCCATTAAAAGTTTAATTAAGTCATTGAACTTAATTAATTCTTTCGATTTTGGCTAAATTAACTTTCGAACTTAAGTTTGCTTCAATTAAGTCCTTAATTAATTCAATTAAACCTATTAACAGTTTAATTAAGTCCTTGAACTTAATTAATTCTTTTAAAGTTGGCCAAATTGACTTTCAAACTTAATTTCCCTTCAATTAAGTCCTTAATTAAGTCAATTAAACTCATTAAAAGCTTAATTGAGTCCCTTGATTAAATCAAATCAACTTTCAAACTTAATTTTGCTTTTGATTAAATCAACTAGGCCCTCCATTACTATAATTAAGTTCCCAACCCTTGCTATTTAGTTCAATTTGGTCCTCTGACTTCTAATTTATGCAAATAAGTCTCTATTTAACCTTTTTTTGCCATCTTCAAATTTCTTGTCTACTCGTGACCTTAATATAATTTTTTTTGTTTTGAATTTTTAAGGATTTTAAGCAATTTAGTGACAATGATAAGAAAATGCACATCCTTTTTCCATTCCATATCCTTAATTTCATGGAGTTTTTATTTTTATTTTTTTAGTATATGTTCTTCTATTGATAATGACGACAATTAGTGTGGAGAATTGTGACTCATCATCTTCATTAGCATAACTGAAAAATAAGATTGCTCACATTTTTATCGCAAGAGAATGTTGTTTGTGTTAGAAAACTAAAAGATCATCGATATATTTTATGAACCATCAATTAAAAAAATATATATTAATTGATATTTGAATAAACGAGAGTTAATCCTTATACCTATAAAACAAGATTAGGTGTCATAATAAAGTAAGTTAAAGATTAGGCCAGCACAACATAGTTCTTCTCCTCATTCGAGTTCAGCTTATTGTTTACTTCATGGGAGACCCTCTAATAATGGGAACAACTCTAGATTGGTTACGGTTCTTTTCTAGGATTGACTATCCCAATGAATCTTATAACTAGCCATCTCCCTCTCGACTTCTTGACATGCATTGGCTTCTTCCTGGCCAACGTGTTCCTCATGACGCCATTGTTTCTGTTGGCTAAGGTGAATAACCACTGCATGTGTCCTTTTCTTTCTCTGTCATTTCTATATATCCACCACGAATATAATTAAGGCTTGGGTGTTCTGGAAGTAATGTCTCCAGAACGGTCCAATCTACACAATGTAGGATTAGAAGAAAATAAAGGGAAGATGATTTGTTCAATATAACACGTAATAAAGTAAATAAATAATACCTCTGATTAATAAACTCTTCCAACTGAAAAACATTGGATCATATGTACATTAGATCTTGTTGGTACCTTATCCTATCCTCCAACATCCCAGACAGTGAAGCTAACATTTTTGTATTCAAAAGTTTCCACAGTAAACGTGGTCCGTCAAAACCAACCAATAAAACAGTAACTCCATTAATTTCCTGTTAAATATCTAGAAATTTGATTTTATTTTACAGTATTGTTGCTGCTGTACATGTATTGCATGCTGGCATGCTGCATCATGCATGGTAATATATAAGTATTCTGCCATAGGAAATTTGATGTTTTGCTCATGCCGCGTGGGCTGTAGGTAGACTTCGCTGTTATTGCTCTTGCTTTTCTGTGACATGATTACTCTTTCCACGGAAAACAGAAAAAAGAAAAGAAGATAAATTTCACTGTGAAGTATTAGCAAGCGGACTAGATAGAAAGAAATGGAGATAACGTTCCTCTGTGGTCTCAGGTTCGAGCTTGTGGTTGTTTATGTGATGGCTACCGGAGGTTTATATGGTCGTTAACTTTAGGGCCCGTGGGATTAGTCGAGGTGCGCGCAAACTGGCCTGGACACCCATGTTAAATTAAAAAAAAAATAGAGATAACGAACCAAAGTGAAAATAATGACTGCTTGATTAATGATTTCATATAGTTTTCGCCAAGAAACACCCGCTTATAGAAAAAAATTTATTAGGGGATTGATCAATACACAAATAGTGCTGAAGTCGAAGTTGTAGAATAATAATAAACAGAACCTTGAAGAGGTTCGGTTCTCATGCAATCATTTCTGCTCTTTGCTGTCATTTTCCAGAGATAACATCCTTGGCAAACTCCAGGGTGGATGCTACAGAAGCTGCAGCACCGGCCAAGATGCCACCACTTGTGGTTGAATTGTCATGGTGATTGGACTGGTGAATCACCACCACCCTCCTCATCTCTTGGCCTTGCCCTGGGGATGACTTATAATCTACTGTTTCTACCCTTTTTTCCGGTACACCTTGTGTATTGGTAGCCTCTGTCTCCTGGCAGGCATCATGGTTGTTATTGAAAGAAAGGGAAGACTAAGAATTAGATGGAAATTACAAAGGCCATGCCATTCATTTATATTCAAAACAAATCAAGCTAATGAGAGAGTACCTTTCTTGTGTGCGTATTCATTTGAAGATCACGGCGATCGATTCTCTTGAAGCCTTAATAATGTGGGAATGCTAGGAGGAATTATCATTCCTAATAAATGTTTAAATAGGAAAGGTCTCTATTTGATTCTTTCTTTTTTCAAGTAAAGTTGGCCATTTGCTACTTGGTCTTCATGGGACGATAAGCTAGGCCAAGGAAGGGCCCTTGTAGCATGCAAACACCTCCACGTGTCACTTTACCTTGTCACGAATCCTAAAACAAATATTACTACTTTCTTTCGAGCATGCAATGACACGTGAGAACAAAAGACGAACAAATATTGGAAAAGAACATGGAAGATCAATGCCACATGATAGCAAAAACACAAGCAAAACTCATACTCAAAACAATTATAAGCTGTTGAATCAACTGGCCGACTATTATTGCTTCCAGAGCTATACATGTAAAATCTACTACATATATAACATCAAGCAGGACTGTTGGTAAAAGGGCTGCGAATATTGTAGATATAGGTGCTGCTGTAGCTGCTATTACCACTACATATGTTTGAAGAAAACATTATGGTAAAAAATTCAGTAGGTCATAAGAGGTGACCCGCTGCAATGGACATCTGTTGCATCAGAAAGCCTTTGCCTCGGTGACAATGTTGAGATGCCTACAGCATCAACATCAAGATTCACAATGTTCTTTCTCTTCTGAGGATCTGAATTCTCCTTTTCGTCTGTTGATTTCTCAGTAATGGGACCCAAGTGCTCTGCTTCCTTCTGGTGAAGCGACACCATGGCTTGAGCTTCTGCTAATACTGATGCATCATCGTCAGTAGAATAAAGGATTCTCTTCATTGCTGCAACAACCTGTGGAAAAAACAAGGGATCACAGATTACAACTTTGAGAGAATAGTTAAATTACTCAGTTAAACAGCGCAAATCTGATAGTCATAGAAGTAGTACTGGTAGGTTTTCAATCCCAGGGCTCTGGCACAAAATCTCGATATCTCTCAGCTTTGCAAAATAGAAGTCCCTCTCCTTCTCAAGGCTATCCACTGACAACTTCAACTCGGTGACCTGCAAATCAATTTGTATCATTAGATTCTACATGTTAAGAAAGTCCCGTTCCTTAAAATAATATAATACCTCTGCATCATATGCAGGCACTGGACAAGGAGGTTTAGAAGCCTTCACAGATTGATTTGAAGGGTGTGCCGAGGACACATCGTTCCTTCGAGCATTGTGAGAAGACTGAACTTTGGGAGCAGTTGTAGAGCCCTTGCTTGAAGCTTGAGACTGTAGACATTTCTTGGTTGTTTCTTTTCCTCCCTTGCAAGCCTCTCTCCTTTCCATTGGATTGTAACTAACCACAAAAGCAGTAAGTAAATCATCAATGCATCATGATTATACGAGGACTTTATTCACAAAGATCATTGTTCGTATACCATCAGAAATCAATTCAAAGTAAAAGGAAATTTGCAATTATCAAACCGAAAAAGGATACTAAAAACTCTCAAAAATATATATATATTTAGAATGTCAAAGGCAATTTCATTAACAGGACAGTCTCTTATAGAATATAGATAGATCATCATATGTTAGTCTATATCTGATACGTGTACAACTTATAAGCTATAGAGGTCTTCGTATAAATCACGACCACTGTATTAGGTAGCTTCGTATCAGTAGCGAGCACCAATCCCTTCCGTGTACATCCAACTAGTAATACAAACCCGTGACTCTCAACACTGTGAGAACAAACACTTCAAACCTTGTACAGGTGTCCTATTATTTATGATCTAGAAAAAGAAATCACACAGCATTTATGCAACTTTATATCTACGAAAAGAAAAGAAGTAAAATCTTCAAAGTATTGCCTAAAACTGGTTGCAAACTTTTGCTCTATAACTGAAGATTTGCACATTACAAGGGTTAGAAGAAGAGATGGACAAAATTTTAGCATGTAAAAACAATACATATAATTTTAGACAAACAGGTTGAAACTGGAGAAAATATGTCAACACTTTTTCACTCTGTTGTAAAAAAATAGATTAAAAAAATAGCAATTCATCAATTCCTGTTTTTAAGTATCGTTTCCAAAAAAAGGCCCTTATTTTATTTAAATTAAATCACTTTTAAGCCATTCTAATTCCCATTACTCAAAAAGCAAAGAGACTCCACAATTTCAAGAGATTTTACTCCAAATTGTCAGAAAAAAATGTAATACCCGAGTAATACTTTCGAATTTACTGATTCGATAAACCCTCACACCACATCCAAAAATTAATTCGGAAAATACAATAACAAATCATATAACACAGAAATTGCACATGAATTCCAAAAAACTCATCATCACATCCAGCAATTTAAGTTCCAAGTATTTTGCAAACAATTGACCGCAATCACACAACAACAATTCCCCCAATTTATTTACTCCAATCAAAGCAAACCCTAACAAAACAATAAACTGTGAAATTACTTGACAAGTCCTCCATTGACAGAATCACAATAACGCTTCATCCACTGCATAAACTCCAGGTTATCGAGCGGCCTGCCTTTCACCAGCTTACTCACCTCTATATGCTAAAGAAAAAATTCCAAGAAAAAAAATAAAAATCAAACTAACGAAACATTCAAGAGATCTGAAAAGTAAAACTGCATCCACAAACCTTAGTGATCTTAAGCTTGTTAAACACATCTTGCAGAACCTTATAATTTTGAATCATTTCGTACTCATTTTTGGCGTCGAAATTGACCTTGTGCATTGGCACCATTCCTGGATGAACCGAATCCATTAACTGACAATGCACCGCACCAGAGCATGCCTTTATGATTAGAGAAAATCAAAACAAAAAAAAAATCACCGATTAGAACAAATTAGGGCAAAATTAGAGAGAAAGAAGAGAATCAGCAACGAAATTACTTCTTCGACTTTGGAGAGATTGAGCTGAAGCGTGGAGTTAATCCAAGAGAGAATCTCAGATCTGCCAACGAAATAAGCCGAATCCATCATGCCGATATTAGTTGCCATCTCTGTTTCTCTCGATCGATCGATCGATTTTTGAGCCTCCGTGCGTGTTTTGTGTGTGGATAGAGTGAGAACAAGAGAGAGAGTTTAAAAAGAGAGGAGAGCGGGCTCCTTTTGGAATTCAAAATGGCTAAAGTCTCTGACGTGGAACTATCTAACCGTTGCGGTCTGAACTGGGGTTTGTGGGTGGGTCTTTTTTGGATCCGGGTGAGTTTTATGGGCTTAGGTTTTGAAGGGAGACCAAATCATTGTGGGCTTTGAACAATGCACTTTAGGCCTTTTGGCAACCATAATTTAGTCATATATTCCTCTCTCTCTCTCTCTCTCTCTCTCTCTCTCTCTCTCTCTCTCTCTCTCTCTATATATATATATATATATAAATATAAATGAGAA
>Ga0325404_1007605_pt1 | contig 11277 bp, 9 predicted proteins | sample PopdelMetagenome_18_FD_205664 | JGI IMG/M metagenome (GOLD analysis project Ga0325404, IMG submission 205664) | Populus deltoides microbial communities from Bellville, Georgia, United States - Xylem-Control-R1 | ecosystem: Host-associated > Plants > Phyllosphere > Stem > Wood/Secondary xylem...
TAAACTATTTATAATTCCATTACGTCCAAAATTCATCCGATAAGAACTACAGTTTTCATAACTTTTTGAACGTGTAATAAAATTAGATAAAATATTATCAGATATAAAATTGATATTACTGTGCGCGTAAATTTAATTCACTCTATACTAGTTTTTCGAGAAAAAAATATTGTTCACATCCCGAATGAATTTAATTCTCTAAACTAGTTTTTTTTTAAATAATTAATACAATTAACACACTTATAAAAAAACAAAAAAACAAAACGAACAGTGCAAGTGAATTGCACTGTTCACGTGAACAGTGCAATTCACAATTGAACAGCAGTGAATTGCACTGTCCGCAGGTTTTTACAGTGCATGCAAAGCATGTTTTCATTGCTTTTTCTTTCCAGCGTTTTAAACGCAAAAAACATGTGGATCCTATATATAGTAAAGTGAGTTTTTTATTACCAAACGACTGCAAACTGCGTTTTAAATAAAACACAGTCGCAGCCGCAGCCGCAGCCGCAGCCGCAGCCGCAAACAACCTCTTTATGGTGTTGCCACCAAAAAAACGTCTTGTCTCCAGGCCCTTGCTCTTCTATGACTTTTAGCTCTTCCAATAAGTCTTTTATTGCCTTCTCTTGCTCTTCTTCACTGGCTAGAAAATATGCACCAAATATTTCTATATTTTTATAACTCTTCTAGAAAATTTATTAATTATAATAAAATTAATAATATTTCTTACACAGGAATCGGTCGAAACGCCATATATGTGTTGGGTCTGCCCAACACACGGCAGGTAGTCCAAACACTCAAGGCAGGACAAATCAAGTATCAGATGACTGCAGCCTGGGATGCAGCTAACGGGCATGGTCTGCCCAGCATCGAGGCCTGACAATCAAGCGCCAGGTGTTCGCTGTCTTAGGGGGCGTGCCTCCAGCTTAGCTCCTGGAGCCTGTTGCTTGCAGCTCCACACATGTCCCCATCAAATATTATAATCCATGGTAAAAGCATTCACAGTATATAGTATTTGTACTATAGTGTTGAACAATATAATTTATAATAAATTTACTTACAGTGTATAATAGCTCGAACTATAGTGAAACACTAATGATTTTTAGTAATAGTCAACGACTCTGAAACTTAAGGGCATACCATACGAGTTCTTTGAAGAAGATCTTTCCAACAAAAGCCCCTTGCTTCTTCAATGTAACCCAGTCCACAAAAAGATTCCAGTTCTCATCCATGGGGGAAAATCAATTTGCGAATCCATGGTAATTCTAGAATACATGGAAGAGACCTGGCCCCAAATTCCACTGATGCCCGATGATCCTTATTGAGAGAGCTATAGCCAGGTTTTGGGTTAAATTTGTTGAAGTTACGGGTACTCCACACCCCCCCCCCCCCCCCAACTTTCTGCTAGCTTATTTTTCCTCTTTTTCCCCCTAGAAATCCACCATACATTTGATTCGTTACGAGAGAGCTATGCCCGATGAAAGAGATTCTGATTTTTTTTTTTTTTTGTACTGGTTGTGATAGGGTGTTGCGGTATGGATTATGTTCCATAGCAGCAGAGAAGAGCAAGAAAGGGCAGTGAAGGACAGCTTGGAAATGCTAAAAACCATTGAAGAACATGCTCTGGGAAAGAAGAGATTTTTCTGCGGAGACAAGATTAGCTTGTTGGACATAGCCTATGGCTGGATTGCCCAGTGGGTGGAAGTCTTGGAAGAAGTGGCAGGAATAAAACTGATTGAACCTCAGAAATTTCCTCGCCTGCATGCATGGATAAAAAATTTCAAGGACGAGCCCATAATCAAGGAAAATCTGCCAGGGCATGACGAGATGCTGGTCTACTTTAAACCTCTCGGAGGAAGGGCACCACCACGCTAATTTATCCAGCAATCAGGACACGGGAGGGATATCGGTCCTTCAATTACAACTATTTTTATATTAACTATAAACTAAAACTGTTGGTAGTTTTACTGTTCATCTTTTGCTGTTTATCAAGATATAGATATTTGTGAATTAAAATAATGTAATGATATAATTTTTCTTGCAAAAAAAAAAAAACTTATTAAGTATGCAATTGGGGTGAAATTGTCATTTACATGAGATATATTTGATATTGAAAAAATAATTAGAATTATAATATTTTGTTCTAAACCCTAGAGAATGACATGGTTTAAATACTAGACAAAAAGATGTTGGGTCTGGCTCGACCTTCAGACCAAATATTATTAGGTCTAGCTCAACCGCAAAATTTGATGTTATTGGGTTTGATATTATTGTCAGATCCAAAAATATTAGGTCTTGCTCGACCGTTAGATTTAATATATTTAAAATATTTTTTAAAAAATATTATTGATTTAATGTGAGCACAGATTAATATGCTAGTAAATTGTAAAATTAATGATATCTTGGAACAATGTTCAGGCATAAATTAAGTACTGTTATATATGCTGCTTTTAAAGATTAATAACATTTGATCTGTGCAGTATGCAAGTAAAAACAAGTTTCTCTTCTAAATTGTTATATTTCCAAGGTAACACTTTAGGTTCAGTTTGATATTTTTTAAATTATATTTTTTAAAGTATTTTTATTTAAAAATATATTAAAATAATATTTTATATTTTTAAAATTTTATTTTTGATATCAACATATTAAAATTATAAAAAAAATTAATTTAAAAAAATTAAAAAACATTTTTTGAATGAAAAAACATTCTCTTTATTCGATGATTGTCTCGTGACCTCAGTTAATTTATGGATTTATTCGGCAGAGCTTGACATTTTCTGAAGGAAAATCCACCTGTTGCTTTCATAAACCACTGTACTCTGTAGTTTTGTCTTCGTGGAGTGCGAAGATTCCTTGTAATTAATCGGAGTATCCAAGATTAGACAGCTAAATTGATTTTTGAATTCCGAGAAATGGCAAACAAAAGAAACAAAAACCAGCTGTAATATATCAACAATAATTGCTACATTGTTTAAAGTCACAAACTCTAAACCAAGCCGGTTTCTCAGCAAAGAATTAATAAACTATTACACATAATTGATCAGTTCATCACTCAAGATCCTCTGAGAATCCACCTAACGATGGGTGAAGTGAAGCTGCACGGGACATGGAATAGCCCATATAGTTGGAGAGTGATTTGGGCGCTGAAACTGAAGGGCATACCGTATGGATACATAGAAGAAGATTTGCGCAATAAAAGTCCCATCCCATGCTTCTACAGCATAACCCTGTCCACAAGAAGATCCCAGTGCTTGTTCATGATGGGAAACCAACTTGTGAATCCATGGGAATCCTCGAATACATTGAAGAGACTTGGCCACAGAACCCCTTGTGACCCTTGTGAGAAAGCTGGAGCTCGGTTCTGGCTCGGGTTTGCAGAGGATAAGGTATGCTTTGATTTTTGTTCCTGACAATTTATTTATCAGCTGTCAAATTTGGTTAATACGTGCGTAACGAATCTTCTATTAGAGGAATAACAGACACCTCAACTCCTGTCAACAACATGTACCCAAATAAAAAATATATAGAGAGAGAGTGAGTTTACTCGAATATGTAAATATTTTTAAAGAAAAGGTACTTAGAAATTAATAAATATTCGGCATCAAATAAGTAGTTTTTCAATCTAAAAATACTCAATAAAATAAATGCTAAAAATACTCAATCTCTGAACCGGTTATACACTCATATTTTATAGTGGATTTTCATAATAAAATTATCATTTTATCCTTGATAATTTAAATTTTATAGCATGTTTTCAAGAATAATATGGTATTTATCACGAGACATATTTGTTATTACAAGATTAAATAGAGGTAAAAAAGTCTTTTAACTTTTTATTTGTATAATTTAATGTCTAAAATACCCTAAAAAATTTAATTTGCTTAACCTTTAGGACATAGGTGTATTCAATTTTTTCTTCTTCCTGGCCCAGTTAATTACTAAAGTGCCATTTGAATAAAAAAAGTATGTAACTAAGATTGAGGGGCCTTTTTGGTTCTTTTGTTATGGTTTTTTAGTTAATATCTTGTGGGATCATGAACATTGGGGTATTTGTATAAATTAAATTTAAAAAATAGAAAAAAACTAAAAATATATGCAACGCACCTGTCAATACGTGAGGGACACTCACGTTTTTTAGATGGCACGTGCAGCGTAGTCTAGCTACCAAAAAAAGCCAACTACCATCTCTTCTAAAGGATAATGTTGAGGCACATCATCTACAGCGACGTGCATTATCCATATCATGATGGTTAAATGGTGGTTAGATTCTCCTTATTTTCTCTTTCTTTTCCTTGGAAAACATGCAAGTCTAGCTAAAATTAAGAGTAATACTATGTTTTCTTCTTATTTTAATTATGATTTTTATTCTTTTAATTCCTTTTTATTTGTTTTGGATTCTTTTTTATCCTTAACATTTTATTCCATTTGGTACTTATATAAAATTTGGTTGTTATTTTAAAAAAAATTATTTTCAATTTTATTCATAGTCATTTGATTTTTATGTGAAACTCTACCTTTATTTTTTTAATTATTACTTTTTCTTTGGTTTCTTTCTTGAAATTAATTTTTTTTTTCAATTTCATCATTTAACATTTGATTTGTTTAGAATTGAGTTTCGTTAATTTGTTTTACATTGATTCCGTTCTTATAATCTAGGTCACGGGTATAAAATTTTAACTTGGATTGATATTGATTTTTTTATGTGTTTTTTTTTTGTTTTTTCATTCAACATTGAATTCATTAAAAATTAAGTATTTTTTTCTTTCTACAGTAATATCCCAGCCTCATAGTTGGGGTCCCCCGTTTGTTCGTTTTTACATAATTTTGATATTTTTTATTTATATGTCAAATTTACTTTTTATTTTTTAATTATTTTTTTATTACAAGGTTGTCATACCAACCTGGTTAGGTTGATTTTTATTTTTTTTAATTTCTCTTCGTTCTTTGATATTAAAATCTATAACCGAGTCATAATATTTTATTTTGCTTTAAATAATACGTGGGGAACGCTTTAACATTGTGTTTTTAGGTTAGGAAAGAAATCGACAGCCGCGTGCCACCTATCTAGTTTGTTTGTAGACTTTGACTTGCTCTGCAACTAGACTTTTGGCCCAGATCTCTCAAAAACAATGGAAGATGTGAAGCTGCATAGTTTCTGGCCTAGCCCGTACTGTTACAGAGTGATATGGGCACTGAAACTAAAGGGTATCAGATATGAGCACGTAGAAGAAGACCTTTCCAACAAAAGTCAAGCACTATTGCAGTACAACCCGATTCATAAGAAGGTTCCGGTACTTGTTCATGGCGGCAAACCAATTGTGGAGTCCATGGTTATTCTTGAATACATAGAAGAAACGTGGCCGGATCATCCTTTGCTACCAAAAGATGCTTACGAGAGAGCCACAGCTCGATTCTGGATTCAATTTGGAATAGACAAGGTAATCCTTGCTTGCTCTATTGATTTCTTTTTTGCTATGAATTATTTGCGTACTAGTAAAAAAACATGAAAGTTCATTAATTTTTTTGAGTTCTTTGTGCAAGAATTCATCAGTATGGTAGTTATTTTCTGGATCTTATTCGGAACACAAAGTTCCAGTTTTTCATTGATTATAGCTCCAATCTTCTTATATTTTTGGCCTTTAAGATCAAGCTGAGAGAAAACATATCCTTGATTATCCAGGGCATGACATTTTTTGCATTTTTCCGAGCAACTGAAGAAGAGAAAGAGAAGGCAGCAAAAGAAGCATTGGAAGTGCTAAAAATCCTGGAAGAGCAATGCCTTGGAGACAAGAAGTTTTTCGGAGGGGAAAACTTTGGAATGGTAGATATAGCATATGGGTGGCTGGCTCACTGGTTTGAAGCCTCGGAAGAAGTGGTTGGTGTGAAATTGGTGGAACCAAGCACTTTGCCTCTCTTACATGCCTGGATTCAGCGCCTTAAAGAAATTCCGGTGATAAAAGAGAACCTTCCTGATCGTGAGAGACTGCTGGTGCATTTTAGACGCTTAAGGCAGATGTTTCTCTCGGACCCGTCTATGTAGGTCATGATCACTAGAAGTCTAGTAGCCCAATGTGTGATCTATGCAGGAACCAGGGGAAATCTGGATATATATTTATCCTGATCAGGATCACCAAGCAAGACCTTTATGTTGTGGAGACTAGATTACAAGCTAAGATTATCCAGTGACGTCAAAATTATTGTACCTGATCTATTATCTTGGAGATATCCATGAACCTTGTGATCGTTTTTTTTTTCCTTTCAATTTCTTCTTTTCAGCTGGAAAGCCCCAGTACTTGCATCCTAGAATAAATTCTCTGTGATCTATATGAAAGAAAGCCAATAACCCTCCAACTTATTTAGAATTTTCAAATGCAATCTCAACTTGAACAGAATCTCCCATGGATTAAAAAAAAAAATACTTCATCAAATCATGGAGCCTAACTTTGATTATTGATCTTCTAATTCTCCATTACTTTGCCAAGAAGAAAAGCCTGCAATGATCAATACCCACATTCAGCCAGCGGGTTATCTGGGCTGTAAAACTACAGGGCGTTAGCTATGAGTGTGAAGAAGAAGATCTCTCTAACAAGACTACAAGAGCAACCCGATTTCGCAGTGCAACCCAGTAAAAAAAATCCCAGTGCTTGTTAATGATGGAACCCATTAGCGGAGTCTACGGTGATTCTTGAGTGCATTAATGATACAAAAATATAAAAAATATTTTTTATATTTTTTAAACATAAAAATAAACACACTTTTCCTCACACTTGCATCCATGTATAAAGTCTTAAAAATTTTGTTTTAAAATATAATTAATATACACATTTAAGATATTTTGTTTTGTTCTGTTTGGTTTTTTAGTTTAGATTTATAAAATTAAATCAAACCGAATATTATTTTAAATATTTTAATTAGTTTAATTAATGTTTTTATTATTTTTTTGTTTTTTAGTTTAATCAGTTTTTCAATTATTTTTTTAACCTCTAATCTAAATTATTTAAATTTGAATGTGAGTTCTTTATATATGTACAATTGAGAAAAAGATAAACATAAATTTATTTTAAAAAAATAAATCACCATCATAATTATATTTTTTTTAAGTTTTAAAATAATAGTAATACAAGAAGAATTGATTACAAAAATTAACTATTTTACAGGTGAGGAAAAAAATATTAAAAAAATTTAATTTTTTTAAGAAAACTAAAAAGAAAGAGAATAAAAACCACTTGAGTGGTGAATTTTTAAAGAATATATGGAGGATAATATATATATATATATATATATATATATATATATATATATATATAATAATTAAAGATAAACTTGTTTGGAATATGGATTATAAAAATGAACTTATTAATCTTAAAAAAATCATGAAATTTAATTATTATTTATTTTTAATTATTTCTTAAAAGTAAACTTATTGATACTTTTCTTAGAAAGAAAATCTCGTCTAGCATGTATTCTACTATTTATTTTAATTTTTTTAAATGTACCGTCTTTGAAAATGGCTCTCAAGTGCAAGCAGTACTTTTATTAGCTTGTCCCATTTTAATTGAGGTTTAACAATGTTTTTTTATGTATTGATATTAAAATAATTTTTAAAAAATTAAAAAATATTTTATTTTAATATATTTTTTTAAAAAAATAAAAAATAATATTTCTGACATTCCAAATACCGTCAAAGAAAAGCTAATAAATGACACCCTGCGGACCTTGAGAACCACAGAAGAGCAGGGGCCAGGAGGACAAAAAAATTCCCACTGTGACAGAGTTGAACTGGCAGATATTTTCTTGGGATGGAACTTTCATACATTAGCAGCTACGGACGAGATTATTGCCGTCAAGTTACTGATATTTTTTTTAAAATAAACGTGATCTTAGCATTGATACCATCATGCATGACGGCTATCATGTCGCTGCATCCAGAAGATGATGTATAGTCAACATCAATAATATTTAGTATGCTCCGGGAAATTGAAATTTTCGTAGAACAAGCGACACATCACTATTCACTACTAGACATGGTTTTAATTAATATTTTATTTGAGGAAAATTCCCAGAAAAAATATAATTAAACTTAAAACATGATTAAACTTGAGCATAATGTTTTAGCATTATGAATATGATCACGTAAATTGAAATAGAATATATTTAATTTAATTGGATAATGTTTTAGCATCTCAATCTCTGATTTTGGCGAATAGATTATATAAATACATTTGTCTATGAATATGATCACGTGAGCAAATACATCAATATGGAAAACTCCTTCAGAGGCAAAGTTGAATTGCTGCCCAAGCAAGCCCCTTCCATTGAATTAACACTATACAGGAGCGTGGAAGGTAACGATGAAGAATCACCACAAACCTCTCAGTCATGGCGGAAAGAGTGAAGCTGCTTGGAGCATTGCCCAGCCCATTTGTTTACCGAGTGATATGGGCTCTAAAATTAAAGGCTATTCCATACGAGTTTATAGAAGAAGATCTCACCAATAAAAGTCCGCTGCTTCTCAAGTATAACCCTGTTCACAACCAGATCCCGGTGCTTCTCCATGGCGATAAGCCAGTTTGCGAGTCCATGATCATTGTGGAATACATCGATGAGATGTGGCCCCAAAATCCATTGCTGCCAAATGACCCCTACGAGAGAGCTCTGGCTCGTTTCTGGGTCAAATTTGCCGAAGATAAGGTACAGCGTGCAGACATTATAATTATATATTTCATGATTCATACAATACTAGAAAACTGGACTTGTTAAGCTTAATTTTCTTTGGGACTCCATTTAGTTTCCAGTGATTAATGTCATGGTTTATTCTGGCTTCAGGGTACATCAGTGCGGAGAATGTTTCGTGCTAAAGGGGAAGAGCTTGAGAAGACAAGGAAGGAAACCCTGGAAATGTTGCAAAACGTAGAAGAACACGGGTTAGGGGAGAAGAAATTTTTTGGTGGAGACAATATAGGGATAGCAGATATAGCCTTTGGTTCTGTTATTTATTGGTTGGAACTCATTGAAGAAGTAGGAGGAGAAGGAGTACTATTTGAAGCCCACAAGTTTCCTCGCCTGCATGCCTGGATTAAAAACTTCAAGCAAGCGCCTATAATTAAAGAAAACCTTCCAGATAGGGCCTGGACGGTTACCTTCTTTAAGCGTCGCAGAGAAGCCATGGTTGCATCTGCCTGATCGCAGCGGCGATACAGATAATAACGGGATCTGTGCTGTGTTTTTCAGTGTTCAGGGCCTCTTGTTTCGCGTCTTGTCTGTCTCTTTATTGCATTCGTGTCGTCTTTCAGCTGTTCGTTGTGATAGGCCTAGGTCCGTCTTCGAGTTCCGTGTACTCGTTTTGTTACCTTCCATGAGTGAAGGAAGTAATAAAGGAATAAAAGAACCCGTTAACCTGCCTCTATTTCGTAGAATGGAGATTGACAAATGTTTAATTTAATTAACCAAAATCATAAAACAATAATTTCAGTCACGTTTTGATAGCATAATAATCACGAGGGATTGGAAGTTAACATACGCTCCAAAATCTATTTTTGCTGGTTTCTAATAGGGATAACAATAATTTTAATATAATCTCTAAAGTTCTAATGTTGATTGAAATTGATACTAAACTCAATTAATTCTGACAACAAACAAATGTTTGTATTGTCGATAAAGATAAAAAGTTTTGAAATGAATCTAATATACGACAGTTAGTGCTGAATGCTACTTCAGAAACAACTGTAGATATCAGGATAGCTAACACGTATTGTCTCATCTTAAAAAGAATCTTGTATTTTATAACACTACACCTCCACCAACCCAAAATATCTAATTTAAAATTATTAGGATTCTCACAATTATCACCCAAATACCTCTCAACCTCATTTTTTTCTTTGTACACCACCCATTTCCTCTAATTTTTTTTTTTTAATTGACTAAGTCATTTAACATATCATTATCTACCACGCTATTAAATCACATTAACATCCTCATTTATACTAGATACAACACTATAAACATCTTCAACATTTTCATCAGCATTCATATAATAATCAAACAATCTTAACAAGGTATTTTTAATCTTCATTGTAAAATTTTCAGCTTCTTCAACGTCATTAAATCTTTCAAAATAAAATCTTAAATAAACTTGAAAAATATTTTTTAAACCTACAAAATAAACGTCATTTTAATTTTTCAAAATAATATTTTTTTTAAACACACTTTTCCTCACTTGCATACATGTACGAAGTCTTAAAAATTTTGTTTTGAAATATAGTTTATATACACATTTAAGATAAAATTAAAATGAGATCTATTTACTCTTTAGTTAAAAATATGTTGGGATTTATTCTCCATAAAGTTTATTTTACCATAAAACATCAACTTCCAAGTTACAAGTGAATGAAAAAATAATTTTAAATAACCTTTAATTATCGTATTTTGTTTTCTCAAAAACTCTTAATCTCATTTGAAAGATCACAAGATTTTATGGGAACATATACAGTAAAAAGTTAAAAGTTAAAAGAGTTAGGAATAAACTCCGAGAGGCAATCAAAATCTCTAAAGAAAAGAGGTCCTAGGAGAAGCTCAGACTTGGGTCTAGGCAAAGGCAAAAAAAATTAAAAATAGCATTTACATTTGGTTCAGATTACTATTTACTAGTAATGTTTTACACACAACCTTCCCCGACCATGATCAAGCTTTTGACTACTTTAATTCTGTATGTTTTTATGATTTAAAAGTATTTTTTTAAAAAAATTAAAAAATTTGTATTTTTTTATTTGCTTCAAATAAATTTATTTTATAATTTTAAATTTTTTTAATATGTTAATATTAAAAATACATTTTTAAAAATAAAAAATATATATTATTTTAATATATTTTTAAATAAAAAATACTTTAAAAAATAAATACTAAAAAAAAACAGTGAGATATTCGTCAAATCACCTCATGTTTCTAAATCATCACCACTAGAGATTAAAGACAGCTGCCTTATGTTTCTAAATCAATGGTTTATTTTGGTAAATTAAGATTGTTTCAACAGTCAATAGATACTTGGCAGAAGGTTAACAATAGAAAAAGGACAGTCAATGTAGGAATAGTTCATTTCTCTGCTTTTCCAAATTTTAAAACAATTAATATCTTGATAATGATGTAGGATCTTGGAACAGGGCATCGAAATTCTCCGAAAATCACTCGGGTTCATAAGTGATGTGTACACAGCTCCATATCCACCACCTAATCCGAAGACAAGACATATTCGTACATGTTCAAAGTCAAAATCCACAGCCTGTA
>Ga0325404_1007606_pt1 | contig 11277 bp, 4 predicted proteins | sample PopdelMetagenome_18_FD_205664 | JGI IMG/M metagenome (GOLD analysis project Ga0325404, IMG submission 205664) | Populus deltoides microbial communities from Bellville, Georgia, United States - Xylem-Control-R1 | ecosystem: Host-associated > Plants > Phyllosphere > Stem > Wood/Secondary xylem...
GATCTCCTTGTTCTGCAACACATACCAGAGATTAGTTATAAGTTGGTTTTAAAATTCTCATCTCAAATGGTAGAGCTAAAGCAACAGTTACAGATTATAACTTGTGAACAATTTATGTAATAATGCATGCAATGATTATTTTGATCCAAATAAAACAAGGAAAACAACTTTTGGTCGATTCAAACCTCTAAAACTTTTCTCCAGTGAAACTACATCACCAAAATCAACTTTAAGATGGCCAGAAAGCAATGGCCCAAACCCTCGAGTAGCCTCATTGTCACAGCTCATTGAGATGGCAGCCAATGTACGACCATGAAAGCAGCCACAACAAGAGATGATTATGGCCTGCATGTTGCACACTTTCAGCAAAGGACACTTGTGAAAGGAAAATCTCAGTTGGTCCCTTGAAGGAAGACGAGATTAGAGATGTATATTTCTACATTGGTGTTTAAAACAGGTAAAAGATTTTATAATCAAATCTTCATCAGTTAAATGTCTATAATATCAAACCTCTTATAATATTTATGATTTACATGAAAGGATAACATGGAGAAATAAGCATGCCAAAAGTGAATTCCTATCTTATTGCAATTAAGATCTATCAGGTAATAATTTCTACAGCAAAAACAGTGGCCAACAAATGAGGTATTGGTAGAGCCTAAATGGATCATCAAACTTGTACAAATACTAATCAATTGGGTTGAAAAAACTCTCTTCACGAAGTTATTGAAAGGTAAATCAATTTGCTAACATTTATTTACAATAACCAGACTTGGTAGGAACAGGGATAACTTTACCACACAGAATAGAGTGAAAGAAAGATGACAAAAGTCTGATATGTTTTCATAATCCTTATTGAAGACCAATAAAACATCCATTTCCAGTTGGTAAAAGAGAAGCTACTTACAACCGCTTGAGAGAATCTCAAACACATAAAACAGGAAATTCAACTCTGCAGATACCAAGTCATGGCCTCAAAACAAGGAGGACTGCGATGCCTATAGTATAAATGGGAAATAGCAATATCACCCTTAATATTGCACAGATTTGATTCTATTCAGAAAATATTATCTTCTTTTATTTTAACCTCTTGTAACCACCCTTAATATTGCACAGATTTGATTCTATTCAGAAAATATTATCTTCTTTTATTTTAACCTCTTGTAACTATATATACTTGAATAAAATATTCAACAGTCAGAGTTCTTCCTTGTCATAATTATAGCCTTCATGAATAGGTTATATATACTCATCATCCATTGTGATATCCATTTTGTATATAAATAAAAGTCATGATCAACTCGCATAAATGAAAATCAACAACAGTCTCATTTGGAATGATGAGTAATGGCAAAGAAAAACTCTTATGCAATCTCCATAGCAAGAATAATAGTTGAAAGCTGCTTAGAACTACTTGCCTCATCAATAGGGATTTTTTTCTTTTCATATCCCCATTTCCTTGCCAACTTCAAAGCTGTTTCCACACCCTCAGCACCAGTGTTCATTGGTAGCACCATATCATAGCCAAACATGTTTGTTAGGTGCTCTGCAAATACTGGAAATTTATCATTATAGAAAGCTCTAGAGCTGAGAGTGAGCTTTTCTGCTTGTTCCTGTAATGCTTTCATGATCCTTGGATGACAATGTCCCTATAGAAGGAAGCAATGAAATTGCATTTACAGTTCATCTCAAATATAATTCTCAAAAAGTGCAAGGACACTGCCCCCCGACAGAATGAGTATGAGAACAATGGTTTGTAGAGGATAAGATCCTCAGGTGATCTGCATTTTGTGCTCATGTAAAATAAAGGTAATCATATTGCATTGAAAAGTTTTCTTCCTTCTACTTCACTTTTTTACCATTTCTTTAATAGGGATCTTATTGCTGCTAAAGATATAAAAACTGACTTCTTTTCTAATGACTACATAAAGAACTACTTAAGCCTTCACCTAACAGTTCACGCTATAAGTAGTGAGTTAACATGATATCAGACTCATTGACCTTGCAATAAGGAGTGTGACTACAGGAAATCCTATCTATTTACAAATTCATTTTAGCACAAGACAGTGGCATACTTGTGCTTAACCCACACCTTAAGTCCAATTCAGTTTCATTGAAGGGAAGGTGTTAAAGACATAAAAATCAATCTTCAACCTTCTTTGAAAAACTTAAGCTTTTGGTGTAGTGGTCAATTGATAATTTTCATAAATATCAATGAAAAAGATACAATTAACGGTCATAGATTTGATAAGTAATTACAGCCAAAGATCTTGTACTCTGTATTTCTTTTTTTTCTTTGTGTATGCCTTTTGCTATAAATATTCCTTCGTCTTCTGAATTAAGCCTATTAGTACACCCTTCAAGAAAATTCTAAAGTACAAGAGGATTTGATAGACTTCATATACCATCTCTCATATAATATGTCATTATTATCTGTAGAAGTTTGAAATGTTTGACATCTAGATTACATAAATGAATGAGTACACAAGTTATTTGTAGTCATTAGAACTAGTAAAAGTTTTATTCTTGTCAGAAAGTTCTATAGCTGTCCATCTTAAAACACATAATAGACTTTACTAGCATGATGCTACCTCAAACCCTTTCGCATTCCAAAACAGTCTTCAATGTGTTTAAGATTTACGCTCCAGCATGCACATTTCCTTGACAAGTCTAGATGAGCCTAGAAAATCCTAAGATATAAGACTAACTTTCTGAAATTCTCCAATGCAAGAGCAGGATTTTTAAGGGTTAAGATGATATATATGATAGTTTTATCATCAAGTGAAATTCTTAACTAGATTAGGATGCACATTTCTAGAATATCAGTAAAAAAATGAGAAAATTAGAAAGACTAGGAGCTTGTATGGAAGTTCATAAAAGCCTATAATCAAACGTGATAGTGAGTTCCCATGTTGCCTACTGGTCATCAATAGCCCTGCAAATTAGTTCACTACTTCCCATGTTGCAATCACTTGCTTCCTCCGACCAGTAGCCATTTTCAACCAAACTAAAATCTAATAATTGAGAATGTAAGGAGGGGCACATGGGTTCTATTATCCATATCTATTACCTGATTAACTGCTGAATATGCAGAGAGAAAATCCAGGTATTTGTTGCCCTCAGGGTCCCATATACAGGATCCCTTCGCTTTAGAGAATACGATTGGAACTGGATGGTAACTACAAATTGATCCAGAAAAGCAAGTTAATGAACAAGAAAGGCTAAAAAAATGTAATATCAACAGCAGAGGAAAAATAGAAGTATCCAAAAAGGAGTCCCATCCAACAGAATCAAATTATTTAATTTAATCAAATAAAAGACATGTATATATTCTTAGATCAGCAGATAAACAAGGTATTAATTACAGCTACAGCCCGAAACTTTAATTACACAGGAGGAGAACATGCAACAAGCAAGCGTGTGATGATGATATACCACCTCAATAATGGGTAGAGTCCAAACATTTGTTTACATAAAGCAATAGAACAGGTAAGCAATTACTTTACTGAAACCCCAGAAGCCAAAAAGAGTGGATAGAAAGGGATGATTAAGGAAAGAAAACACCAAATTGGACAGGTAGAAATATAAAGGATCAGAGAGAGAGAGAGAGAGAGGTGTTACTTGTGGGCACTGTATTCATACTCCAAGTTGATGAGATGTTGAGAGAAAGAAGGGTCGTGTCCATGTCCTTGAGGGATAACCCCGTAAGTCCTCCGAGCCTCCCTGCAAACTCTGCTCAATAAACGCTGCAAAGGTCTCTTGCTTGTTGCCATTGAAGAGGAGGAAGGATGATCTAGGAATCCACAAAGTGCTTTGCACCCACGTACGTGTAAGTAAAAAGAGTTTTTATAGGGTCGGATTGGTAGCTTTGGGCTGGGTTGGGTTCCTTCCATTGTCATTAATTATTATGTCATGCCTTCCTTATTCACACGTCCCCAAGCGTTATCCTCGTTTAATCCCCAACGTCAGCTTCTAGCAGCAAACTTTACGAAATACAAATCTCTCTCGCCCCGCTGTCTACTCTACAATTTCAATGTTGTCCCTCTACTTTTTAATTCATGCAAACTTCCTTTCTTATATCTTTCAAATTTGATTCGAGAGAGAATAGATTTATTATAAAATAATAAATAGATTGATATTATAAAATTTATACAAATATATTTTTCAAGGCTTTTTTTTGATAAAACAAACCAGTGAAACATTTTTCTCTTTTTGTTTTTTTTAGTCAAACATCACTAGATGTTGTTATAGATTTCATAAAATTTATAATGAGGATCATAAATGAATTATTTTTTTCATTAATAAAAATTACAGAAAATATTCTCTTTGTAATCCTAATTTTTTTTTTATGGGAAGGGGTAACTACAAATTCTAAAATTTTATTTTTAAGTTTTTTGTTTTGTTTGGTTGCTTAGCATCCTCAACTTTTGGATGAAATTTCTACGTAATTTATTTTGGTATAAAGTTTTAGAAAATTATAGTTGAAATCAAACTTGATCGAAATTAAAAGAATTGATTAATTATAAAGATTTAATTAAACTTTTAATGAGTTTAATCAATTTAATTAAGGACTTTAATAAAGAAAAAATGAGTTTGAAAGTCAATCTACTCAAAATTAAAAGAATTAGTTAAGTTTAAGAATTTAATTAAACTTCTAATGTGTTTTTTTGGATCCAGTCAAGGAATTAATTAAAGATAAATCAAGTTTGGAGGTCTAATTCAAATCAATTTGCAAATATTAAAAGATTAGAGACACAATTGAGACTTTGAAATACTAAATTAGTGCAATTAATTAGTGGCTCAAATGAAAGAAATTTGAAAGTTTGATGGTTGATAGTGGTCAAATTGCTTAATCTGAAAATCAATGTCTAACTTGAAAAGGATGCTAAATTCAAGGGATCTAATTGAAACATTTACAAGGATGAAATTGAAAGACTTGGTTAAATTGAGGGCTTAATTAAACAAATTAAAAGAATAGGGACTAGATTAAAGGGTGTTATATAGACAACAGATCACTTATTTACAAAAAAAAAAAAAAAAATTCATAGATAACGCATTATTCGGTTACTATTCATTTTCTTATTTATTTCAACCTAAAAAAGCTGTTCAAGTTGCCATATTTCAAACTGGTTATATCCATCATCCTCTCATCCAAAAGTTTTCTGAAATGTACTAATGATTCCTCTTAATTAAGAATAGTTAAATCATTATTTTATCTCCAAAAAAAAAAGAAAAAAAAAATTAAATACCACAATAACTCAACACAATCCCACCTCATAAAAACCATGCCTGAAATGTCCTCTTCTAGTCTCCTCGTAACCTTCATATATATTGTATCAATTAAAATCATAGATGCTAATATTAATGACCATGATATCCCTGTACAATTCTAACTGCCAGATCCTCTTTCTTTGCCTTCAAGATTCAAGAAAAAATCATAACAAACTCACACCCTGCTGAACTGCTGAAATTTATATATAGAAGATGTGAGTAACCACCTTGCTAGCTACAGAACCAGAAAGATAACCACCTTGACCTTTTTACCTACAGCCCAGATCTCTTCCCAAGATCATGATTCACCCACCTTGCACCCTCGACAACCTTATCATTTCTCCCATAAAAAAACTCAAGCATCTCGGCAAGGGGAAAGGGAATTAATGAAGGAGAGCCTTGCAACAAAAAGGAAAGCTAGAAAATCAGTTTTTCATCAGCAAGGCTAGCAGTTGCTAATTCCATAGAGAATAGCTGCAGCAATGATTTCTGCACCGTGAGTAGCGGTGGAAGATCTTTACCGCCAGCAGCTTCCTCCTTCTCAAGCAAATCCAACCATGCACTCCTCAGCACCACCGTGGACCTCTCATCTGTACCGTGACTTCCTTTTCTCCATTAAAGCACCGTGAGCCTCCAGCTGATTGTCCACGGTTTCTTCTCCATCCAGCAACAATGACTATCCTCCACAGATCCGCACAACCCCTGTAAGCAACTGTTCTCCTTAACAGTCTAGTACGTAGTACTCTCCACCGGCAGTCCAGCGCTAACTTTCTAGCAGCAGCACCGTCAGCCTTTATCTCAGCTTCTCCTGATAGCAGTTGTGGAAGCTTATCCTTCCAGCAGCGTCATCTTCTCTACACCGTGAGCAAGCAGTAGCAGGAGCGTTGTGAACAACAACATGAGATTCAACAAAAAAAAAAACAGCAGAGGCTTTTCTTCTCAATCACAGAAGCAGAAGTGAAGGAATGCAGGAGAAACAGAAGGAGAAGAAAAAGAAAACGAGACTGGGTCAGTGTTTGTTCAAGTATGGCACACCAAGCTACCCCTGGTGACATAGGTATAACTCTTGTGCTCTTTAAAAACTCTAAATTTGCTGTGATTTGTTTGCTACATGTTCATGGTTTATGGGCATGAGCTATGTATGGATTCATTAATTCAGTTGTTTTGATATTTCAAGAGCAAAAAGAGAGCACTTATTTGTTTTAGGGGTCAGGCTTTGCTTTAATTATTATGGGTTATTATTATTATTATTATTTCCATAGATAAGGCTTTTGTTTAATTTAGGAGAGACTACACTGTCTCCACACACACACACACACACACACACACACACATATTGGAGGAGGTTGGCAGTGGTTCATGGGCCAGGGTCATGAATCCCAATTCATGTGATTCAGCTGTGCCTTTCAAAGGCTCAAGGCTGTGTTCGTATAAACTAAAATTTTACAACGAAAATTTTTTTATGACGTGTTTAGCAAACATATCATAATGATTTTTTAACAATTTTCTTTGTTTGAAGTTTTGGTGATTTTATCAAATAAATCCTTAAATAATTTTCAAAAAAAAAATCTAAAAAAATCAAGACCATTTAAAATTTATTTGTGAGTCCCTTGTATGTTTTTTCAATTATTTAATTTAATTTGGATTATAGATTTATATTGTAAGGTACAAAAACAATATTAAATATTCTAACTTTTCTTCAAATTTCAAGAAAAATATATAAAAAAATAAAAATCCTTTGTTTTGAAAAAAATACAAAAAAATATATGTTTGTATGTGCATATGACCAAGTCTTTCAAAAAATAAAAATCATATTTGCATAAATAATAATAAAAACAATACTTAGCATGATTTAGCATCCTTAAATATAAAAACTCAAGAAAAATAATTTTATTGATATCTTTACATACATTTTTAGATTTAATAACTGGTTTATGAAATTTATAAGAATATGACGTACATTTTGAAAAAAATACCAAAAATATTATTTTGTTTGTTTGAAAATTAAGGATTACAAATTTATACATAGAACGTATGTATATGTATGTATGATAAGATAAAGATTTTCTTATTGAAAATGACTTTTATTAATTTTTAGACAAATCAATGGTTAGAAAATATAACAATACATTATTTTATATCAAACAAAAAAACAATACAAATTACCATAGGTAAGGTATACTAGGGGTGATACATCATTTCTATACACAATTAATCCCCTTATCCAGACTCAAAGACCAGTTAAGGTTCATAATGATCAAAATACTAGGTGGTGACTCCATCCTATTTTTACTAATAAGAAACTAGAATTTTGTGTTCTTTCCATCCATCACCACGAAGATCCCGCTTCAGGAGGGATGATTATCGCAATGCCGCACACGTACAATAATGGTTATGGTGTTTTTTAGGTGGTTTTCAAGTAAAAAATGACCTAAAATAAGTTTTTAGGGTCCAAGATCTTGGACCGTAACTTTTTGGGTTATCAAAGGTGACTTAAAATTGAAATAGTAAGTGACAAATCACCTACCACTGCAAGTTATTTATTGCCCACTCTAAAAATAAAAAGAAAAAGGAGCGCACAACGCATCGTTCGCTCTTAATGGGAAAAAAACAAGCATACACCTGTGTTTTTTCTTCAAGCCAGTGGTGTGGGCCCGACCCACCAACACCTAACCCCTTTTCTTTTCTTTTCTTTTCTTTTTAGTTTTTACCCTTTTAATTTAATTGTTTCTATTTAAATATTGATTTATACCCTTTTTCATAACCTAATTTTGAACTTCCTTAAAAAAAAATTTCTTTATAAAAATAAAATAAAAACAAGAAAAAAATGAAAAAAAAAAACACTTGTAGCTTGGCTAGATTAGGATGAGAAGGGTTTTAAACGCGTTGAGGAACCAAACTGAGATTTTGGACAAAATTAGGATCCCAATTGTATCCCAAAGAGCGTAAGATTGAAAGACAATGTAAATTCAAGATTAAATCAAATGATTATCGGACGAATTTGTATACAGATTAAGTTTAAAGACTTTATTAGACCAATTTGATTTAATTATGAGTCCAATTAAAGGTTTAATTAAATTTAAGAATTAATTTGGGTCAAATTAAAAAAATTAATTATGTGCAAGGACTTAATTAGAATTTTAATGAGTCAAATTAATTTTATTAGGGACTTAATTGGTGAAAAATTAAGTTTGGAATCCTGACTTTGGCTTAATTGAGAATATTAGAATTTTATAGGACCATATTTAATTTTTCCATGCCCAATTGGTGAAATTAGGGACAAAATTGCAAAAAAATCAAAGTTTGGAGATCAATTATGGGTCATATTAAAGAAATTCAAGACTAAAAACCTTTTGGTAAAAGACACGTAAATTCATAGTTTTATGATTCAACCTAAAACACCTTTTAATCTAGGAGGTAGCTCTGTCATTCGACGTCGTGCACATCACGATAAGATGACAACTCTATTAGGGACTTGTTTGGTTCGATCAAGCTTTGTTGATTGCTTGCTTAATTATTTGTTATCCTATTTATTTTGTTGGTCTGTGTAATTTAATTTTAGCATGTGTTTTTTTACATACTATTCATGCATTTTTCTGCATACTTCTCATGCATAAGTACATTAGGTATGTATTAATGCCTTCATACATTTTATTTTTTTAGAATCAACCCTTATAGATTAGGTGAGGGAGTAATTATACCTCATGACTTTTACTCGAGTTTCAGATTCATGAAACACTTAACTATAAGCTAAGCGTTTACTTGATAATGGTGATCACACTATGCCCTAGCCATTTCTTGTAAATCCACACCTTCATCAGAGGTGGTTACTGGGCAGATCATATACCATTTTGAGTCCAAGTAGTAAGCTTACCCCTGATATAGTGATTAGAATTTGCTCTTAGGATATGGACTCCCTAATAATTCATTTTGCATCAAGACATACTTGATTAATAATCCTGAACTTCGTATGATTTTGTAAGCTAAAACCATGATTTTTTCTGAATACGGGCAATGATATGAGATGATGTAGCTAGCTTAGGAATTGCCTAAGGATCAAAGTCGGGAAGTTATCACACATAAAACCATTTTGTCTTTTTCAAATGAAAGGGATTTAGACCCACCTTTTTGTTTTGTAATTTACAATGTGTATGGAATTAACCGAGATAAATACTTGAGAAAGATCTTTTAAGATTCATCATATTATGAATTTTTTCATGTATTCAATAAAGAAGTCATGAATTCGCTCTTTGAAAATGTTAATCCTTATTTAATATATATGTACATACACTTGGATCCATAAGAATTCATGCATTCATGCTTTGAGATTTTAAATGGCATATACAAGTTTAAATATAAATCCCTGAAAAGCTTAAATATGCAGAGTTTACAACACCCAACTTCGATAAAGAAACATGGAAGATGATGAATGTGTTCATCATGATGCCCACTTCTAAGAAGAGTTGGACTCCTTGAAGGTTAGCATGACCCACATCACTAACTTGCTTAAGCAAATGCTCAAAGAAATCTCTGGTGAAGGCTTGTTGAATTGACTTGTAACTTTTGTTTAGACTTAGGCAATAATTCAGCCTGAAAAAGGGATGGGTGGACAGGGTCAGGAACCCTGGTGTGATACAACATTTGTGTAGTTAACAATACCTACATCGGCTCTAATAGTTGTGCATGCATTCATCAATGAATCCCACAAGATAAAATTCTTTGAAAACATTGTTCATGATAAGATTGCAGCGTTAGAAGCAAGAGTAAGGGTTATCGAAGGTGTTGACTTGTACGATCATGTTCAAGCTGATGAGATGTGTCTAGTCCTATATATGGTTGTACCAAAAAATTTCATATACCTAAGTTTATAAAGTACAACATAACTTAATGCCCTACCACTCACCTAAAGTTTTATTACAACAAGATGGTAAAAGTTGTGCATGATGAAAAGTTGTTAACGCACTTCTTTCAAGATAGCTTGAGTGAGGCTGCATTAAACTGGTACATGAGGTTGGATAATATACAAATCCAGAGTTGGAAGGATCTTATATATGCTTTCATTAAGCAATACAAGTTTAACATCGACATGACTCCAGACAAATCTAGTTTATTAGTGTTGGAGAAAGGAAGCCATTAATTAGTTTAAAAGTATGCTTAATGGTGGAGAGAAAAGGCTCAAGTTGATCCACCTTTACTTAAGAAAAAAATTATCAATCTATTTTCTAATACTTTCACAAACCCTTATTTTGATCATCTGATAGATGCCCTAACCTAGCACTTCACTAACATTGTAATAATGGCTAAGAGAATTGAGTAAGCCATAAGAGCTGGTAAAATTACCACTAAGAAAAAGAAAGAAGACAGCGGGGTCCATCAACTAGGATCTAACCAAAATTAACCAAGAAAATAGTGGAACAATAGGTTGAGAGGCTAAGGCAAAAAAATGACACTCCTCATGTCCAGTTCCTAACATCTACATTTGCCCTATTCGCTCAAAATTAACTAACTATTGGTCAAAATAGTAAGCAACCACATGGACATCCACAATAGAACAAGAATACCTTACCACCTCTTCCCTTGCCTTTGAAAGAGATGTTTGAGGAATTGGTAAGTATTGGAAAAATCATTTTGATTTTATAAAACAATTCCGAACACCATACCCAAAGTAGAATGAGCCTGACCAAACATTTGAGTATCATAATGGAGAAATGAGGCATAATATTAGAAATTGTCATTCTTTCAAGGACAATCTTCTTCAGTTTATTGAGGTCGGGCGGGTTACATTTGAGGGTTAGAAAACCTCTAAAAAGCAATGCAGATGAATAAATAAGCCGGTTATGAAAACTTCAAGTGTTAAAGAAAAAGAAAAGGCTAGATTGTTGTAGTCAACTTGCTTTGTCATTGTAAACAAGTTCTTCAAGACCATATTTTATTTTTAGATGTTTTGTCTAATTTTATGGTATTGAGAATATCTCTCAATCTGACCACTGAATTGGAATGAAATTT
>Ga0325404_1007609_pt1 | contig 11274 bp, 9 predicted proteins | sample PopdelMetagenome_18_FD_205664 | JGI IMG/M metagenome (GOLD analysis project Ga0325404, IMG submission 205664) | Populus deltoides microbial communities from Bellville, Georgia, United States - Xylem-Control-R1 | ecosystem: Host-associated > Plants > Phyllosphere > Stem > Wood/Secondary xylem...
TGATTCTCAATTTTGCTTTCGGGTAGACAAGGAAGAGGAGAAATGGAAATCTCAGGGAAATCAAAGCCACAGCCAGTGAACATGAAGGCGGTGAAACCAATTGAAGCAACGCCAGAGAGCTTTAAAGAGTATGGTCAAGTACTAGAGGCATCGCCTGATGGTGAGGAGTTTGGTCCCAAAGATGCCCAGCTAAACCTTAGCCAAGGAATTCCAAGGTAACATCAAACACATGTTTCACAGTCACTAATCTTGTTCGTATATTTTAGGGTTCTTTTTTTCTTTCGGTTTTAAGGGGTCAGCGTATTCTCGGGCCAAGTTGCGCGCACAGTCGGAGAATGTTAGTTTCCGAACGATCATAGGCAGAACATTTGATGCATCCACGAAAGAATCTCTCTCTGCATTACCTTGGCTAAAAGAGGTGATATCAGTATCACCATAGATGCTGTATTGTGAATGATGTTAACACATCTTTTGTTTGTTAATAGGTTTTACATTATGAAGCTGGAAAAAAGGTCACTGAAGTTTTCAACGATAACGCACCATGCTAAAGTGACTCAATGCCTTGGATCAATTGGAGGTGGGGTCTGGTATCTAGGAGCGGCTAAGCCATCGATTGTGGAAACGAAAGAAAATGCAGGGAGTGATGCTATGCAGTCAAAATGCGGTCATTTTTATGTGCCTCCTGCTGTTGATAAAGTCCAGGTTTTCAGAATCTCTGGGTCCAAGTTTATTAAGCTTAATATTGGAACTTGGCATGCGGGGCCATTGTTTAAGCCAGAGACAATGGACTTCTACAACTTGGAATTGAGCGACACCAATGTGAGCCTTTTTCTCTTTTCAAGCTATTTTTTATTTTTATTTTTTTCACTCATCTTCTATGGATATTCGTTTGCTTCTCAATGTTTTTGTGAGAATTGTTTGTATTTGTGCATGCACGGTGTGTCTGCTAATCGAAGTTGAGTTGTTTTGAATTTAGCTGCTGAAAGAATGAATCAAAACTAAATGGCCTCTTGCCAACTTATCTGGTTTAGCTACTTGAATAGAACGCATCAAAAAGGAAAGTTAGAAACCTCAATTGATTCTAATGATTCAATATCGACAGGGTTTCTGTCATGTGCTTCACTAATCAGAATCTGTTTTAACAGAGCTCAACACCGATTCCAATGATCATAAATTTTCATAGCTGCATGTTTCTTCTTATCTTGCATTCACCTATAACTTTGCCCCTTCCTTCAGCTCCAGTCTGCCCTCCTTTTCTTTCCCCCTGTTTGGCTCCCATGCCTCATAAATCGTTGTGTGCCAGTGATCAAATTGAAACACATGTGATTCATTGAGATCCTTTGAGTTAAAGGTAAGAGTTGAGTTTGGCTCCCATGCCTCATAAATCGTTGTGTGCCAGTGATCAAATTGAAACACATGTGATTCATTGAGATCCTTTGAGTTAAAGGTAAGAGTTGAGCTTATTTATCTGCTTCCTTAAAACTTTTGTTAAACTAGGGTATGATAATCCATTCGGTGCTTGGATTTGAAACTCTTCCCTTCAACTCATTCCATTATCTTCTGAAGGGAAAATTTGTGTTTTATACTTCTGAGATTGGGTTTTGGTATCTTTAATCCATTCCTGGTGTACGTTGTAGAACACCTTCCAGGACTCCCCCATTTAGCATTTAGGCATGTCAACAATTTATGAATTTTATTCTGTAAATACGAAGGTACATGAATCAAGGACGTTTTGTGACTTCAGTCTTTCTTTCTTTCAGGTGGTGGATCACACAACACACAACTTCAAGCAGCAAGATGGGATTGTTTTTGTAATAGATGACTAATGTATAGGGCGGAGGAACTTAGGGAACCAAGCAGGAAACACGTCTCTGTTGTTGCAATAAATATGCATTCCTAAATTTCTGGAAAAAAAGGAAAGGAAAGCATTTCTATCTAAGCTCTCAAATTTTATGCATCTCAGGACTTTAAGCTGAAAAATAGGCGATGAACGGTTTCTCTAGCTGTGATGGATTGATGCAATCCATGGCAGGTTATGAAAGAGTCTGCGGGAATTCATCTTTACTACCAGCGGGCACTTTCAATACCCCCAAGAAAAATACGATTCCATTTACCAGTCAACGAGCGTGGACATCTATGTATTTACGGGACACCAAAAAACTTGAAGGTTCATGCATTATCACTAATTTCTGTACCCACCAATCCACAAGATACCTGGTCATAGCAACACAATGACGATGATGCATAGCCAACCTATTCAATTTCAACCCGTTCAAGTTGCTTCTTAAGAATGAACAGATGATGAAAAAAAAAGTTCAATTGGTGCGTTTGGAAATTTTGCAAGTGCAGACTCAAGTTCTCACATGCATATGCCAGCATTCATATTTGGTGAGGTTAGCCAAAGAAGAATGAGAATCAGGAAAAATTTCATTCACTGTGGTCTACTAATAGCGCACCCAGAATATTGGGACAAGGATAAAAGTTTTGGTCAATTACAAGAGATCTTCAATTGTTCAAAAACAATGATTTTACAAATATTCAAATTATGCTACTAATGCATCAAACAGATGATCACTTCATCTAAGAAAACAACAGAGGTCCAGTTGCTAGTCCAGTTGAGTTGCTGACACATTGAAATTGTCTTTGTGTTGCCGTCAACCCATCATCTGAAAAATTTAACGTCAAGAGTCCAAGTAAGAATTCTGCTTGTTAGAAGCATTATACTTTCCATTTGAACCAACATTATCTTGCATATTTCACACACACTGCTGCAAAACAAAATCAGAGAACATTCTCATTGAAATGGGACAAAGAATTGCATTTTTGGTAGATATAAAGCAATTGTATCAGTTATTATATACGTAACATTTGAAGAGATCAAATTCTGACCCAGTTGATAGTATCAAGCCTGTGACATATTTGAACTCAGCAAAACACGTGTTGCAGAATACTAGATGCAACAGCGTTAAGAATTTTACCTTGAAAATATCTCCAAACATCCCTTGCATGGGATTCCTACGTTGTACACCATAGAACAACTCTGCAATTTCATCTAGTCGCTGATCCATAATCCATAATCATGTTAGAATTTGTAGATGTAGAAAAGGTCATCACAAGCCACAAACATCAAGAAAGTTACAGCATCATAAAGAAGAGCAGCAGGAGTGATGCAGAAAAGAAATAGCTAGATAAGAGGTCCATTCTTGAACAACGTGGAAACCAATAACAAAATTCTAATTAGCCAGAAAATTGCACACCTCGTTGAATGCAGGTTCCCTGTCTATGTTTGACTTGTAATTAGTTCTCAGCATATTGAAAAGAGGTAAAGCATCTCTTTGCAACCTGTGCAGAAAAGAATTTATGGAACTTATTTTACATGGATAGAGAAGACATCTAAAATGACTTGCTTTCCCGGAAAAACTCACAAATGAAGCCGGTTAAAATGGAGTAGCTATTATTCCACTTTAAGGACAGAATTCCAATGAATCCATTTACTAGCAACATCATATAAAGATGTCTAAAAAATAACACGAGAATCTTTTAGTCAATTTGAGCATTAAACTCTACACAGTATCCCTGTATGGAGAAAAAATACAACTTACGTTGGCAGAAGATGATTGATGAATTGGATCAAATCTGATCGATGAAGGTCATGCTCCTTATATTGTGCATGCTTCTTCAACTCATCCATCAGAAAATTAGCATCTCTAAGATTACCCATAGCTAAATACCTATCACAGAGGAGGAAAATTACCTGGTAAGTTGGCATTCCACACGGCTACAATTACATAATGGCAAAAGGATCGGAAATTGCGGGGTTATGATTGATATGTCAAATCATTTTTGCATTAATAAAAGTTAGGCAAATATTTTAATGTTTTAGAAGTGTTTACATTAAAATTGCTCGTGCAATAGCCAAATCATCTTCACCAGGATAACACTGCATGGTGAAAAACCCATCAAAATACTAGCCAAGGAAAAATAAAACCTACACTTAAAAGACATGAAATATGGCATGAAATTACTGGATAGTAGATATACTATTTCTGGTCTGTTCAGCGTGAGATTACAACAACCATGACTTCTAGATAGTAAATGATAAATAAAACATTAAAAGTTAGCAGAGTACATATTGATGCTATAAATCAGACATACTTCATTAATCTTATATATTAAATATAACCACAAGTCATTAGCCAAAAAAAAAAAAAAACTTCATCAACACATGTTATTAATATACAATAACAATGACATTAATGGAACACTATAGATACAATCCACATGAATAATATTCATCTATATAGAATTAGAGAAGACTAACCTTGCCCATAAAATTGACTAAAGTAGATGCAAACTTCTTCGGGTTGTTTCCTCTAACAAAATGATATGATACTCTAGTCATGTCCTGTACATAAGTAGCATATAGCAGTGACCACATCAACATCACATAGAAATGATCTATAAAATCACATCAGGCATAATATGGACCTCCATATTCCATATCACCACTTACACAGTGCATAGTGAGAAAATATTAGGGTAACTTCAAAGGCATAATGAAAATTTGGTAACCAGAAAAAGAAAGTCCACTGGATCTGCCAAAGCAGGTTAGAGCTGGAAACAGCCATCCAGAATCAAATGAATTGGAAACGATATCATTGCTAAAATGATTGTAAGAACCTAAAGAAATAGCATCTTCTCTGAGCGAGCCAAAGAAAAATAATCCAACCAAGAGCCAACCTCAATAGCAATTATTTACTAACAAATCATTTCAACCAAAAGTTTATAGCAGACTTTGACCTCAGACCTACCAGCTCAGGAGATTCAGAATAAACATATTCCGCTAGCATAACATGTAGTTCTGGAGAGCCATTCCTATGAGCTCCAAACTCTGCAGACCACCTAAAAACAAAATAGCTCAACATCAACAAGGCAGTTAATTGCAGTGCCACAGGAAACAATTAAAGATGTGGAGACCCACATAAACACATTGCACCTCTTTCCTCTCACATAAACACCCTCATAAACGCATGCTCCACAACGATAACAGCTTCCCCAGCCCAAAAAATAAAACCAACCCCAGATGGCCCACATTAAATGGGATCTATACATGAATTCAAAAAGGGAATCATGGGTTTTGGTGCCAAGAAAACTAAAGAAATCAGATAGAGAGGCTTTTTTACTATATACACCCTTATACCACAACAAGGGGACTCTACAGTCCAATCTAACAACTGCAGAAGAGATAAAGGAGGCAAAATGCCATCTTAAAATATTCCACAAAAGCACGTGTATAGGAGGTATTATATATAAAAGCAAGTTGCAATTTCCAAAAGAGTAAAAAAACATGACAAGATATCTCACTTGATAGCAGCTTTTAAGAATGACAGGCAGCAGTCTACACGTATTTTTGCAGCCCCAAGGGCTTCATTGAGTTCTTGCATATCTTCATCCTCTCCCAAGTCTTGTGGCAAAGGTATCTGAGGAAATGTCTTGTAGATTTTTCTAATGCAATCTAAGATAGATATTCAGTCATGATAAATAATGGAGACATTGTTAAAAATTTAAATAGGCAGCAGCATGGCTACGCAAAAATGTGAGACATGACAATTGAAAATCAAACAATGCACTCTCCCTAAGTTATTTTCAATATCCATATAAACCCTAAAATTTCAGTTACCAGAACAGATCGAGGGAGTTTTTTCCCCTTTTTTGAGATGTTGGAGCAAGGGAGAAATAGAAAGCATTAAGAATCATTCCATAGCATTGAAAATAGACCAAGGGAAAGTTTGAAAGCATTGTAGGCCATATCAAAAAGAATATTCTAACCAAGTACATCATCATCATAAGGAACTTTTGCTTTAACAAGCGTCTCCACATAGATCACAGCAAGCTCCGACCCACAAGTAACCTGAAATTGGTTTATTATGGAATGAATTCTAATTCTAGAAGTATGAGAATAATCTAGAATCCAGCAATATATTCCATCATGCACAATTAGTAATGCTTTCTTTTTCTGCCATTGTATGTACATGTTATACAGATATCCTGGTCAGAAACCAACACACACAAAAAGAGAGAGTAAATAATCTAGTAAATGGAATGCAAGGTGTAGCATGGAACAGCCATGGCCTGACCTTTTCAATTGTCGAAGATTTCTTTTCAGGCCAAGAAATCCATAGCTAACATACCAACCCTACTTCAGTTGGACCATTACATCAATTATGCAAAGTTGTATCTCAGCTTAGAGGAAGCTATGCAGTTGTATATCCATGTCTTTGAAAGCAAGAACATAAAAAAAATTCAAATAAATTGACAGATGATGCAATTGCTAGTAGTCAACTGTTTTGATGTGCTTCCTTCATTCCAATACCCCTACCCATCCACCCTTGACATCAATCCATTTTAGTTAACAGATATCTAATGAAGGTTCCTATCGTATCAGACTTTATCGTTTATATTCTCATACTCATCCTGCAACCAGTCAGACAGAGCATAAATCAACCATCAGCTCATGAAGACAACTTGGATATGCTAGCATCCAGCTGAAATATTTTTCTTTAACAGGCCAAATTTCATATTCCCATTGGCTTCTACTTAATAATATTATTATACAAAATGGCCAAAATCACCTGACAGAAATAGCAACAATGGAATTGAAAGAGAATAACCTGGCCATTTTTCAGTTGGAGGCATGCACCCGAGTGAAGAATGTCCAGAGCTTCAGAATGTCTTTGAGCTGATACGTATCTGAAACAAAGTAAGTTTTAATATCATAACAAAGAATGATCTTAGAAGAACACATATGGGAACAAGCTTAAATATCCATTTGCGTAAATCTGCCCCGGTTGTGTATCATAACAAAATCACGCTTATATTCAACTCTAGTTAGACTTGGTAAATTCAAATACCATAGGTTGCACAAGCATCGGTAAAGTAAGATTAACTTGACGAAAAATAAAATACACAATAAAAAGAATACCTTGCACTGATAGACTTGTACATCTGCTGAGCTCCATAGTAATTACCCTCATGTATCACATTCTCCAATTTCTTAATATTCTACAATTGACACCACAAACACAACGTAAAGCCATTAGAAACCTCTTCTTCCTTGGACAAAAAAAAAAAGAAAAAAAAGAAGAAGCAAACAAACCCCTCATCAAATATATGAGATCACAAGATTTCAATTTTTTTTCATCCAGTTTTCTTAGCTGATATCTGATTTGATAATTTAGAATCAAAATATTATCCTTCCATTGTCAACCTCACTTTCAACACAATATATCAATACAACTAATCAAAGCAACAAAATCACAAACCCAATTTTCTCTACATCCAAACATAAGTTCAAAGGTTAGTTTCCTAATTCAATTACCTCTTCAGCAGGAGGGAGTGTAGCCCTCCTTGGTCTTTCTCGCGACATGATGTCTCCCTCCTCTTCTTCACAGACAGATCCAATTCAGTTTTACTTCGTTAAAGAAGACGGACCCTTTTTGTTTTGTTACATTATGGGCCTATATGGGGCCCATAATGAGCTATAACACTTGAGCCATAAGGCCCAATAATAAAACCCCTTGAGATTGAATCTCCCCTCTCCCCTCTCCTTTCGTCTTTTCTTGTCAATTCCTAGACTTTCTCAGTAACCAAACACAGGTTCAAGATTTGAATTTTTGTGGAAATTAGTTCCAAATAATTACAAGCTTCAAACCTATACAGGGATCTTCTCAAATCTGTCAAAAAACACATAGGAAAAGAATGCTACAAGAAGCATTTTGGAGATTATGTAACGCAGGAGTTTAGAGAGAACTGCAATGTTTTAGACCAATCTTCTGTTCTGCGAAAACTCAAGCTTGCTCGAGATTACACTTTCTTACACAACAGCGTGCAGCATCACAAGGTAATTAAATTGCCAATTGGCATCTAAAGTTTTGATTTTTTGAATATTGTATGATAAAGTTTTTGTCTTTACCTTGTCAAGAGTGAATATGATTTCGTTATTGGCTCAAGATTGATGATAATTTATTATAATTTTACATTTTTCTTGATATCTTTGAAAGAGGGGCAAAACCCAATTGTGAGTTTTGCTCATTTTGTACTTCTGGTTTGTGCAAGCTAGCTTTTTGAGTGAAGTCACTTGGACTGAGATATCAAAGTCTAAGTTAGGACCAAGTGTAAGTTTTGATTTCTCCATACTTAGGACTACAGGAATTGAAGAAGGAGAAGGGCTACCCATGTAGTGTAACTTAATGCTTGATATTTCTTCCAATGAACTGAAATGCTTGTTATTTCTTCCAATGAAATGAAAAGATTGTTGTTCTTGTAGGAATGTTCTTCATTCTTTTGTATATGGGTAATTTTTAGCAGAAGGCATTTTATGGTATTGCTTAAATACAAGGCTGGTGCTGGCTATTGTTTTTGCAGGGGTTGCTGTTCTCTTACAACCTTGCCGTGGATAGATCGGATGAAATGAAAAGAATACTAGGAAAATCTGCTGCAAGTGTAGGTCTTCAGCTTCCTGAGGCTTATCAGGCCTGATGGTCAGTTGGCTTTGCTCTTCATCATATTGTATCCTAAAATAATTGTGGCACCATTGTGCCTCAAAAACTAGGAAAGTTAGTTGAAGCAGATTTATTCAAGCTTAGATTTTGAATAATTTCTTGTTTGTTCAGGAAGAAAATTAGTTCAGAAACTTTGATTGAACCAGTTGTTCGACATGCTTCCTTGTTTTGTTTGGAAATTGTGTTATTGGAAATATGGGGAAAATCTCTTAGCTGCTTTTCTGAAATTTTCTTTTGGGTTACGAATCAAGTTGTTTCTGAATTTTTCGTTTGTAATACGAATCCAGTTGTTCCCAGATGTACGCGAGTCACCTAACTATCGCCTTGTCTGATGCTTGCGAAATCATCAATGGCTACGTCTCCTGTTCGGGGAGTAGGTGTGTGTGTGTGTGTTACTAAGCAACCCATCTTCACTGTCTTTTTCCTTAGCGGCCGTTTGGGATATTTTTTTATGAAATTGTCACTGGGTACTTTACTTTGGAGGCCAGTTGGCCAAGTATGTTGTCAGATTTTGCAAAGCAGCCAATACAGGTGTGCAGGAACTTATTACTTAGATGAAGACCGACTCTGAATTAAGATTCATGAGCTAAATGCTTGATAATCAAACATGTTCTTTGAATCACTCGTATGAATATAAATGGCTAGATAGAAACATTCATAATGTAAACCAGTCAAGTCATTAGCTGATTTATTGAAATAACATCCATGTCGTGTTAATAAGCACAAAAAACTGTTTGCGTATATCCGAGTACAGTAAAGAAAGCCTGCTTCTCAAAAGATTGCGAATGCGAAGTTTGCAAATCCTGTCTGTTACCGAAAGTGCGGTGCCCCATAAGCGTTTTTCCTCTCTTCCCTGAAAATGTTTAAGATGCAGCGAATTAATGAGTTGATGTGCCCCCTTTCAGTGTTGAAAATGCAGTTCTCCGGCTGCTGGACAAAAATCTCGATCACATCAAAGTCGACTGGTCATGTGGCAACATAGACGGTTCATAACTTAAGATTGATTTTATGCCATTGATTTTATGCCAGTACTTTATTATTAGCTCCCTTCGAGATTTTGCCAGAATGACATCGAAAATAATTCTTCTAATGTTCGAAGTCAAACTAAACAACAGCCTTTGAGATTCATAGGGACGAAGTTCATGCAGCTAATTGAGTTATAGTATTCAGACCTGGATATGCTATCTTGGTAATGGAACTCGAATTCATGAGCAAAGAGCTGAGCTGCCACCATATTAGGCACATTTTCAGTATAGTATCCTGCTGTTTTCACGTGTTGGCAGTAGTATCAAATTGATACTATCAATAACTGAATCCAGGCCTTGCGTGGACCATGTCCGAGATCCAGCTTCTTAGTACAAGTCAAAAGAAACACTACAATTTAGCTAAGACTAGACACCTGTGCAAGCTTTCACATACGTGGCACCCTGGATCTCTCCGCATGCGACACCATTTTTTTCTTGTTTTGTCTTGTTTCTGCTGCTTCTTCTTTATTAGCTAGAAGTTATCAGTAGCTAGAATTAGGTGCCAGTCAGGATATTCAACACCATCACCAACAACAGCAGTATGGGTTCAGCGACATTCCTAGAAGTGATACTGGCCATTATCCTACCACCTGTTGGGGTCTTCCTGCGTTATGGCTGTGGAGTAATTTCTTGTTAACCCTTTTGTTCAATCAGCATTTTATGTTCATATTCCTCTCGCTTGGCAAAAAGGGCTGATTGATTTTGTTTTTTTTTTGGGCTATTGAAAATGCAGGTGGAGTTCTGGATATGTTTGCTGTTGACCATATTGGGATACATTCCAGGGATAATATATGCCATTTATGTATTAGTTGGATAGTGTGTAGATCTCTCTTGATGAGGTTTGATATTTGAATGTTCACAGACAATTCAGTTTGCCAGTCTTATTTTTCTATTATTGTTGATCAGTTGTTTTCTCTTCTCGCAAGATGATCAGTGTATATCCCAGTATGGTTTAGATCATGGTGGACTTCCTTGTTCTTAATTTATGACAGTTTACATCATGTCAGATTTCTTGGAGTGGCAAACTCAGTTTCTTTTTACCACTGCAAGCGGTGGCTTGACCCGGATAACTCGTTGAGCACGTGAATAGCTTGATTTTAACAGGTCCAGAAATATGTATCTAATCTCAGATGATATGATAGTATTATGCAGAAAAAGAAATTATCCCCAGTCTTAAAAAAAGAAGAAGCTAGTAGCAAAAACCAGCGACGGTGACTATTTTTTCCTTGACATATTAAGTTGTTTTGCAATCTAGATCGAGGAAAGAGAGGAGGGTAAAACAGAGTGGAGAAATTTCACTAAGATATAAGAAGTGAGTGCATGTTTAAACAGGATTCACCGAGTTTTTTCCGATCCAACATCAAACCCGACCTGGTTTCTGAGTTAACTCACTTGTTTTGAGCAAGACTGGGTTCCATTCTGAATTTGTTTTTAGTACGTGTGTATAAATGAAGCATGTAATAAAATATAAAACAAACACGGAATTGAACCAGTCGGGTAAGTGGTGGGTTAAGGCTTGATAATTTCGTTGGGCTTACAAGCCCCGACCATAAAAAAGCCCATCCTCTGTCGAGTCCAGTGGAAGCTGGGACTTTTGGATGGGGCCCAATTGCCATCCCTGGTTTGCATGAAATTGACAGTGATTTTTTAATGACACCGTCCTATCTCATGATCTTTAAAAATCACAA
>Ga0325404_1007612_pt1 | contig 11273 bp, 8 predicted proteins | sample PopdelMetagenome_18_FD_205664 | JGI IMG/M metagenome (GOLD analysis project Ga0325404, IMG submission 205664) | Populus deltoides microbial communities from Bellville, Georgia, United States - Xylem-Control-R1 | ecosystem: Host-associated > Plants > Phyllosphere > Stem > Wood/Secondary xylem...
TCACATTTTCCTTCAACACTTGTACTTTTCGGCTGTATGACTCGAATTCTTGTAGGGAAATATTCAGTAAGAATCAACTGTCTTATTAATTAGATTTTAAAATGATTGCTTTATATATATATATATAAAAAAAGAGTTAGTTGTAACTTAATCTCTAGTTTATCAGAACTAATTATTAAAGTTTTAGAAACTATATGCTTAATCCATATAAAAAAAGAAAAGAATTTTACTCTATAAAAAGATGAATTCTTTATTTAAAATAAAAGCAATCAACGGCTAGACAAAAATATAACTACTTTAACATCAAGTTTGACCTGAGAGGAGCGGAGACATAAGATATATATCATTAAAAAAAAACACAGAGAATTTAAAAATAAAAAAACAAATTGTGAAACATCAGATTATAATCTTAGGGCAGAATTGGATGATAGATCCCACAAATTTATTGGCTTTAAGAGCTTGTATATAGTTTTGAAACTTAATTTTTCTTAATACTGCTAGACATAGATAGAAGAGAAGTAGTTTAATTAGCGTTTGCTAGACATAGATAGAAGAGAAGTAGTTTACCGTTTGCTAGACATAGATATAAGAGAAATACTTTTTCCTTGTTATTATTTGAGGTGATTCTCGCACCCTTGTGGCGGAGCACGGCATCGCGGCGATCCTCGATTGATTTCAGGGTCTTTAGTTTTATTGTGAATAAGAGAGTCGCCACCTAATATTATGGTAACTAGGAAACCTAACTGGTCTTTCAGAGATTCTAAGGCAAGGGACTGGTTGCATAAAGGGAAGGTATTAGCACTCCTAGTACGCCCTACCTAAGGTAAGCTGCTTAGTGTTTGGTTTGCCTTATAATTGCTATGGTGTTGGTGTTTTCCTAGGATACGTTTTGATATGATGAATGGATTTGGGCTGAAAGTTTAAAAAGAAATAACCCTTGGTCAATGTGGATCCCACCCTTAGATATGTCGCACGTGTGCGGCGTCACGACGATCGTCCACCCTCACTTATGGTGTGTGTATCTGGAAAATATGGAGAGACTAGGAGTTCTTGTCTTTTTATTAGTGGAAAAAATAGAATGAGAGTCGCCACCTAGTATTTTGGTCACTAGGAACCCTAACTGGTCTTAGAGATCGGATACGGAGACTAGTTGCGTAAAGGGAAGGTATTAGCACCCCAAATACGCCCTACCTAAGGTAAGCTGCATTGTTTTATTGTCTGATAAAAATCTAAGGTCTTGTCATGTTTTTTAATTGTTGGTCCGTCTATGGTTCAAGAAAAGCCCTCCTCAGTATGGAGGTTCTTATCTTATATGGCAAAACCTAACCGTTCTAATGTCTATAAAAGAAAACTACCTTTTTAATATCGGGAGTACATTTTACGTATAAATTCATAATCCCTGATATTAAGAAAACAAAATAATTTTTTTTTGAAAATTTTGAAATATTTGCCTAGTTCTCGTGACTTTAATAAACTGGTTATTAAAGCCAAAATGGATGCTAAAATATTTTTTTAAGTTTTCTTTGTTGTATGAAAATATGACGTAATTTTTTTCTTCGAGAGACTTGGCCGTATGCATGAGAATAAAACACTTTTTTTTTAATACTTGACGAAAACTGGGTATTTTAATACTGGATTTGTATCTTTACAGTATCAAAATACAAACCAATATTGATCAAAATACAATAACAAAATTGCGAAAAATCATAGATTTTTTGAAAGGTTTTTTTTGGAATTTTGGAATTTTTTTTTACTAGACCGGACCCGGCCCAAAAGGAGACTGGGCTGAAATCGGCTCAAAATAAAACGGGCCTACTTTCTACAGGGCTGGACTCAGCCCAGCTGCATGGGCGAGGCTGATGTTCCAGCCCGAAATGAACATAGACTGGTTACTATGCATGAGCACAGTAACTAGTTAATTAATTAGCTAGTTACTGTGCACCTGTATAGTAACCAGCTCATTAATTTCTTGCTTGCAGAACGTGCACAGTGCACGTTCTGCATGCAAGAAGATGAACAACCGAAGGCGATAAGAGGAAGAATTACCTGGGATGACGAGCCTGGATAGATGGACTGACGGTGGTGCTGGTGGCCGATTTGGCGATGGTGTTGCTGTGGCCTTCCTCTTCCTCCCTGCTGTTTCGACGCTGCTTTTTCTCTTTGTTTCCTTTGCTCCCTCTGTCAACAATGTTCTTCTCTCTCTGCAGCGGTGTCATGGAGATGCTGGTGGTGGCGGCCTAAGGAGTGACTTGGATGGTGGTCGACCTTTCTATTAACTCTCAGCTTCTGATAATGGACAACTCTCAGTATTTAAAAGAATGAAGCTTACATTTTAGTCACTAATGGCTATATATATAAGCCTTTACAGAAGAAAAACATAAGAACAAACTTCACGTTATTACTTCCTAAAAACGTGGTGAGAAATCTAGACCAATTCAAATATTATTCTGCACTAACAGATTACCCCAACATCAGGGAATTATTAACTGAAAAACATTAAAACTTAATGCATGCTTCAACATATCCTCCCTTAAACTGAATTGCAGAATTGCAATTAGTTTACTAACTTCAAACACATACCAAGTCTGTCACACAGCTTTAAGAACACTTCCAATTTGAGAGGCTTTGTCATTTTATCAGAAAGTTGTTCTTGTGTGTTGCAGTGCACCAGTTCCGCAATTCCCTCTCTTGTCAAGTCACGTAAAAAATGAAACTTTAAATTTATATGTTTGCTCCTCCCATGCATGAGTGTATTTTTCGACAATTTTATGGCTGAACTGTTATCACAAAAAATGGTTGTGCATTTACTTTGAAAGTGTCCCAACTTTTCAAGAACTCGTCTCAACCAAACTCCCTGGCATGCACAGTATGCTGCTGCAATGAATTCAGCCTCTGTAGTGGACAGGGTTACAACTGGTTGCTTCTTTGAAGACCAAGAAACTGGTCCAGTTCCAAGCATGAAGATGTAGCCTGAAGTGCTTTTCCTATCATCAATGTCTCCTGCATAATCACTGTCAGCAAACCCCACCAATTCTTCTTCTCCACCTCTTTTGTAAGCAATCCCCAGCTCAGCCATTCCCTTCAAATATCTTAGAATCCTCTTCGCAGCTTGCAAATGTATTTCAGTAGGCCTCTCTATATATCTACTAATTAAGTAAATAGAGTACATTAAGTCTGGCCTGGTAGCAGTTAGATACATAAGGCTGCCAATCATTTGTTTGAACATTGTTGTATCTACAGCAGCTCCTCCCTCATTCTTTGACAATCTGGAACCTGAAACGATTGGATTCTTTACTGAGTTGCTATTAAGCATCCCAAACCTCTTCAGCACTTCATAAGCATATTTCTTTTGATTGATAAATATTCCATGATGATCCTGTATGACTTCTACACCAAGGAAATACTTTATTTTGCCAAGATCAGATATGGCAAATTCCTTCTTCATCGACTCCTTAAATCTCTCAAACATATCCTCATTGTTTCTAGTAAAAATCAAATCATCTACGTAAAGGCTTACAATGAGAATCTTACCTCCATCTTCAGTTTTCACAAATAGTGTGTGTTCATAGTAGCATTTCTCAAAACCCTTTTTAATGAAGTACCCTTCAATTCTGCTATACCAAGCTTGGGGAGCTTGCTTGAGTCCATACAAAGCTCTTCTAAGTTTGTAAACCTTATGTTCTTCTCCCCTCTTTGTGAACCCTTGTGGTTGATCAACAAATACATCTTCATTTAATTCTCCATGCAAGAATGCACTTTTCATGTCTAATTGATACACACACCAGCTCTTTTGTGCTGCAAGAGCAAGAATCATTCTGATAGTATCCCATCTGGCCACCGGAGCAAACACCTCATTGTAATCAATACCATGCTGTTGTGAGTAACCCTTTGCCACGAGACGAGCCTTAAACTTGTCAACCTCACCCTTCTTGTTAAGTTTGGTCTTATACACCAATTTCACTCCTATTTTCTTTGCTCCTTTTGGTAATGTTGTTAACTCCCAGGTCTTATTCTCTTTGATGGCTTTGATCTCTAATTTCATTGCTTCTCTCCACTTCAGACTTTTGAAAGCATCTTCGAAGCACGCAGGATCTTTTGAAGCAGTGAATATCACAAAATTTTCAATCTCATCTTCTTCTAATAATCCTTCACCTGACACATAATCTTTCATCCAAGAAGGCTCTCTTCTGTTCCTCCCTTGAGCTAGATTTAAAGAACCTTCTGTATTTGTATTTAAGTCTCCAGATGGAGAATTAAAACCTCCTCTATCTACTTCTTCAATCTCAGCATTCACACCATCTATTTCTTCAATCTCAGCATTCCCACCTTCTTCAGATTCTTGAGTCCTGATTTCTTCTTCATCACCCCACTCTAATACATCAACTTCTATCTCTTCATTGCTTCTTTTCCATTCCCATTTCTCATTTTCGACAAATAGCACATCTCTACTAATTATCACCTTTTTTGAAACCGGATTGTATAGCCTATATGCTTTTGACTCCTCACTTACACCTAACAGGATACATTTCTCACTTTTATCATCCAACTTTGATCTTCGTTTGTCTGGAATATGGACATGAGCAATGCATCCAAATACTCTAAAATAATGCACAGAAGGTTTGTTACCACTCCAGGCCTCTTCAGGTGTTACCTCCTTTACAGCTGAAGTTGGACTTCGATTCAATATATGTATCGCCTAGTTGACAGCCTCAGACCAAAACTCCTTAGGAATCTGTTTTCCTGACAGCATGCTGCATACCATGTTCATGACAGTGCGATTCTGTCTCTCAGCCACCCCGTTTTGTTGGGGTGTGTAAGAGGCAGTAAGTTGCCTAGTTATTCCATTTATGCTGTAAAATTGATTAAACTCCAACGAGGTGAATTCTCCACCTCTATCATTACGTAGGCAACAAATAGAATTACCAGTTTCTTTTTCAACAAGTGCTTTGAACTTCTTAAATACATCAAATGCCTCAGATTTATCTGATAAGAAATAAACCCAGGTCTTCCTACTATAGTCATCAATAAAATTGATTAAGTACCTTTTATGACTATGTAGTTGGCCAACACTTAGAAGATTATTTTTTAATTCGAGTGCAAAGTAAACTTCAGTGATTACCTGAGTCATGCCATCCACTTGAAGTCTGATATTTCCTTTCCCCATCACCATCATCTTTGAATTGTCTCCAAGTTTCACAGACTGTCTAAACTTTTCATCAAGGTCTGAGAAAAAACTTTTAATACCACACATATGGTTACTGCACCCGGAGTTTAAATACCATACATTCTCTTATGTTGTTGAATTATTCATCTTGATGTATGACATTAACAGCAACTCCTTATCTTCATCTAACTCAGCGTAGTTTGCAGCATTTCTTAAACGAGGACACTCATATTGATAATGACCAAGCCTGTGATAGCTGAAACATTCCACAAGAGCTTTATTGAAAGGCTGTCTACCTATGCTTCGACCTCTTCCTCTAAAATTCCCACGAGCTCTTCCTCTTCCTTCAAACTTGTATTCACCTCTTCCTCTATCATTTTCTGAATTAATGATATTCAGAACATGTTCTTCCTTCTTCTGTCCATGCATTCTCTGTTCGTGGACCAACAGATTGCTCTGAAGTTCATCTATGGTCATAGTAGACAGATCATTAGACTCTTCAATCGAACACACACAACATAATTGAATTTAAGAATCATTGATCTTAAGATTTTTTCAATGATCACACTCTGCTCCATTTTTTCTCTATGTGTTTTCATCTTATTTGCAATGATCAGTGTTCTGGCAAAGTATTCATTGACCTCCTCACCCTCCTTCATGCCAAGAATCTCAAATTCCCTTCTCAAAGCCTGTAAATGAGCACGTTTCACCTTTGTAGAGCCTTGATACTTTAATCTCATCGAATCCCAAATAGCCTTTGCAGTCTCCTTATTGAGAATGGTCTCAATAATATGTCTATCTATAGCTTGGAATAGATAGTTCTTGACTTTTAAATCTTTTAGTTTCAAATCTGCAATAAGCTTACGTTGTGTTTTTGTTGCTTCTTCTGTTGCTACATGTATCTTGTTTTCTATCAAATCCCAATACTCCTTTGACCTGAGAAAATTCTCCATGACCATAGCCCAATGATCATAATGACCATCAAACCGTGGAATCGTCGGTTGAACAAAGCTGTTGTTTTCTGTTGCCATAATTCTCCACTCTCTCTTTTGTTTGATCACTCACTCACTCTTGCTTCTTCCTTAAGAAACTGTAGTTTTTTAGAACACTCAATTAGGCTCCTGTGATGGTAGCTCTGATACCACTTGTTAACTCTCAGCTTCTGATAATGGACAACTCTTAGTATTTAAAAGAATGAAGCTTACATTTATTTAGTCACTAATGGTTGTATATATAAGCCTTTACAAAAGAAAAACAGATGAACAAACTTCACGTTATTACTTCCTAAAAACATGGTGAGAAATCTAGACCAATTCAAATATTATTTTTCACTAATAGATTACCCCAACATCAGGGAATTATTAACTGAAAAACATTAAAACTTAATGTATGCTTCAACACTTTCTTCCTCTTCTTCTCTGCATTTTTCTTCAGCTCTATTTGCCTCTGTTTCCGTTTCTTCCTTCTGCTTCTCACGGGGCTGTTGTCGACTGGGAGGGCAATGGCAGTTGGCAGTGATGCTGGTGGTGATGGAGAGGAATCCAACAATGCCTCACGATGGTTATGAAGGTGGCAGTGGCTGGGAAGCCCGATGACAGCAGCGGTTTTCTTCTTCTTCTTCCCCGTGCAGAGGCGCAGGTTGCTACCTTTTCTTCAATGGTGCAGCAACGGGTGGGAGGAAGATGATGAGCTGAGGAAGGCTGACTATGGAGTGGGCAGTGCTGCTATGTTTGTGCTCCAGGTGGTGTTGATGTCGCGGCAGCCGGCTGTGGTTGCTCTTCCTCTTCTCTCTGTTTCTGTCACCTTGTTTCTCTCCAAACAATTCACTGTTTTCCCTCTTTTTCCTTTTTTTTTTCACTGATCCCCCCAGTCTTCTGCCCTCTCTGTCACTGCCCTTCTCTCTTTCTCCAAAATTTTTGCCCCCCTTTGGTTTCCTTTTTTTTCTTTTCTCCCTGCTTCTACATTCCCCCCTGTATTTATAGGAATCAGGGGGAGAGGGCCACCTTACCCTGTCCAAGCGCAGGGTAAGGTGGCGTGGAGCGGCTTTTGCATAGCCGCCCCGGGGCATGGTTCCCTCTCTGTTTTTTTTTTTTTTATGTTGGCAGGGTATGGTGGGTATGGGTAGTGCCGGTTTTCTCGGGCAAGTGGAGTGGAGAGAGAGAGAGTGACGAGCGGGAAAAATCAAACTTCCTCTTCCCTGCATTTGCATGCGCAGGGAAGAAGAACATGCACAGTGTCGTTTAAAACAGCATCGTGTCCTGCTTCTTCTTCTTATTTTTTTTTAGAAAATGGAATGTAATTAGGAAGAACCAAAAATAGGTTATGACAAAATATATCTACAAAGTACCAAAGAGAATCAATGCAGATCTCTTGAAATCTGTATTTGATTCAGACTAAATATATTAAGATAGAAATCCAAGGAGATTCCATATGCTTTAAAAGCTCATTTTTCCCTTAGTATTTCAAGAGTTTTGCGACTCGTAAATCACAAGGAAGGGGGACAAAAATTTAGAAATCTAAGGAAATTCAAGGCGCTTTAAAAGCCTATTTTTGCCTTAGTGTTTCATACTCTCACGGCTCGTAAACCGTGGAGTCAGAAATTGAAATGTCCTCCATTATAATCAAAGATTTTTTCAAGGATGTGCGATGACTTGTTATTCCTAGAAAATTATTTTGGATATTTACCACTTAGGGTTTCTTTATCCAAATATTAACAGTGAATAATAACAAGTAATTCCCAATAATATTTTGGATATTCATTCCTTCGGGATTTCTTTATCCAAACATTAACGGTGAATAATAGATGGATTCCCCCAAAATAAGATTTTTATACTTATAGAATATTGGCCAACACCCTTTGGAGTTTTACAAACATGTTGTAAAATCCAGAAATGCAAGAAAACAATTTTTTGTTGTGTTTAAGAAATCCATGCGAAAACACATTTTTGAAACTTCAAAAATTTATGTTTTTTAAGAGGGAATTCAAAAAGATGTTAGGGTATTGGTCGTATGCATTAAAACATTATATATATATATATATATATATATATATATATATATATATATATATATTTGTCACATTGCGTCGAAAACCAGATATTTTAAATACGAGATTTGTATTTTTACAATATAAGAATACAAAATCCATAAAATAAATACACAAAAAAACAACGATATTACTCATTTTTTTAGGGGCTGGGTCCAGCTCGGCCCATGTGGCTGGACTGAACCCAACCGGCCTAGCCACCACTTGCCCAAACCAGTGACCCGGCTGGGCAAACAAATGCATCCTTAGTTACTGTTCAAGTGAATTATAATTCACTAATTCACTTGAACAGTAACGAAAGCATGCACAGTAACCGTGTAATTAAATTTGCAAAAGTGGAAAGAATGCAAGAGCTTACCTGATAGCTGACGGGTGAAGATGGTGATGTTGCAGTTCTTGTGCACGACCGGTTATCACTGATTCTGGAGACAATGACGAACGCTGGTAACACTGGTGTTGGTCTCTGTCTTTCTCTTCTTGTCGATGCTCTCTCTAGAGACGGCGAAGACGATGATGAAGGTGTGATGTGCTGGTGTAATGCACGTTCTTCCCTCTGTGTTTTCTTGCTCTTTCTCTGTTTTCCTGTGGGCTGCTGCTTCGACTAATACCTGCTCCTGATGGTTGAGGGGCTGCGAGTTAGTGATGGCTGTAAGGGCTGAAAATGACTCCACGGTTGTAGCCGGTGCAAGATGACTAGGCTGTCACTACTAAAAACAGGGGCTATTAGCATCTGAATTTAGCAACGGATAATTCCGTTGCTAAATTCAATAACAGATTTGCAACGGATTACACATATATTATTTTTTTAATATTAGCAACGGACTTTAGCAACAGATAATCCGTTGCAAACTTTACGTTGAATTTAGCAATGGATTTTCCGTTGCTAATTGAAAAAATAAAAATGTAAATGTTAATATAAAACTAAAATTATGTAGATCGTTGATTACATAAAATCTGAACCGTTTATTTTCGCTCTCTCCCCCCACACCGAAATACAGAGACCAACAAAACCAATTACAGTTGAAAATTAATTTACTTCCACTCTTCCAGTATATCCTTCGTCCCTAATAACATCGATCAATAACTGTTGAAAAATCACCCTCTCTTCATCGATTTCATCTTCCTTTATCCCAAACTATTCATCATCTTCACATTCGTCTTCAGCATCCCTAATTTTTTTTCTTCATCTTCTTCTCCTTCATCTTAACAGTTTCAATATTTCTCTGTAAACCAACAAAAACACAGACCCATGGCAACATCGCACCAGACCCATCATCATCACCATCGAACATCTTGATTTACCCCTTCTCTGTAAACGGGTTAGGTTTTGCACTCTTTTCTTCAATAGCTCAGGTAATTAATTTAGGGTTTTTGTTTTCTTTGTTGCAATTTAAGTTACACTAAACGGTTCTAACCTAACTTTTCCAATCTCAGGTGTTATTCTGTCGTGTTGATCCATCTCCCTCACCTGTAACTGAAGAACACAGGTAACAATTTTTTTTCCGATACTTTGAATAATGGTTTTAGGCTATTAATTCGATAATATAAGGTTTATGAAATGTTTTTACCATGATTTATAACCTAATTATACATGTTTAATTGAAAATTTATGAAAACCCCCAAATTAATTTTTAGGGTTACGGTTCATAAATTGAATGATTTTATGCAACTTGACCAATGTTGGCAATTCTTGTGTTTGGAAGAGAGTGATTGATGGAAATTATGCATGTTTAATTGAAAATTTATCAAAACCTCCAATTTAATTTTTAACAATTAGTATTATTGATGCTGGGTGTTCTTTGATGTCTGCAAGTCTTTTTGTCCTCCTGTACGCCGACATCTAGGTGTTTTGAATGTATTCATATGCTTATATATATATAAGGAAACTTGCTTGTTGATGTTGTGTTTCGTTAATAAGATTGCTGTTTTATTTTTGTATCTTCATTCATTCTTTTTTTTTCTTGCTGTTTTACTTGTTATATATATAAGTAGCAGAATTGTGTAAAGAAAGAGGTTAGAATTCATGGTTGCTTCCTCCTTGCATGGTGTTTAATTAATTTCCCACATTAGCTATATATGTTGTCTGTTTTCACTTGATTGTCCTGTCTTGAGGTCAGCATGCATGATTTGGAAATGTTTTTGATCACCAAATGGTTTAGGTGGCAGGCTTTTAATTCAGTTCAGCTAAAAATGTTAGATGGTATCTAATTTTTCTTTTTAATCCTTCCTTCCCCCTAATTAATGTCCATTATTCTCACCTTGCCTAGCTAGACCAACAACCCACCCGTAAGGATGCAGGATCCCAAACCCTAACTATTTTTTTTTAATCTAAAATGCTCTTAATTATATTTTAATATGATAGTCACATTGAGAATTTAAAAAAGTTGGAGAAACAATGTAAGAAATGGGACATGATTTTTTAGTACATGAAATATAGTAATTTCACTATTTAATTTCATTTATTTTTTTTAATATTCGTTCTCTATTTTTAAAAATTTCCTTAATTTAACTATTTTTTTATTTTATTTTTTTCAACTCAAAGACATTCTAGATATAATAGGGAGTTTGGAACTGGCTATATAATTCATCTATATGTATGCTTCAACTATTGAATTTTGGATAAAAATCTGTAATATTTACTCATTTTGCAGTACCTAATGCTTGCTTTGTTATTTGGCTTTTTTTTTTTTTTAATTTCTAGGTCCTAACATGACTTTGTTCAATATGATGGCTTAGGTTTTTAAGCATGGCATCAAGTTATCTTCCTCAATAATTAATCAGCCTTTGGGTTCTTCTTGGCACGAAAGCGGTGTGTTGCGTTCTTATTATTATTTAATATGGTCTCCTTAATGCTTTGTCCTTTTGAGGTCTTGTGCTCTTATACTACATGGAATATCATTTAACGCATCCAGCTTCCTTTGTTCATGCAATTTTTCTATATGTCATTTACTGTTTTTATACAAACTGTTACCATTTTTTGCATCTGCTACCATTGTTAATTAGAGTTAATTATAATTTAGTCTATGCATTTTTTATGATTTTATAAGTTAGTCATTATGTTTT
>Ga0325404_1007616_pt1 | contig 11272 bp, 3 predicted proteins | sample PopdelMetagenome_18_FD_205664 | JGI IMG/M metagenome (GOLD analysis project Ga0325404, IMG submission 205664) | Populus deltoides microbial communities from Bellville, Georgia, United States - Xylem-Control-R1 | ecosystem: Host-associated > Plants > Phyllosphere > Stem > Wood/Secondary xylem...
AAAGGCACTCGGGAACCTAATGCGGCTAAAAGATAATGAAGATCAGTGGATAGCTGTCAAAGAAAGTGAGATTTGGGATCTAAGAGAAGAAGCAAGCAAGATTTTACCTGCTTTGAGGTTGAGTTACACTAATCTATCACCACATTTGAAGCAATGCTTTGCGTATTGCGCTATATTTCCAAAAGATCACGTGATGAGTAGGGAGGAGTTGGTTGCTTTGTGGATGGCAAATGGTTTTATTTCTTGCAGAAGAGAAATGGATTTGCACGTTATAGGCATTGAGATATTCAATGAACTAGTGGGAAGGTCATTTATGCAAGAGGTCGAGGATGATGGATTTGGCAACATAACATGTAAAATGCATGATCTTATGCATGATCTTGCACAATCCATTGCAGTACAAGAATGCTATATGAGTACAGAAGGCGATGAGGAGTTGGAAATTCCTAAAACTGCCCGTCATGTAGCTTTTTATAACAAAGAAGTAGCTTCGTCTTCTGAAGTTCTCAAGGTCCTATCACTTCGCTCACTTCTTGTGAGGAATCAACAGTATGGGTATGGAGGGGGAAAGATTCCTGGTCGAAAACATCGAGCCTTGAGTTTAAGAAATATCCAGGCCAAGAAATTGCCGAAGTCAATTTGTGATTTGAAACATCTAAGGTATCTAGATGTATCAGGCTCCAGTATCAAAACACTGCCAGAAAGTACAACCTCTCTCCAAAACCTCCAGACACTAGATCTGAGACGTTGCAGAAAACTCATCCAATTGCCAAAAGGTATGAAGCACATGAGAAATCTTGTCTATCTTGACATAACGGGTTGTTGTTCACTTCGATTTATGCCTGTTGGAATGGGGCAATTGATATTCCTGCGAAAACTTACCCTGTTCATTGTGGGTGGAGAGAATGGTCGTCAAGTAAATGAGCTGGAAGGGCTGAATAATCTTGCTGGTGAATTGAGTATCACAGATCTTGTGAATGCTAAGAATTTAAAAGATGCGACAAGTGCCAATTTGAAGTTGAAGACAGCTCTTTCATCACTGACTTTATCTTGGCATGGTAATGGAGATTACCTTTTTGACCCTCGGCCATTTGTGCCACCGCAACAAAGAAAGAGTGTTATTCAAGTAAATAACGAGGAGGTCCTCGAAGGGTTTCAACCTCATTCAAATCTGAAGAAGTTGAGGATATGTGGATATGGAGGTTCAAGATTTCCTAATTGGATGATGAACTTGAACATGACGCTACCAAATCTGGTAGAGATAAGCTTATCAGGATGTGATCACTGTGAACGACTTCCACCATTGGGGAAACTGCAGTTCCTCAAGAATCTTAAATTATGGAGATTGGATGATGTGAAGAGTATTGACAGCAATGTGTATGGAGATGGGCAGAATCCATTCCCATCTTTGGAGACGCTGACTTTCTATTCAATGGAGGGATTAGAGCAATGGGCTGCGTGTACTTTTCCTCGCCTTCAAGAATTGGAGATAGTCGATTGCCCTGTGTTGAACGAAATACCAATTATACCCTCCGTCAAATCATTAGAGATCCGGCGAGGTAATGCTTCGTCGCTGATGTCAGTTAGGAATCTCACTTCTATCACTTCTCTTTGTATTAGAGAGATTGACGATGTGAGGGAGCTTCCCGATGGGTTTTTGCAAAATCATACCCTCCTTGAAAGCTTAGACATTTGGGGGATGCCAGATCTGGAGTCTTTGTCAAATAGGGTATTAGATAACCTTTCTGCTCTTAAAAGCTTAAAGATTGGGGATTGCGGGAAACTTGAAAGCTTGCCAGAGGAAGGTCTTCGTAACCTCAATTCCCTGGAGGTTTTAAGGATAGCGTGTTGTGGAAGATTAAATTGTCTGCCAATGAATGGGCTGTGTGGCTTATCTTCTCTTCGCAAGTTAGTTATTGTAGATTGTGATAAATTCACATCTCTATCAGAGGGAGTGCGGCATCTGAGGGTACTTGAGGATTTGGATCTTGTTAATTGTCCAGAGCTGAATTCATTGCCAGAGAGTATCCAACATCTCACTTCTCTCCAATCTCTTACCATTTGGGATTGTCCAAATTTGGAGAAAAGGTGTGAGAAAGATTTAGGAGAGGACTGGCCTAAGATAGCTCATATCCCTAAGATTATAATCTATTAAAATTGAAATGCAAAATTTGTAATGAGAATAAAATATATATTTTTTCGTAGTTTTAATTTGTTGTAATTGTTTAAATAATTTTCTCAAATTGATTGTTGTTTTATTACTGTAATACTTCTCATAAAAAAGAGAGCATAAAATTAAGAAAATTAGAGAGATGTAATTTTCAAAACTTCTCATAAAACAGCCAATTAAGTATTTTTTGTTACTTGAAAACAAAAACATGTATAAGAAAATGAACTGTTGAGGTTTCTCAACTAAAATATCAAAATCTCATAAACATCCTTTTAGCCTTTATGAAGACGTTATTAATTGAAATTAATAATATTTTGTCATTCAAGATCGCCGTGAACAAATAAGGGTTTATCAGCACAAAAAAAATCAACAGATTTCAAATTCAAAATAATATTACAATCCAATTAACAAAATCCCTTAACTTAAATAAAGGGCACATCACATCAAATCAATAATTAAAAAAAAACATAAAATCAATCAACAAAATAACCATCAACAAAAAAAAATAATAACTGAAACTTAATACATATAAAAAAAGAAAAATCCAGATTTTATATTTGATTTATCTATATTTTTTATTTTTAAAAATTATTTTTAATATTAGCATATCAAAACGATTTAAAATATTAAAAAAATTTAAAGTAAAAATAAATTTTAATTTAAAAAAATATTTTTGAAATATAAAAATAAATATAATTTTAAAAATATTATTTATATTATTTTTTAACACTTTTCAGCCACACCATCGAAAGCTCGCAATAGGAACTGACCACACATTACCCATCCATGTTCTAAAGATTCTAGCTGCAAGTTTCATGCTTTGCCCTGTTTTAATGAGGATATATTCTGAATTTCATTTTAGAAAAGCTTTATTTTATTTTGTGTTTTTATTTAAGAAAAGGTTATAATGTAAAACTTGATGGAACTTCTATTGGATAAAAAATAATAGGAAAAAACTTCATCCTTAATACAATTTTTATTTAATAAAATGTTGTTGTTTTGGGCAAGATTTCTGTAAAAAAAAAAACAAAAACAAAAAGTATATTTTGGATAGTAAATCAATTAAAGAATTCTGGGCACTTTAGTAACCAAATTGAAAAGGATATTTAGTTTCAGGTCTTGGGGTGGTTAAAATTGTGGTGTGTAGTTTTATATTTAACAAATAAAAATAATAAAAAATACAAAAAATATTAAATTAAAGCTTTTAAAATAAATTTAAAATTTTTAAAAAGTTCTGTTCATCAATTGATAAGTGGTGAACTAATTAAAGCTAAGGAAATTCAAGTTCCGAATCCCTTTAATCTTCAAATAAAATATATTCTGCTATAATAAAATAAAATAAAATTCCTAGTCGATTCTACCATAGAAGTAGGCCTTCCATGGAGCAGGACCACAGGCTTTGATGGTGGCTCCGTTTTCTACCTTTTAAAACAGCTCGGCCCAGCCCACTATAACCAACACCATGTAACCAACTTAATTTCGCGCCAATCTTATTCTTCAACATCATATGCATGGATGGAATTAGGATTTAGGTCGCTGTAACTTTTTAGTTTTCAGGCTGAAATGTAAAAGAAGACCGATTTGATTTCTCTTTCATGTATTAGAAACTCATTTGACTTGTTCAAGAAATCGGATTTGAGGTGGGTTTCATACAATTTTCCGAGATTAACTTCTTCTTTTTTGTGTTTCTGGTTTGTTAATTGTGGTTGTTGATGGAAGTGATTGGTAATGTAGTTTATGTATTTGTAGAAAGTCTCCACTCAACAATCTTATCTTTTCTTCCATCTTTTATGTCCATTCATCTAATTGAGGCATTCTTCTCTGGCGTGTGATTCCCGATTTGTCAAGTCGACAACGTGTGGAGCCTACGCGGGACAAAGACACTTACTGAGCAAATTGAAGTTGATGAAGAATGTTCTCTGAAACTTCAATTGCTTTAATGTATGCATAGCTACTCAAGTCTGTGGTGTGTATAGCCCAGTCAATATAGTTATAGGACTGCAAGAAACATTCTACTATTCATTATAACAGTATAATTACACTTTTATTATTCTAAAAAAAAGACTAACAAAGTTTCTTCTAATCGGGGTAAAATCAACTTTTCTACTGATCAATTATGCATTACAAAATTGATTGGAAAGAAATTAGTCCATACACTTTTTTGTTTTATGGTGAAATGAGTTTATTGTTGAGTTTTTCAAATAATATACACGCAATCAAAACAGTAAAATAAAATTATTTGGGAGTCGTTATAATTCTATTAGACAAATCTAGAGTTGTTTAGAGATTTATTACCTAAAAATTTAATCTTCTTTGGCTTTGAATAATTCTTTAAAGATTGAGTTGTCATAAATCACAAACCATCCAATTGTCCGGCATTCAATAGTAATCAACATGAACCACCAATATAAAATCTCTTAAATCCCTAATTAGGAGATGGGGATTGTTATGCCTAGAAAGTTGACTCTAATTTTGTGTTTATGTTGTTTTCTGTTTAATTGATAATCTTATAAAAAAATAAGAAATATAACTTACTATTTATAAGAAAAAATGAAAAAACCTTGTAAATTAACAAAAATATCAATTTACCCCTCAAATAATATCTATATATTAATTCAGGATAATTTTAGAAATTAACTCATTCAAGTACTTACTTGATCTAGAAATATAATCCTTGTATTAATTATATTCTAGTCATTAATTTCTAAAATATATTTTAATCAAGTCATACTTAATTAAATAATCCTAGTTTAATTTCTACCTAAAGGTTTTTAATGTGTGTCACCTATTAAGTTTCTAATATGTTGGTCCAAATATAAATTATAATTATAATTAAATAAATTAAATAATTTAATTTATTATCAATTCAACAATTGATTAATATATACTTGAAGACAAGGTGCAACGTTTATTAATGTGTCATGATTTTTTAAATATTAGAAAAGTCATTAGTAGTTTGACTTAACCTTCTAGTGACCAGTTTTTCAGTATAATTAGTATCCTTTCATCAATAATGTTTTAATTTAACATTAAAGTATGGAGTATGTTTGCTATGTTAAATTATGTTTATTCTCTACATAATAGTCATTTATCATTTAAATAAGATTTAGAATTCTTTTCAAATCTCATTCCACCTTAATGAAGAATTTCTCTGTATTTACTATTTGAGAACAGATAAATTTTTTTTTAAATTCACTTAGAATGATGAATCCTTTCTTTATCACTCAATTTTTTTTTTAAGAATAGCGAAGTGACAGAATTGCCCTTAAATATATGTGTGTGGGGGGGGTCTAAGGGGGTTTTTGTATTTTTTTATTTTTAGGTTGACCTAGGGGCTGTTTGGTAATTTTAGAAAATAAATATTATAAAAAAATTATTGACCTATGCAACTCACGTGTCAGCACATGCATGACCGTCAGGTGACCAAAATCAGCCAGCTACGATGATGTTTTGAGCGGCGCATTGTCCTCTTTGCATTGGTAAGGTGTGTGTTCACAGTAGAGGCATAGTTGGGCTCCAATGAACTTTTTTTTTCTTTTCTTCTCTCTTTTCTTTCTTTTAGCTTAGAAATTCATGTCAGCCCTTCCAAAAATTAATTGTGTCATTTAGTTTCTATTTCTGTCAATTTTAATTCTGATTTTTTTATTACTATTTGCTTTGCTTTTAATACTTTTTGGAGTTTTATTTTTTTAAATTCATACCTAAACAATTTTGTTTCATTTAGTTTTTGTATCCAATTTGATCCTCATTCTTTTGATTGCTCTTTTTTTTCCCAGTGTTTTACCCTTTTCTTGATTTTTTTTTTATTTTTTCCCTCATCATTTTATTTCCTTTAATTTTTTTTATTCAAGTGTGGTCCTCATTCTTTTGATTTTTTTTAATCATTTTGGTTTATTTATTTTTATTATTATTTTTAACCCTCAATATTTTATTTCTTTATCAAATAATGGTTCTCATTATTTTTATTGCTATTTTTTAATCTTTTTTCTTATTTTATTTTTCAATTTAATCTCTAATTTTTTTTTCATTTGGTTTTTTTACCATATTTGATTCTTATTATTTTGATTACTGTTTGTTTTGTTTTGAAAAAAATTATGATTGGAAATTTTACTTTGTGACTTTTTTTTGTGTTTACCTTTTTGCACGGTAATCATACTCTTATGATCTAGATCATTAGTTTCGAATATTAGCCTAATTTTAAGTTATGACTTTTTTTGGTCCTTTACTATTTTTTTTTTCAATTTTATCATTTGACATTGAGTTATTAGGGCTTGATCTTTGTTATTTGTTCAACTTTTAATTTTTTGAGTTTATCTCGATCTTATATCCTAAATGGAGAGTTAGTCAAGTTAACCCGGGTTGACTTAAGGTTTTTTTTCTCAAATTGTTTTTAAGAAATTGAATTTTTTTTTGTTATTAACCCTTGAGCTTTGTGATTTATTTAACTTTTTTTATATAGGGTCATCCTGTTAGTCAAGTTAACTTGAGTTTTTTTCGATGTTTCTTTTATTTAACTTCGGTCTTTTAGGCTGGTTCCTTTTAAAATAAAATATAATTTCTTTTATCCCAATCTCATATTGTGGATGATAGGTTGGTCAAATTAACCCAAGTAGACTCGAGTTTTTTTTTCCGATATTACTTTTTTTAAAATTGATTTTTTTTTTAATTTCATCATTTGACATTAGGTTATGAGGCTTTGAGCTTTGTTATGTTTTTCTTTTCACTCTCTTTTCCTCAATGTTATCTCGATCTCATATCCTATATTGTGTGTTAGTCAAGTTAACCCGTGTTGATTGGGGTTATCATTGCCTGAATATTTTTTATTATGTCGGGAAAAACTTAATATAACTTGCAACGTAGCGCAAAACACCTACTTGGTCACTATTGAAAAGAGATTTATAGCAGAAGTAAGGTAGTGTTTGTTTTTGTGGTTAAACCACACTTTTTAAAATATTAAAATTTCTTTTTTTGCTTTGAATTGATTTTATTTTTATGTTTTTAGATTGTTTTAATATGTTGAATAAAAAATAAATTTAAAAAAATAAAAAAATATTATTTTAATATATTTTCAAATAATTATTTTTTAAAAATAATCACTACCACAATAAATATTTTACCATTTCTCAATAATTACTTGCCATTTCTTGCTCGCATCCCGTGCTTTTAGCTATCCTTAAAGCTTGTCCACTTCTTCCTTAATTTGTCGACATCCAATTCCTTTCCCTTGGAAAAACAAGCTATGGCTGATACATTTTTTTTTAATTTATGAATTATAAGATATAATGTGTAACTTTTAAAAGTATAAAAAGTAAAATAAAAACATAATTAAACTATAAGAGATTTTTATAATTATTTCTAAGAATTAACTTGGAATGCCAGTACCCGCATCATAGCATGGATGCACTTAAAAACTGCTATGCTCATTTGGAAAAAAGAAAAGAAAAGTAAATTATACTCAAAATGATAGTTAATTCTGGCCTATAATAAAACAAATTGAGACTGCAAGTAAATTTATGTGTTAGGGTGGGCCTGTATTTGTAGAAATTCATATAATCTAGTTGTGGAAATTTCTCGTGTAAACACTAGTCTGTTTAATAATCTTTTCAAGGCTCAACTATCACGGCAAGATTTCACAGTTTTACCAATGAAAATATTCCGTTGGTCTGTGATTCAGTGTTTGTTGGTAATTTTTTTACGGACGACATCCTCGACAGAAAACGTCCGTCAGCTTTCTTTTCATCGGTAATACCCATTATGTTGCTAAATCAGCCGGTAAAAAAAAACATTTGCCGATGATTTTATAGACAGAAATTGCGCCAAAAAAAAGGTTTCCCGCTTGAAATGAAATCCGTCGGTGATTATGTGAAATACCGACGGAATAAGCCGTCGGTAACATTGTCGGTGAGTGTGTGAAATATCGACTGAAGATCTCCGTCCGTATATTCATCAGTGATTATGACAGCTACCGTGAAATGCCGACGGACTAATTTCGTCTGTAAATTTATCGATATGATTGATAAATACCGACGAATACTGTAGATCGGTACGTTTAAATTCTTGGGTCATGATAGAAAGTCCTGAATAGCAGAACAACAGGAAAATGACAGGCTAGAATGTTTAATTCACAACAAGTTCAACTCATGAATGCTTGAGTTACGTCAGAACTCGCTACAACTTAAACAGAGCTCAGCGCTCCAATTCTGCAGAGATTTATATTACATGAAGCATTTTTTTTTCCCTTTCAGACATGAACAACACCTGGAGTTCTTGGGGCCAAGATTAGATTTCTAATGGAAGATAACTAAAACTAATTTTTCTTCAACCATCCAACACTTTTGGTGACCATTTATAGATATATCATCACTGCAATGAAATAAACATGGAGTTCAATTTCGCCTCTTGATGAAATGGCCAGCTCAATTTGTAGATTAATGTACGACCTTCGTGGCTAGAGAGAGTCTGTTCGATCTCATAAATGATATGAACCACTTGCATAAGAGATGACAACTAACTTGTACACTTGCCCTTTAATTATCGTCCCATGGATGTAAAGGGACGGACACCAACCTTGAGTACTTGTGAGCTTCAAATAAGAACCAGGGTTATTATTCTCATTTTTTTTTATTTTCATTAATTACGTTTATTTTTTCTGATTAATCGTTGTTTTTTTTTTATAATATGTTTATATATATAATCATATTATTAAATTAATTAAGAGTTTATTGAATTACCTGAATTTCAATTTCAAATTTCTCTTGTTGCTTTTAAAAAGATATTATTATTAAAATATTTTTTTATATTAGAAAAAAATTAATTCAAAATACTATCACAAATCACCTATTTAGTATCTATCTAAGTTTTTATCCAACCAACCAAAATACTACATAGGAACCCAACACTTTAGCAAACTGAATATCCCACTTGCTTCGCTGGTTTGGATAAGGGCTAGCTTCGTACAAGCCCCCAACTTATAACCAATTCTCGATTGGGTCCTTACTGTTTTCTTTAGTGACGTCTTTAATGCATAAAACATTCTTAGCTTTGCCTTGTATTCAAATCCGTCGACGATTTCTATTTAAAAGCTGTTTTTTTTTTATAAAAAAAAACAGAGAGAGAACTGGACATGTTTTAAAGTGTGTAACAATCTTACATGAAAGGAATAAATTGAGGATTTTCAGAGAATGAAGACCCAATTGAGGAATTTTTCTTCGGGATTCGCTGAGAATTGATGTATAATTGAAGAGCTTTACCCCCTAGGAAAACACAAATTGCCAATGATGAATCGCACGGCATATGTACATATGCAATGCCTACGAAAACACGACTTGCGTACACAAGCAACATATCACCATAAATTTCTCTCTTGGCCATTTAATGTTCCTGGACTTTTGGCTAAAGAAAAAACAAGCAAAATCACATAAATTTCTCTCTTGGCCACTCGATTCGATCTTGGACTTTTGGCTTATTCATCAACACCAGTTCAATGGTCTCATTAATTTAATAACCATTGAAATTTCTAAGGAAAAACACAGAGATGAACATCACGTTCTTTTTTTTTTTTTTTAGTTTAACGTGGGTGTCCAGGTCAGCTTGCGCGCACCTCGACTAATCCCACAGGCCCTAAAATTAACGACCATGTAAATCTCCAGTGGCCATCATATGAGCAACCATGAAGAAAACAAAATTTTCCACTTCTTTCTTTGTCACATCCAATTCCTTTCCCTTAGAAAACAAGCTATGGCAGATACATTTTTTTTTTTATTAATTTATGAATTATAAGATATAAAGTGTAATTTTTAAAAATATAAAAAGTAAAATAAAAACATGATTAAACTATAAGAGATTTTTATAATTATTTCTAAGAATAAAAACATCATAGCATGGATGCACTTAAAACTTGCTATGGTCATTTGGAAAAAAGAAAAGAAAAGTAAATTATACTCGAAATCATAGTTAATTTTGGCCTATAATAAAACAAATTGAGAGTCCAGGTAAATTTACGTGTTAGGGTGTGCCTATATTTGTAGAAATTCATATAATCTAGTTGTGGAAATTCCTCCTTTAAACACTAGTCTGTTTAATAATCTTTTCGAGGCTCAACTATGTTTCTAGATTCATTTGTTAAATTATGAATTATATCAACTTCAAGTTTCCCTCGTCAGATTTTGATCCTTAAATCCATGTTTAGAAGTTCAAGCAGGACCATGTTACTCTCATAGAATTATAACCGGTAAGGTACGTAGCTTATATTTTGTTGCTTCTCAGAAACTTCAATGCTTTAATACAGACAGGCATGGCTAGTCAAGTCTGCTCCGTGTGGAGCCTAATCAGTATAGTTAAAGAGACTGCAGTTTTAATATTTTGATCAAATTGAACCACCACATTTATGTCGTTATTGTTTTTTCTTTTTTTTATATATATATAAATATATTAAAATAATATATATTTTTTATTTTTTAAAAATTATTTTTAATACCAACATATAAAATAATTTAAAATATAATTCATATATTACGTTTCCACTAAAATCCGTAATAAAAAGAGATCGATAGCAGAAGTAAAATCCCATCACCAAACACTTTCATCCTTTCCATTTCTCATCTCATACTTCCCATTTCGTGCTCACCTCCCCGCTTTTAGTTTCCGTGCACCTTTTCTACTTCTACTTCTCAACATCCAATTCCTTTCCCTCCGAAACAAGCTATGGCTGACGCAATTGTTTCTGCTGTAGCGAGTGCAATCTTGGAGAAGTTGAGGTTGCTGGTTCTCAAAGAGGTTGGGCTTGCTCGGGGCCTAGACACTGAGCTTGAGAATCTCGCAAGCACCTTCGCAATGGTTCAAGCTGTGCTCCAGGATGCAGAGGAGAAGCAATGGAAGAGCAAGGCTTTAGAGATTTGGCTAAGACTCCTCAAGGATGCAGCTTATGATGTTGATGATGTGCTGGATGAGTTTGAAATTGAAGCTCAAAGGCATCGGTGTTGGTGGGAGAGACCACTGGTGGTGGCTTTGAAACACTCGGAGGGGATAAAACACACTGTTTTATTTCAAGAAACAAGAAGCTTACAATACTGAAAAGCTTAACAATACACGCCCTCTCTTTCT
>Ga0325404_1007617_pt1 | contig 11272 bp, 6 predicted proteins | sample PopdelMetagenome_18_FD_205664 | JGI IMG/M metagenome (GOLD analysis project Ga0325404, IMG submission 205664) | Populus deltoides microbial communities from Bellville, Georgia, United States - Xylem-Control-R1 | ecosystem: Host-associated > Plants > Phyllosphere > Stem > Wood/Secondary xylem...
CATGTACTTCCAGGCAAGAGGACTCCCATTAAAAACACTTTGATTCTTTTTCAAATCGATTTAATCTTTTATATTGTTTCTTCATTTGAGTTTTGTGTCATCATCTTAGAAAAATTATCAATCGTATTTTAAAAAAATCTCTGTGGGGTGGGGTGCTTTGTTTCTTCTTAATTTTTTATGTGGCCTTTTCTTTAAAAATATAAAAAAAAAAACAAACATTTTACACACACGGGGTATGTATTTGATAATGAGGTTGTTGTTGTGGTTATGGTTTTTAAAAAATTATTTTATAAAAAATATTTTTAATTAAAGTTGGTTTGGAAAAATATATACGTGGTTAAAATTATGGTTGAAATTGAGGTTGAACAAAAAATAATTTAAAGTGTTTGGTTATTTTTTTTTCAAATTGAGGTTATAAAATAATTAATATATATATATATATATTAATATTAATGATTTTTAATTTAAATATTGTAAATTTAATTACTGTTATTACATCATGAAATAAATAATATGATATCAAATATTTTTTATTATTCCATTAAACTATATGCAATGTCTTCACATACAAATCTATCCAACAAAGACTATATTTTACATGGTTTCTTAAGCGCGCAACATCAAAAACTGAATTTTTTGTTACGTTATCAAGCGATCTCCTTCTAATTTTTTTGAATAAAACACAATTAAAATAAAAATAAAAACTGATTTTTTTTAACTGAGTCGGACATGGTACGAACATAATTGGAATTGCGATTAAATTCCATAAATGCTACGTCATCATGTGATATCCTTATAATTTATATAGTGTTATTAAATACTAGTTTTTCGAGTAAAACTCAATTTTAAAAAAAAATTTACAATTTCATCACGTATAAAATCCATTTGACAAGAATTACAGTTTCTATGATTTTTTGAGCATGCAATAAAATTAGGTAAGATATTATCAGGAATAAAATTGAGATTACAGTACGAGTAAATTTAATTCACCTTAAACTAATTTTTTTTAAAAAAATTACTGTTCATATAAATAATGCGAGTGAAATCAATTAATTGTACAGGTTTTTTTTTAAAAACTAAACAACTTTTCACATGAACAGTAAGAATAAATTAATTTACTCGCATTGGTTTTTTTATTTAAAAAAACTAAACTTTATACATGAACAGTACGAGTCACTTAGACTGGTTTTTCAAAAAAAAAAAACTAAATTATTCTGGTAAACATTACAAGTAAATTAAAATTTACTCGCATTGTTTACTTTAGTGAACAATGCGAAACTCCACTGTTCACTTAATAATAAAGGCATGCTTCACTGTTGTGGTTCTTTCCCCCACAAGAAACAGCAAAATGCTGCTTCTATGAAGGGAACGTTTGGTACTGCGTTTGTACCTGCGTTTCCTTCAAATTTGAATTTTTTTTTTTACTAAAATTGAGTGCGGTTTGTACTTTTTCGATCGTTTTGATGTGCTGATGTTAAAAATAATTTTTAAAAAATAAAAAAAATCATTGGCATGCATTTCGGCACGAAAAGCTATTTAAAAAGTACCCGCAACCACACTGCCAAACACACTGGAAATCAATTATTGTACATAAAAAAACAGTACAAGTGATCACTTTTTTTATTTTAATCAAATAATATTATGTGTGGCTACGGGTTAACCTCACCCGCAGCCACGTAGATTTCAACGCCTGGTTAAACGGATGACTCTCATGACATGTTTTTTTTATATTTCAACGATGATTCATTAGCTATTAAATGCCATCACATCAAATTATGATATTGATGTGATGTTTATTAATAATATTAATAATATTGAGATAATATTTAGTTATTATTTTGAAATCAAATAAATAAAAATAAATGATATGTTGTTTTTTGCACTATTTTAAAATGATATAAATTTATTTTAAATTATCATAAAAATAATTTATGATTTTAACACGACAAATTTACTTGTTTTACTTGTTTCATTTACATTTACATTTACATTATGAGTATGAGTGTGAACTGAGCGAGAAGAAAAAAGAAGGAACAAGCACTAGCGAGGAGCGGCATGAACCGCTACACGTTCCTCTCCGCCACTCTCGTTCTTGCCATTGCCGTCCTCTCTCTGAACATACCACCGCAAGGTGAGCACTCTCCTCTCTCTATCTCTCTCTCTGTTTTTTTTTACAAGTTGTTTTCTGAGAAACTGTTTTATTGAAAAGATTGGTTAAGTTTGGGATTGAAAAGATTATCAACGAAGAAATTAGCGGCGGATCTAATAGTGAAGAATGCTGTTATCTTCACTAGCGACGCTTCTATGCCTGTCGCCGATTCTATGGCTATTCAAAACGGCAGGATTCTTCGCGTTGGCAATTTTTCGTCTCTACAGGTTAGCCTCCCCCCCCCCCCCCTTGTTTTTTGAATTACTGAACAAATTAGTGTGAAAATTTAATTCTGGAAGTGCAAGTATTTTTAAAAATAATTGTTTGCTTGTTTTTTTTATGGAATTTAAAAAATTAATTGATACTTAATTATATATTAACAAAATGTAGGATTTGGTAGGGGGTGGAACTAAAGAGTTGAATGTTGAAGGAAAAGTTTTGGTTCCTGGATTTATTGATTCTCATGTCCACTTAGTTCCCGGTGGACTTCAGGTACTGTACTAAACCTCCTGGATTATAAAATGTATGTAATTTATGCGTTGAGTTTTGTGATTAGTAGTCTTGTTTGTTTAGATTATTTGACTATATTTTATCAATGAAAAACAGATGGGGCGTGTGGAGCTGCGAGGTGTAAATCAGAAGGAAGAGTTTGTGAGAAGGGTTAAAGAAGCTGCAGGAAGTAATTTCCATGCTTGCTTAAGAAAATGCTGTGATTTCTGTGGATTGTAAATAAGCTTGTTGGATTTATGGTTGATTTTGGATTGTCCAATTTGTTTGTTAACGTTTAGAAGGATTAGCGAGTCTAATGGAAATGTTAAATCAATAATCATGTTTTAAAGTACATTTCTTGTTACCTGTTGAATGATGAATTACAGTTTTTCTACGTAAGGATAGCTCTCTAGAAGGTGAATCCATGTAAGAGGGATTAGAGATTATGTGACTGGGATGATTCACTTTTTAATTTGTTGAATCTTAGAATTCTTTTTGACGTGATTGTGTGAAAACAAACTGTTTCAGATGTAAAACAAGGTTCCTGGGTGTTGGGTGGTGGATGGAACAATGATTTGTGGGGAGGAGAATTACCAATGGCTTCTTGGCTTGATGATTTTACAGCAGATAATCCTGTGAGAAGCCCTAACTAAATTGAGGTTTATTACTTTTATGAATATTAGCATTCACAATCTCATGTTCTTTACTTAAGATATGGTTCTACAGGTTTGGTTAACAAGGATGGATGGTCATATGGGCTTGGCTAATTCATTGGCACTGAAATTGGCTGGTATTAATAATTCATCGATTGATCCCGATGGTGGAACCATTGCAAAATCTACCCATGGAGGTATGGTTAGTTCTGTCACCATGTAATGACGCTTCAGAAATGCATGAAGTACTTATGATTTACTTCATAGCTGCATGCCGAGCCCTTCACTGTCTGTGCCATATTGGCTGATATTGCCGAGAGGTTTCGGGTGTGTTTAGTAATAGAAAACAGTTCTCCTTTTCCATTTCCAATAGAAAATTGGAAAACATGTTCATTTATTGAAAACGAAAACAAATTTTTGCATTGAAAAAAAATAATCAAGATTACAACTATTTTTCATAAAAATCAAAACCAAAATTTATAATAGTCATCTTAATATTTTGTATTTGTGATAATCTAATTGTAAAATATTAAAAAAAATATTTTTTTTCATTGCTAAAAAATGCTTGTATATAAAAGAAAAAAAAATGTAATGTTCATGTATTTTCTTTATTTGGGGGAAAACTTGTAAAGAAAAATTATGGAGAACCTCTAAAATATGTGTTACAAACATTGTATAAATTTGAAAAACTAGTTTTCCTAGTTTTCTGAACTGAATATAGAAATATTGCATTTGAATAGTAAGTTCAAGTTTTCTTTTTTTGACTCTAGTTTTCCAAAAAAAAATGGAGTATCACTCTGTTTCTGAACAACCCCTTTGTGTCTGATTTACCTATGGAGGTTATATTTAACTTTTGCTGATACCTTTGGATTCAAACTTAGTTCTTATCTACCTTTACTCTGTGCTAAGTGCAGCTGCACATAAATCTCAGTCCTCTCTGCAATTCATGTGTGTTTATAGACATCATGTGTGAATTGTACAGAGGGCCAGGGTTTATGCAGTCGCAACTGCACAAGGCATCTCTCTTTACCCTTTGGGGAGGGGAGTGTAGGGTAGGGTGCATCTTGACTGAAATGCACTGCAAAAGAAATGAGTGTCATATATCCGGTAATAATTTGGAATGTATGCAATCTCTGATTGGAACTTTATTGTAGATTTTGTTGCAATGTTAAATTTTTAGTTTCTAATTTGCTCGCTAATTATTTTTGTCAATATCATCATGCAGAACCTATAGGATTGTTGATTGATGCTGCAATGAAACTTGTCCTCCCCTCGATTCCAGAGGTCTCAGTGGATGAAAAGAGGGAGGCTTTTCTGAGAGCCAGCAACCTTGCCTTGACGAGGGGTGTGACCACTGTTGTTGATTTTGGGCGATATTTTCCTGGAGCAAGCGTCGAACATTCCTGGGAGGATCTTTCAGGTTCAGCTACAACTTTTGGAGTGTTGGATGCCTGTGGAATTGAATTATATAGTTGCATTTTATTCTGGATCATCCCTTGAACATGGAACATTGTTTTTAGAAAAAAATGGTTCCATTATTGTGCCTACAATTTACTGACCTGGATTGTGATCTGCAAAGGAGATTTTTACCTTTCTTATTGGGAACAAAAATGATAGATCCAATAAAAACTGATAAAAAAAATAGTGCACAATATAATGGAAAGGGCTATTAATTGGTTGCACATGTCATGTTCCTTTCTTTCATCTATGTAAGAGTAGGACTCAGTCTGGCGTTTCGTTTGCAAGAACGCCATGTTTGATTTATTTTCAAATTTCTTTCTCATAAAACTTGTTTCTGAAAATGAGGCTGGAATGGTTCTGAAAGAGCTTTTCCTTGTTTATATGAGAGTCTGTTCCTCTGTATATTCTACTCGGTACCAATTTTTTATTGAAAATTTTCAGAAAAACTAATCCTTAACTTTTTGTTTTTCTGTTTTCGAGTTTCGGAAAAGAAAAAAAATTTCTCTGCAGAAAAAGGAATGACATGGATCAAAGAACACTGAATCTTCCATTTGGTTCCTTTGTACGAACTCTTAGAGCAAAATTATAATGCTTTTGAATTTCCTGTTCCTTTACCTGATTCTTTTTGTCATTTCAACAGATGTTTATCAGTGGGCTGATTCTTCTGGGAAGATGATTATTAGGGTTTGCTTATTTTTTCCAATGGAAACATGGTCACGACTTCTTGTATGGATTCTATTTTTACCCACAGCTGGTGTTCTAGTTTTCTCTCTATTTTTGCCCTTATTTATGAAGGTCTTGTTTACTCTCAGGAGCTTATCAAGAAGACAGGACGAGCACTTAGCGATTGGATTTATTTGGGTGGTGTTAAGGCATTTGCTGATGGATCTTTAGGTTCTAATAGTGCATTTTTCTTTGAGGTGAGGATTAAAATACTTTGTTTCCACTCATGTTTTATTTTGATTTTGTCAGGTTTGAGGTCTTAATTCCCTGGCCTAATATATGGCATTGATGTCTGCTGCAACTATTTTAGTGTGTAGAGCAAGATGAGATGAACTTGGACATTCTTCCAGATAACTTAATCTTATCCTGTTTGATTTGCTTACAAGGACACGGTGTGATATTGGAAAGATGGATTTATCATTTCCTTCCTATTCTTCCTCTGTCTGGTCTAGCTGGGTAAGGCATGAATGGGGAATGGGTGACTGTGCTAAGATTTAATGCAAACACATTGAGAGAATACTCAGTTTTTGGATTAGGAAATGATGCATGTAAGGCTTCTAATAACCACGTTTCTTATTGGTATGAGTTGCCTTTTCTTAGCCTGCGATGTATAGCACACAAACAGGAGGATGGGGAGAAACTCACTAGTTGTTACACAAGTGACATAATAATAATAATAATAAAAAAGAACATTGGTTGTTGAATAAGATCCACACATGTTAGCATATGTTAGGAAAACAAAATATCTGTGAATGGCAAAGAAGTTCAGTGTGCTGTTAATTTTGAAGCTCTGAATTTCATTGTATGTCAAAAGGATCGCTGCATTTGGTTGCCTTATGCTTTACCCTTGTTTACCAGATTTTCCCGCTGCCATTACCATGAAATTTATTATCTGAAACCACTTCTAGTTTGTCCTTTTCTCACCAATGTTTGTCTTGGTTCCCAGCCAAAAGAAGAAAGGTGAATGACCTGATCTTTTTTGTTCATACTTGATATTATCTCCCTCTGTTTTTTTCCCGTTTCTCATTAAGTTATTATTATTTTTCCTGTGATACGGTATTTTATGGACTCTACTTTTCTTTTATAGGGCTAAGGAATTCTTTCCAATTATCAAAACTCTTATAGACAGAATTCTAAACTAGCTACCTTTCCTTTTCCAAAGCAGTATATAAAATGCCATCTACAAACTTAGCAAGCAAAGGAAAAAAGAAAAGAAAAGAAAAGAAAAACTATGAACTGTGCAGTTATTTGAGCTTGGAAAATGCCTTTGCCAAACTGCTCTGTACTTTATGTAGCCTCAAGCAAGCCTTGGCCTGTTTGTATCAGTGGTTAATGCTCAAAAGGTGAAGGGTTTTAAAGTTGATAATGCAACTCATTATCGAATTTCAATTGCTTATTATAATGGAGAGATTGAATTTTATTCACGAATGCCGCTAAGGGGGTTGACTTTTTCTCCAAACAATCTAAAACTATAGATCCTATGGCTAAGATCTTTATTTCTTCTCGTGAAAGGCCTGGTTGAAGTTGGTGAGCCCAAAATAAGTTCGTACCCTATGTGTTTTGTAATTAGTTAGTGGAGCGCGTGAAACTTGGGTGTCTGTATTTGAATTTGAGCAATTTTTTTTCTCTTTCATTTCAATCAATTGTCCAGTAACAAGTTTTTCCAATTTCTAGCCATACGCTGATGAGCCTCACAACTATGGCTTACAAGTGACTGATCCGGAGAGTCTTTTCAACATGACAGCAGCATCTGATAAACTTGGACTTCAGGTGTGGCCTTGTCCTATCACAGCACCTGAACATGCCTGTATCTGTATGCACGTTCACTGCTTTCATTTCTATCCAGTAAGTTTCAAGGTTTACTTCAAAATTTGTTTCAGGTGGCAATTCATGCTATAGGTGATCGAGCAAATGAGATGGTCCTGGAGATGTACAGATCAGTTGCTTTAACAAATGGAATGAGAGATAGAAGATTTAGGGTAAAGTTCATTGCTCAAAATGAAAAAGGTTCACCTAAGGATTAACTTGTTCTCTCCTTAGAATGTTAAGGCAGCAGAATATCATTTCCAATTTACATTCACTCATTGTTGCTTTTCATGATGGACAAAAATATTTCAGATCGAGCATGCCCAGCATCTGGCACCTGGAATGGCTGCCAGATTTGGTGAGCAAGGGGTTGTTGCTTCAGTACAGGTTTTCCATCAAGTTATCCTTCAGCTTTCACTTGTTTATATTAAGTTTTGTAGATTGAATTAGGAAGTAAAAGGGTATTGCTTGAGGGTAAAGGGGCTGTTTTGTGGCTGAAAATTGAGAATTAGTTAACTGAAGGGGTAAGGGTGGATGGTAATGGGAGTTCCACATTTCCAAGATAACAAGGATGTGATGTAGTTTAATTTATTAGTAGAAATAAAGCAGGAAAGATATGCTATCCATTTGCTTTCCATGGTCTGTGAAAAGCACCAATAGCTTTTTAAGAAGATGAAGTGACAATTGCAATTAACTACTAGAATATTGTCTCATTCAAGCACTGGTATTGGGTTCATAATCTTATAAACTTAAGTGGTAGTTTAAAAAAGTCCATTCATACTTTATACCATTATATTAGAATAGCTAAGGTTCATTCCCCATGACCCCCCCCTCTTCCCCTTTCTATCCTCAAATTTTCTGGTGAGAGTGTTACTGTTTCATGACATGAATCATATGATAATTATCAACAGCCAGATCACCTTCATGATGATGCTGATTCCGCTGCAAAAAAGCTTGGGGTGGATAGGGCCCAGCAGGGATCTTACCTTTTCCACTCGCTTCTTGCTAGCAATGCTCGGTTGGCTTTGGGTTCTGACTGGCCTGTAAGTATTATAGAACTATAGTATCTGTTCTGAATGGTGTATTTGCTTCAGTTAAACTGTTGTCTTAAGATCACAATATCTGTTCTGAGCAGTGTACTTGGCAAAATTCCTGACAAATATTAATGTTGTTTCAGGTTGCAGACATCAATCCTGTAGGAAGCATCAAAACAGCAATAAAAAGAATACCCCATGGCTGGAAAAATGCTTGGATGTCATCAGAATGCCTTTCACTGAATGATGCATTAATTGCGTAAGCAATACTGAAATATTATCTCCTAATACTTATCTCCTTCTTGATGTGCTATGCTTGTCTGTTCTGATTTATTAAGTATACAGAGGAAGTGTACTTCTTCTTTTTTGATTTGCTAGATATTGTGTGTTGGAACTGGAATTTTTATGCATGTGGATCCTAATGACCCAGTCAGTAAGCATATTGAACAAAGGCGCATCCTTGATGGCCCTTCGTAGCAGATTAATATCTAGAACTGTTTTACTAAAAAAAGATCATCACTGCTGAATGCCTTGAACAAGGTGGTTAAATTTAGCAGTTCAATTCAGTGGCCAACTATTGTTTGGATGCGCATGTTTGGTTTTGCCATCTTTTTAGTATTTGGAGTTCTCGCTTTCTTGTGCAAGCATGCTCAGTGTCTTTCTTCAAATGTGCTTGCCGAAGACATGCTTTTTCTTCTTAAAGCTCTGATTTGTCCTAAGCTTTCGTTTGTTTTTCACTCTGGTTTATTTTATAGTCATATCAGCGTGGGTTGCGTTGCTCTATCAGAAACTTTTGTCCATCCCTGACAACTTTTATCTAACTTCGTTACTATGATTTCACCTGGAACTCACACGATCACCATGGCAGGCACACTATTTCAGCTGCCTATGCATGCTTTCTGGACAGTGAATTGGGATCCTTATCTCCTGGAAAACTGGCAGATTTTGTCATTCTGTCCACCAGTACATTGGATGACTTGGCCGAAGGATCCGTGACAGTTGAGGCCACATATGTTGCTGGTGTACAGGCATATCCTTGAAAGTGTATAGCTTCATATCGTAGGCAAAGAACATTATTATCGAGACGGGACCTGGTAAATTAGGGCATTGCTCAGTAGCATCTTTTAAGTGGGATGAAGACCATGGCGCAAAGCAAAATGTCATATGATTGATGATATAAGGTGTTTGTAATTAATAATCTCCTTTTATGCGTATTCCTCTCTGTTTCAGACTCAATTTCCAAAGCCAACCCCTTGCTTCCCTATCTATACAGAAACACCATGCAAGGCCAATGAATACCCAGATCCAAATCTTTTTTAGGCGTAATAAAGCTTACGCTGCCATCGAATCGTGCCTTGGTTCCAAGTCCACTGATCACGCTGCGCATCTCCATGGTGCACCTGGTAAGAAATCACAATCTCGTCTTCGGCATCGATGAGAACGAGGTTTTGGTTCATGTGTTTGATGTCGAGGTTGTCGAGTTCAAGTTGTTTTCTTTTCATCCATCACCCCTCAAACCAAGTCCAAATCTTATTACCCTACAACTTCAAGGGAGTTCTACGCTCATTTTTTTAAAGAAAGCACAATACATTTTTATTAAAAAACACCTCGCTTTCGGTAGCTTCCTTCAGTGAAACAGATTCGAGTTTCAGTGAATAATAGGGAAGGACTACCTCCAAGATACAGCGACCTCTTATTGAACAAAAAAAAAAGGGAATACTTGAAGTTTGTGATGAGAGAGGCGAGGAAATCGAAGCTCGAAATTGAAAACTCGGGCTTTATACAATAATCCGAGTGATAGTTGGTGGAGCTACAGGAGCAACTTGTGGAGCCATGTAGTTTTTATCATCCAACAACTTTGATACCATTGCAATTGATACAAAGGAGGAGGGGATCATCAGTGAGCTGGTCGCATCCAGGGAAGGGAAAGAGTATTATGCAAAGACTGGTAAAGAATTATCTTCTTCTCTATGGACTATGCAATCGAGCATGATTGCAGCCATGACGTCGGTTAGGGACAATACACTTTGCTAAGAAAGCTTTCGACTGATATATCAAGTAAGGCTATTGTTTTCATTGAGGATATTGATTGCTCGCTCGATCTTACGGGGCAAAGATCGAAAGTCGAAAGGCACAAAAAATCATAAAGACACTTGATCCAGCTTTCATTAGAAGAGGTAGAATAGACCAACACATTGAGCTGTCACAATGCAAATTCGAGGGATTCGAGATTTTGGCAAAGAATTGTTTGCATATTGAATCACATGCTTTGTTTGATAAGATCAAGGCATTGTTAGAAGAAATTAACAGGACTCCTGCTGATGCTGTGGAATATTTAACGCCGAACAGTTTGGGAGGGGGCTGATGTTGAAACTGGCTTGCCAGTCCGATTCAAGCTCTCAAATAACAAAGAAAGAAGCCGTGCAGAAGAAAAAGGTAGAAGTGATGCAAAAGGCAACGAAAAAACCCTTTTAAGAGGATCTTCAAAAGAGTGAGAACAAAAAATTAGCAGTTACAGCTTCGGGGAGAAGGTATCATGTTTATCTTTTTACATGGTGTTTAGTTCGAACTTGATCTCATATCATATATAGCGTTTGGTTGATATCTCATAATAAGATGAAGACATGTCCTTGTCTTAAATTCACTCTAAAATTTTCCGACATATTTATTTTTATGTTTTCATCTCCATCTCTTCGGTCATTAATTACCGTCAATCACCAAATATAAGTTCCTTTGAGGTATTGGAACACAACAAATTACAAGGTGAAACTTCAAATGCAATTGGAAACATGGCTTTGTCTCAGGAGTCTATCCTTGTCAAAAAGGACACCTGCCTTTGTTTCAGTCCTGAATCTGAAATCAAACCCACTCACTCTAGGATGGAGGAATTGAAGCTAAAGGCTTAGAACAAGGATCGGTGGACCTATACAACAGGGAAAATAACTTGAGGAAACTAC
>Ga0325404_1007619_pt1 | contig 11269 bp, 5 predicted proteins | sample PopdelMetagenome_18_FD_205664 | JGI IMG/M metagenome (GOLD analysis project Ga0325404, IMG submission 205664) | Populus deltoides microbial communities from Bellville, Georgia, United States - Xylem-Control-R1 | ecosystem: Host-associated > Plants > Phyllosphere > Stem > Wood/Secondary xylem...
TATTGTCACATGAATATTTATGGTCAGTTAACGCAATTTTCTTTTTCATTGAACATCAGCTTATGCCTCCCAAGCTTAATGCATGCATTTATCTTCTCTTCTCTTCTTGTAGCTTATAATTGCACTGCTGGGAACCTACAAAAAATAATAGACTTTGTTGTACGAATTTCTTTTTTGCTGTGAGGAAGCCTGTCATCCTTAGATCTTAATTTATCTCCTTGCCATTATTGTCATCATTTCTTTGAGTGTGCTTTTTGCCTTTTTAATCCTAGGTGCTCATGGAGCTCCCTTTCAGTCCTCTTCCATGATTGTTTTATTCCAGTTCCTTTTGCACATAGGGCTCACTTAGGAACAAGGTAGAAACCGTGTTTCCCAAAAAAAATATTTTTTTTGCTTAAAATCATTTTTTAATGTTTTTAGATTGTTTTGATGTGCTTATGTCAAAAATGAATTTTTAAAAATAAAAAAATATATTATTTTGATACATTTCCGAGCGAAAAAAACTTTGAAAAACAGCCACTACCACACTCCCAAACACCCTCTATGACAAATTTAATAGAGTTCAAATTGTTAAATAATTTCTATTTTTTGCTCCTTTTTTAAACAACCAAGATTATATCTTAGCGGTAAAAGAGTGCTTGAATTTTACTTTCTTTTCAAAATTTAAAAACCAAAATTGCAGCTTAAGTATGTTTGGAGATCATTTCCTGTTCATGATAGATTGTGCTTTTCCTTCAGCTCTGAAAGACATGCCTTCTGGTTTTTGGATTCTTCCATCTGACCTTGAATAGCAGATAAAGATACGGTAATATTCGAAAAGTAGGACTCTGCCTTGCTCATATTCCAATAATGGTGGGGAAATACCCCGTTTCCAACACTAGCCTTGTCAGGAATTATTCTTTCTGTTAGTGAGGAAAAGAGCTGGTTATCTGATCCTTTATTTGACAGAGAATTTGAAATTTGAACTTGGTTCAGTGGGTAGGACCACAGGAGCAACTTTATTAAAGCATTTTTCTTGTTTTTGCCATGCACACACACACAGAGGGGAGGGCGATAACCTCTCTGAGCTGCAAACTAAAAGGGTACTCAACTCTGCTGCATAGGACCATCTCTTATTTGCTATTATAGCCACACCATGCCACATCTTTTAGCTGTAGGGGATCATTTCCTTTTCTGGCTAAGTTAAGAGTACACAAAGGTATTTGTTGCAGAAGAGGGAATTGTTAATTGTGTTATTGTCTGAAAAGTTGGCTAGAAAATGAATGCTGCCATGTAGTATCGGTTTCTTATTGCGGCCCTTGGTTACCTGTTCCATGTTTGAGACCATGTTTGAGATGCTGTTTACAAAGTACCTAGAAAAATAGAACTGTCCTGTACACCACAAAAAAAAAAAAAAAAACACTGGCCTGATTTGGTATGCTTACATGGTTGCGCAATGTGTAGATGCCACCATGGGTATTTTCAAAAGCCTGAGCATGAGAGGATGAAAAATATTGATAGGCTATTGTCCTTAAGCTGAAATCAGGTAACTAAATGAACATTCCTGGCCATCAGAATTCTTACTTGCCTTGACATCTTTGTTCAGGTCGACATGGTCATAATTCCAGCATCAACTGGGCAGATGGGTGTTCTTCCAGGACATGTATCAACAATTACAGAATTGAAACCTGGGGTACTATCAGTGCATGAAGGAAATGAAGTGAAGAAGTATTTTGTTAGCAGTGGCTTTGCATTAATCCATGCCAACTCGATTGCTGATATAGTTGCTGTTGAGGCTGCGCCCCTTGATCAAATTGACTCCAGCCTAGTTCAGAAGGGTCTCGCAGAGTTCACCCAGAAGCTAAGCTCGGCCTCAACTGACTTGGAGAAAGCTGAAGCTCAAATTGGAGTTGATGTGCATAGTGCTCTCAATGCTGCTCTCACAGGCTAGTTTTATGTTTGCAGTCCTTCAACGAGCCCCTTGATTTAGTCATGCTGCATGTTTTCTTTTTGAAGTCTGGCTTATTGACGTGCAAATTCATCACCTCAAGCTGAACATTGCTTTTCAACGTTTTTATTTCTCTACTTATTAGCTGAATGGGAAATTGGTGAATAATACGTGAATTGATTTATCTGGTGCTCAAAGAGTTGAACAGCATTGGTTCAGTAGTAGAAGACTCGAGAATAGCGCGTTGGAGCCCCTCCCCAACACATTAAGAGGTGAAGTTAATGGCCTCGTTGGCCTTGTTTTGCTTACAAGTCAGGCAGGTTTGGCTCATCACCCTACCTCATATGTTTCAGTAAGCGTAAAAATTTAGTGATGCTTTTCGTGGGCTTCATATCTTCATGAGCTTGGATCATATCATGAGATGATATGATATTAAAAAGCCGAGAGGTCTTCTTTTGCCCGTAATAAAAAGCCGGTAAGCCGATGGTGATGCTTCCAGGCTCTTTCGTGATGCTTCCATGCACTTTTCAACTGAAAACTTCTTATATTAAAAAAGCCGAAGAACTTGAGAAAAAGAGACGCTAAAAAGTAAAAAGCAACGGTCACGTGGGCCTCGGCATGACATGGAGCTTTTTGTCCATCAATAAAAGGAAAATAAATACAAAAGCAAAGTGGCTTTCCTCCCAGCTTTTTTTCGTGCCGATTTCAGACCATAGAGCATGACTCAGCCAGATTGACCTGGTCTCGAGTCATCGCAGGAGCCTCTTCAAAACTAAATAAAATCACGGACAGAACTTGTTTAAGTGCTGGCTTTCGACAAGTAAGGAAAGGGTAACAATAATCTTCTCGGATATCGTGTAATTATATTGGCCGTCCAAATTAAAAAATATTACAATTTTTTTATATTTAAAATATTAAAGACGATTCGGGTACACCAATAGGGTTTTATACTTTTTTCAAAAAAATAGACATTTTTTATACCATATTTTTAAATTTATAAACGATCCCTCTAGTGTAATTAACATACACTATAATTTTAATTGGATTATACTAGAAATTTCGCGATTACACAAATCTTAGCGAGGCCAAAAAAGCACTTCTGATATGCAGCTTTCTGTAAAGCAATGAGAAGATAATAAAAATGGCACGGTGGCTTTCTCTGCCAGCTCCTTTTCCATGTCGATGGTCCATAGAGAATGACTCGAGTACATTGACTTGGCATCGGTTCATTGGAGGTACTTATTTAACAAGTTAATAGTGCTTTTGTGTCTGAAATAAGCTAGATATGCTGATGAAATGCAATAAAATTTAATGTAGTATATTGAAAATAAAAGATTATGATTACCGTCTCTATCTTTCTTATTTATTTTTCTATTAAGCACTTACAAGCATATCTAAGTTTTTATGTTTGATTTGGAAGAGAACATATTTGTAGATGCAAGTAAGGAAATAGTCTCACAACAACTAATGATTGTTAAACTCGATTTGGTTCGACAAATCGATTCAAAATTTGATAAGCTTAGCTCTTAACCTGAGCTGGGATATAAAAAAAATAACTTAATAGATCAATTCATGATTTAATTAATTAAATAACTTTATTTTCTTTTAAAAATTAAAATAAATTGACTTGAATAAATTTGATGAATAAGTTAAATCCATGATGTCATAAGGGTTTGTTTAAAAATGTGGTTACGGTTACTTTTTAAAATGGTTTTCATACTAAAATGCATAAAAATAATATTTTTTTTTATTTTTTTTAAATTATTTTTGAGATAAACGCGTCAAAACAATCCAAAATATAAAAAAAATTAATTTTTAACTAAAAAATAAAAAATTTCAAAAACACCGATTGACCCGTATTTCTAAATACTCCGTTCATCATGATACGGAGTTCGTAGCTTCCAACACAAGTAAATAGAACATGTAAAGATTGAATAATTGTTTAATTTCCTAGACAAATTCAACACACATGTTGTTGAGATTCACTCGAAATAATCATATAGTAATTGACATCCAATCTAATAATCACATGCGAACTCAACCACCCCAGATCAAAACCTTGACCACACTCGTTTATTTTATTTTTTATTTTTCCATCTTTAAATTAGAACCCTCATACCATTAATTTTTCCTGTCAGAATTTTGAATCCATGATGGGTTATATAGAATATAAATGCATGCCCATTTCAACAGAACTTGTCTGTGGGCGAGGATGGCTTTTAAAAACATGTTTCGTGGAACCTGGCCGTCCTCTGACTCTTGTCATTGGCTCACTAGTAACTTAGGTTAATTTATCATTTTAATTTTTTTATGTTCAAACAATGTTTTGTAAATAAAAAAAATCAACTAGTGTCTTGAGAGGGTTAAGAATGATCAGGTCAATTGTATCACATCAAATAACATATTCTTGTTTTTTTTAATGAAATATTAATCAAATCAATTTTTAAATTCACCTATTAAGTCTGATTAAATTTAATAATTATATTTAAATTGTCTTGTGCTTTTGCAGCTATCTATCGGTAAATTTTTAATTTTTTTCCCTCCTTGCCTTTACATGTTATAGTACCGTTTGGAAACATGAAGCAAACGGATTAAATTTTTGTATGTCTTTAATTGTTTTGATGTGCAGATCTCAAAAATAATTTAAAAAAATAAAAAAATATCATTTTAATGCATTTCGATACGAAAAATACTTTAAAAAGTAACTATAATCACATTTCTAAATAGACACTTCTTCTTATTCTTTTTTGATATTTCCTTATCGGTTCTCGATGTTTGAATTTTTTTTCTCATGTGGTGTTTTTTTCTCCTGTATAATAAATAAAATATAAATTCTCAATTTAATTCGTTGAACATACTTACCAATCATTCATTAATTCAAACTCATATTTTCCTCACATGTCTCAACTTGATATAAGAATAATAATTTTTTCATTATTTTAACCAGATATACTCGCTGAATTATTAAATCCGTACAAAAACTATTGTAATCATTGACAAGATCATGAGTCACTGATTCAGAGTCCAGAAACCCTTATCTAAAAGGATTTTGTTAATTCTTTCACCATAATAGCATGGTTAAAGTTGATTTTAATGATATAAAAAAAAAAAAGTTCATGCGTACGGGGCAGTAAAATTGACATTAAATAGGTTGAAAGTACAATTAAATTAAAAATTATCAAATTACATTTATTTTTTTTACACTTTCACACTACTTCCAATCACATTACATTTAAAACACACTGATTATTGTTGTACTTGCTGTTTTTTTATGGAAAAAAAATTATTAATCTAAAACAAAAAATAATTATTAAACTGGGTTAAAAATTAAAATTTAATTTAGTTTAATTTGATTGATATGACAAGTAATTTTATAACTCGATAATGCTAGATTTAATTTTAAAAAATATTACACATGAAAATATCTTTTTAAGTTTTTTTATAAAAATTAAAATAGCATCATTTTAATACCAATATAGATTAATTCTTTTAGTGCATAACATAAATCTAAACCGAGTTTAGATTAATTATTTGAACTACAAAGAATTATATTTAAGGTTGAGTTTAATAAAATAATTTTAAAATAAAATAAAAATTAAAATATTAACAACTTTCCGCACTCCTGTATTCCCCACCAATTTTGATAAGCAAACAGCACATGTCCAAATTGAATTACTCTTTTAAGAAATTCAAATTGAGAAATATTAAAATACACACACAAAACCATCACAATAATTGAGAAACCAATCCAAGAACACATAAACTCAACCTTTCTAGATCACAACCTCACCAGTCATTTTAATACACCCCATGTTCTTGCTCCGACTTGCAGGGAAACCCAAAGTGGCACCACCCCTCAATAATGGAGCCTCTATCATGGCACAATCTCCACCGTTGATTCAGATGACCTTGAGAGCATACAAATAAGGCTACTTTCTTTTTATAATAACGTGCCACGTACCATGGTGAATTATGATATGTGCTGCGCTGGATACACATACAGCGCGCACGTGTACAGAGTAACGTCTGGGAGGCAATTGCCCGTTGCACACGGGCAGCTGCTGTGGGCCCGAAATAAATGGACCCTAGGAAGTCGAGCCAATTTGATGTTGCGTCCAGGTGGGGCCCTTTTAACATTTGTTGGTTTCTTGTGGGGCCGGTGTCTACGCAGCTCCAACTTAACTTTATTGTTGTTTATTGGACCGTGGGGCCTACTAACACTCGAGTCCTTGGTGGAAGAGAACGACTTGTGGAATGCATGTGGTCCCTGGTTTGTCTAGAGATATCATGAGAAGTGCACACAACATGTATTACAATCTAGTCCTATGAGAATAATGAAATTATGCTTTCATACCCTAATATTTTTCCGGATTTAAGTTTTAACCGGTAGAAAATTCTCTAATAAGGTTTTAGTCTTAATGACCAAAATAATGTTTTATATATTTAAATAGGTATTTTTTAAAATTTCTTTTTTTATACATGTTTTTTTTAATTTAAACTCAAAATAATAATCTGTTTATTATTACATAACGTGCATGATTCAAAAGATTCATGGAATAATTATATATATATACGTCTCTTGTCTGCGAGGGCTCCTTTGAATGTTAATGTGTATATTTGGGATGAAAATAAATATATCACCAGTAGTGGTTGTATTGAGAAATACGTAGAGATTAGGTACCGAATGCTTAAAAACTAAAAATAGAATCACTATGATAACAAAAGTGTCTTTCAAGAAAGATGCATGCACCGTGACTAGCAGTAGCGGATTCAATACCACCACCGCAGCAGGGATTCAGGAAATCAGCCGCTGGTTTTTAAAACCAATAAAAGATATTTACTTTACCGTAAACAAACTACAAAAATGAACAGCACATCTAGTCTATCTTAGACCAATCAAACTCCTCCTAGGTTGTAATAAAGTAACAGACCACAACAATACATTACTCCTGCATGCACTAGATCCCACCAAGTCCACTCCCTGTCTTTCTCTATATAAACTGCCAATCTCCCACTTAGAGTTCTCCTCCTCTCTTCTTGCTTAGAGCTTACGGCTTTCCTCCATCCTTGCTTTTACCTCTACTTTCACTACTACCCTTGAGGTTGAAAAAACTCTTTTGGTTTCTTCTTTGAAGTTAGAAAATCAATCATGTCTTACTACAGTGGTTGCTTGGATTCCCACAAGCCTCACTTTCTTGAAGCTTGTTTTCTCTGCCGGAAAACCCTCGGTCGCAACTCCGACATCTACATGTACAGGTTAGTTTTTATAATTCATCTCCCTTCTCTCTAATGGGTTCTTGAAATTGTAAGAAGAATTGCGAGTGGTAAGATAATATGTGAGCTGTTTTTGCATCATATGGGCTCGAATCGTTAAGAGTTGTATTATATGCATGGGTAGGGCTTATGATTATTGATCTTGTTTTGCTGACGGGGATCGAAAATTGTTATGCAGAGGGAACACACCATTCTGTAGCAAGGAGTGCAGGCAAGAACAAATAGAGATAGATCAATCTACGGAGAAGAAGAGCTGGAAAATGTCATCCTCCTCTTCTAGATCTATCAGAAAATCAGATCCTAAGGATTCTACCCCTAACAAGACTGTACGGACGGGCACAGTTGCTGTTGCTTAACAATCGAACAGAAGATTTTATATGAAAAGCAAATTAAATTTCCAATTTTGAGATATAAGTCCCAGTTAAAGACAAAAAACACAAAAAAAATTGTGGGAACTTGTATGTCAATCTTGATCTGTAAAGGTGTGGTGGGTGTGGCTGTAATTTGGATACTAGGCCAGGGAAGGAGAGTTGCCAGACCTACCATGGATTTTTGCTTTTGTTTCGGGGTTAATGTTTATAAGGGTTAAGACGTTAAGGATTAATTGTATTACTTTGAAATGATCCTCTCTGCTCTTCTTTTTCTCCCATTTCTCCAGAAAATTTTTGAGAAAGTTAATGAATCCAAGAACATTTTGGTGTTCATGTTTGTGAGTTTGGTTTGCTTCTGTTACATTAAGAGTATATTAAATTCAATTATTTCCTGAATTACATACAAGGAAAATGATAATTCTGAGCAAGCAATTAAATTAAATTAAGACTATATAATAATTTTAGGTAGGCCAAGATAATTCAGGGGACCTTTTCATGATAATAATTCAGACGACCTAGCAATTATTGGCTTTGCTTTCATGTTTTTATTCCCTTTTTATTGTAATTTCTTGCTGTTGGAGAATCATCAGCTGGTGAACCCAGTGGTGGCATTAATCAATTGAAATAATCTGATGGTCATGGCACAGTTGAGATATTCTTTCTTTCGATTTCATTCGATGCGGAGGAATTTAGTACTTTATTTCCCTCAAAATGAAATGGACCGTTATTTTGCTCCACAGAATGAAATCAATGTATGCTATCAATTTATCCGTCCTGGGATGCCTTAGATTTAAGGTAGTGTTTGGAATGTATTTTTGGTTATTTTTTAAAGTGTTTATAATTTTATTTTAAAATATTTATTTTTGTCATTAAAACTAAAAAAAAATAATCTAAAGAAAACAAAGCTTCGAAATGTTTTACCTGTGACTTGCTATTCCTTTACTTCCTCTCCTTTCATTTGGTGAACTGATTATATCTTTTGGTGTTGAGACTTGAGAAATTGCTACTCTTTTCATTTGCCATTTTGGTAAAGAACACGTCTTGGCATTTGCATTGAGAATCTTACACTTGTGAAATCCAATGGCATAAAAAAATGTTCCTTATATTTGTTGGGTTGACTAAATTGTCTACAAAATAGGCTTAAATTTTGGATAAATTGGGGAATTAACATCCAAAATATAATTAAATGCTGAAATAAAATAGGATGAAAACGTTTTGGTAAAATAGCATAGTTTGAAGATATTGCAGTTCAGAAACGCAACATTTCAATAATATTATGATCCATGTCGCCCCTGCAACCGTAGGACAAAAGTGTCGGCAGGACTGGTAGGCATGTGTTGTGACTCGTGCTTAGCATGCTTATAATAATGCTCACCCTAATCATCGTTTAAATATGGATGCTCAACATAAGCAAATGATCTACCGCCTCGAGTGCGTTGCATCTCATGCTATAGTACTTGTGATTGATGTGAAATTATATAAGTTTAATATGATTTAAAAAATTATCATAATATATCGTAACATGACCTAACAAATTGTTACACATATGTTGTCAATTAGAACATATTTTTCTATTATACCTCGTGTCATTGCATATGCCACACCTTTAACGTGCATGACCTTATTTTATATCCATCTCATTGTGCAAACGAGTAATAACTATCTACAAACTATGTGAAGTCCAAGTGATTTTCGGCACAACATGCAATAACATGTGAAGTTGGACAATAAAATGTTTGTCATTTACCACATGTGCATGTTCTATCACTCAATATGAATGCTCGTTTGACTTCTTTCACAACACCCGATTTAATAGGGGTGTGGACCCGAAAAACCTGTTCCTTGATGTCAAACAGAGGTCAAACAACATTACAGTATGATCTTTTCATGTATCCATGCTCATTATTAATTCAAGCTGAATTGCTGGAGGTCACAGTACTCCACTTTAAATGACATCACTAGCTTTATATCTCCATCTGACCTAATAACCATTACATCTATAAAATGTTAATTGCACCAGAGTAGAAATAGACATTGCACGAGCATTTTTTAAAAACATAATTAAATTATTATAAAAAATTACTTGTCATATTACCATACCAGTGACAACCATCATAATATAAAGCTCATTTTTATTTTAGCTCTCTTTCAAGTCATTCTCTATATAATAGGTTCATGTTACATATTCTTTCACACCACAAATCAAATTTGTATATGAAATGTTTATAATACATCTTTATTAAATCTTTTTTGGTAGTTGGGTCTTTGAATTTATGGTTTAAGTTGCTAATAAAATATCTGGTACAACACTGATGGTATCTTAAAGGTTGACGTCAAATTTCTGCTACTTCATTCTTGATGCTTATATATCTATCTCATATAATACATATACAAATTCTACCACCAATAACATATATTTGTAAACAAAGAAAAAATGATCTTCAATTATCATTATTTTCTTCATTAACAATTGCAAAAGTTAACGAGAATATCTCATTATTTGCATCAAAAGCAACTGCAATCAATAACTTTTCATCATACTGCCTATATAAATATGTCCCATCAACAGTGATAAGTGGCCTACAGTACTTAAAACTTTCAATACAAGGTCCAAATGATAAAAAAAACTCTCTAAAAAACCATTGTACTATCATCAAGATATCCTTTGTGTGTTAAATCAACAATTGTTCCAGAAATGGATTCCTATATTACCAACAATATAGGAAATTTCTCAAAAGACTCTTCATATGAGCTAAAAGGATGCTCAATCACCTTCTGTTTTGCAATTCATGCTTTGTTATATGATATTTTATATTTATAATGCAATTTTATTTCATCATGTATGCTTACAACCATCATTGAAAGATTATTCATTGAAGTGGTTGATATAGCATTAACAATAAGATTTACATCAAGTTGATGGTGGTATTTTTAGATAAAGGTCGTAGCACATGTGTGCAGTCCTTTTAACTTTGTTATATCAATTGAATCCGATATTTTATGATATCTTTTATGCAAATACCACTTATGTTCTGGTGCTTGCACACATTATAATTGAACAAATATTGAGTTCGACTATTAGACTCAGTACTCAATCAAGTGTGCAATGTGTCACTGTTTAACAACATTAAATATTTTTATCACTAAATGTTTGACTAACCTTTAAATCAAACCCTCCTCGAATACGTCTATGATTAAGTGCTCAATCATGTGAAACAACAAAACTAGACCTAAAAGCATCTCCAAATTCAGAAATAAAAGGAATAATTTCATCATCAACATCATCTTTATTATCACTAGGTTTATAATAGTCAAATCTACGTTGATCAATAAAAAATTTGTTAAACATATTATCATCTATTCTTTGCAGCAAATCATCCACAATAAACTATTTTTACCTCGAATAACTAAATTTTAAGGACCAACAAAAGTTAGGACACACAGATTTTGGTCCACTATTCATATATAATATCTTAAAACTACAATCACACACAATCGGTACATGATAATATTGTTGTCCACTAATTTGACACCTCTAAGTTATTTCAATATCCATATCATTATAATTTTATCCAAGTCCATGATAAATGATTTCTTTCATTTCTACACACGACGTGTTTAAATTACCAGTTAACAACAAACTGCTCCTGCCATTGTATGTGATACTACTTTTCACTTTAGGAACAATATTTTCACT
>Ga0325404_1007620_pt1 | contig 11269 bp, 10 predicted proteins | sample PopdelMetagenome_18_FD_205664 | JGI IMG/M metagenome (GOLD analysis project Ga0325404, IMG submission 205664) | Populus deltoides microbial communities from Bellville, Georgia, United States - Xylem-Control-R1 | ecosystem: Host-associated > Plants > Phyllosphere > Stem > Wood/Secondary xylem...
TAGGGATCGTGGTGAAACTAAAATCCTGGAGCATTAAGAGGTCTTGTGCACGATTTTAAAGTCAGATGCCATGGTAATCAACATCTCAGCGCTACTGTTTCCTGGAAGGCAATGCTTGCAAGGTGTAACTGAAGCTACAATGGGACGGGGGGCCGTTTTTGGGTTTGGTGGTGGTCTGGGCTTTAGAAGGGAAAAAGAGTAGAGACTAAACAGATTTAGAGGGCATGGTTTTTTCTTATATTTTTTTCCTGAAAAAAAAGAGACCTATTAGAGAGGAGGGGGGACACTGGTATTTGTTGAGTTACAAGCTCGTCGGTGAGAGGGTATACTTGTCAGCTTGTAAGAGAAGAGGGGTGTGGTTATCACCTGCTGTAGCGGGCATCATTGAAGCGTGCAACAATCGTTCTCTTCTCATGAGGCAGTATAAAAGGAAAGAGTTTTAGGCTCCCTGGCCACGTGGGGACCTAAATCATCAAATGCAAACCTGTTGCAATCACTCACTTATTTGCAGCACGTCAAGTTAAAAATAAAAAATTATCTGATTACAAAAACATATAGACTTCACCTTCACCTGGAGCCTAAGTAAAATAAAATAGAAATTGGATTGTTCAAGCTAATATTATGTAAATTTACTTATCATCGATTCGGTCAACGTACAAAATAAGATTAAAGCCTACTAAATCTAATGATCGAACAAGTTAAGCAGTTTTTAGAGGTAGCGTTTTCTCCTCGAGGCCATCAAGTAATGATTGCACTCCATGTTGGGCCCAAATAAGGGAACTCAATCATCTACTCACTGGATGGCGGAAAACGAGTCTATTGGCAGAAAATATTATTCGACTTGAACGAGGACAAGGGGCAAACGTTATGATTACTTTAGGCTGAATACGAGGAACCCATCTAGAAAATCCTATGATTTTTGGCATAACCAGGTACGGCTAAATTCAATTCATAGATAGAGGTACAAGGTTCCCTCCACATTGCCATCAACGCGAGTTTCATCAGTCTCAAATTAGAACCAGAATAACTTTGATGAGCAGTTAAAGATTTGTGTCTTGTTTGCTTAACCACCGTGGAAAACAACATACAATCACACAGACATCTTATAAGTACATTTAAAGTGACATGTAAACAGTATCGTTATCATGAAATGTCATAAAATCAAGTTGTGTTTCTTCTCGAACACAAGAAGTCAAAAGTTGAAATTACTTTTCCTGCATGCATATCATAGAGCTCAATCATATGAACAAACTAAAACTTCATCACAGAGCAGTCAAGTGAACATGGAAACATTGATAATACTAGCACAAAGAAGGCCCTGACCTGAATATGATTTACTGTAGAATGCGAAAGCTCTTTGACCAAAGCATCTGTCCATTAAGAATGCTAAAAAAAGATGGCCAACTTTAGCTTGTGTACCCATGTCTCCAGTATAAATTTGAAAGCCCCTAATAGCAATGGAATACGTCTTGCATTGTGGACCTAAAACTAGTATCGTTGCTCCAATACCCAAGACAGAACCAAAACGGAGTGGGCTTCATATGAGGCTATGGAACCCATCATCTACTGCTTTCCTGATTTTTTAACGCGGATTCAACAAGCTTAACTTTCTTTGTATTCTCACTATTGAGAAGGGAGAGTTTTGTAATTGAGGATTTCAGCTGCGATATTTGGGCATCTAGGACATTGTTCCTTCCCACTATTTTCCTTTGCTGATTTGGTACATCACCTTTCAAAGATTGTGTGAACCTTCCCAGCCTTGCTCTTATTGTGTCAATGGAAGCACGCAAAGCATCCAATTCAACTCTGGTAAATTGGTCTGCAGAATAACCAAACAATACAGAAAAGTTTGTAAGGTCGTGGCCAGCCTTTCTACAACCAAAAGACAAAAAAGTGAACTGACTTCAAAATCCTATAAGAACTGCCGTGTGATAAAGGTAAAGGAAAAGCATTTGACCACAGAAAGGAAATTTTTTATTTCCTTCATGAAATGGTAATGGATGAGCAAAATCAGAAATATGTACAGAAATTTGCATAATTTCATTAAAATAATTGCTGTAAGCATAAAATTGATTACCAAGCTCGGACTTGAATTCACGTTCTGCTTTAGACAAAGGCTTCTTATGAGCTCCAGGCAAGTTCCTCAGGCAATGCAAGCGCTGTTCCAGAAGATTGTGTCTGTGAATTGCATGATTAGTCCTGTTCACCAATCCTGACTGCTTATTCACCACTTTTGAAAGCTTCTCCTGTGCCTCACCTAATCGAGCATGCTGATCATCAATGATCCTCTTCAACTGGGGGCCATGATGCTTGAGTTCAAAGTAGACCTGAAGTCATGAAGGATAACATCTTCATACAACTGATTAAAAACCCAGTGCTGATCTGACAGCAGCATCTTAATAAAGCTTAGTCAAATGTCTAGCCTATATACCTCCTATGTAGTTCAAATATAAGCAAACTGAAAAGTCGCTTAATTGCCAAAGGCCCAGAAAATAATCATTATAATAATGATTGCACTCCTGAAAACTTCATTGATAAACCTTGGCAGCATGCCAGCAGAAAGAATCATTGGATCTCCAGTGCACATGGCCCTTTATAGACAGCAATTCAGAATGCAAAACGATATAGATATCCTAAAAGTAGTTTTTCTCCCGAAACAAAAACTACTATGTACCTATGGGTCAACCCCTAATATTTTTGCTCACCAGACAAGGCTTTTAACCTCAACTTATTCAACTATAACTTGCCTAATAGTTTGCTATTGATGGTTGTAAATGACAATAAATTCCATTTCAAACTAGAATGAGCAGATGGTTCAGAGAGAAGAGGCAGCAACCAAAGAGATCTAATCGAGTGAAAGGTAGTGGTAACCTGTATATCCCATAGGGGATTCTCACCTTATGTGCATACTCAACATAGTTTTCATGGAAAAGGTTCAAGTACTGGTGAAGAGTTGACCGCCCTTCAATAGAATCAGCAGCAACAGATCGAAGATTTGGTGAACCCTGAGGAACAAGAACCACCTTAGGACCACTAAGTAGTTCTTTGCTTATGATGTCTGGAGGATTTCTATTTGTCCATTCTTCAGAACTTGCAGATTCCTTCTCCATATCAACATGTACAGGCACCAATAAATTTAATGTTTTCATTTCTAGCACAACACATTCTTTGTTGGAGGTAATCACCGCAATCCATGAGTACCCAAATGAATCTGACAACGCTATAAAGCCACATAGGGGAGAAGGCATGGAGTTCTCCACCTGGCATGTGCTAAGGACAGGATGCACAGAGGGAGACCGGACTGTCTCATCCTTGCCACTGGACTGACTGGTAAATGGAAGAAAATGCAAAACAATTGAATCTATCCCTCCATCATGAACAGAATAGATTCTTTCAGGCATAAGGGGATCAGCAAACATTGAAATATGAGACCCGCTTTCTGTTTTCCTTGGTAAGGCCAAATCCACAATTGCAAGTCTCAACAAAGGTGGTGGATGACCTAACCAGACAGTATGATCATGCGGTTGATCAAGCTTCACAACAGGAAGCTCACCCGAGATTGATTCACAAAGCATTGCAAGACCAAGAATATGGTTGTGGGAATTAAGACGAAGACGAGGTGGACTACCAACTGTCCAGACTGGCTGGATTTCATCGGATAGGGCATCTATTTGCAATTGCCCACCACTCCAGGCAGTCACCAGAATTGAGTCTTTGCTGGCTAAATCATAAAGAAAACTGACTGCATGACCTTCGCATTCTGCACCCCTAACTGCTAAGTCTTCATCTTCCACACCATGACATACTTTGCGTAAAGGGCCCTGGAACACCAAAACAAACTTGTTAGTTTCTTGAAGATGTTACAGTAACAGTACAAGTTCCAAGCAAAGACTTGACATCTTCACAGAAAAATTGTAACATGTTCAGCCAGAATGAAGATGCTACTTGATGTGGCATATGCAGAGATGAATTCTCACATGAAAAGCAATATAATGTTTGTATGTTTAACATTAATTGATTAAGAAAGCATTTTGGTGAAACACTAGCAGATAGGAAATTTCTAAATTTTCCTATTAGTTGGCTGTCTGGAAGAAATCCAGTTTACAAGAGTACTTTGGATGTTCTCAAAATCTATACAACAGGCAATGTATGGGATATGTTATGTAAGAAATAGAATGAATATTACCTGCAAACAAAGTGATGCATCAAATACAGCATAAGGGTGAGCTTTTAGTGTTGATAGTTCCCCCTCCTTTGATTCATGGGCTAACTCAGGAAATGTAGCTTCCAGCCAAAAGATTGCCAGATTTGAGTTGTTAACAGCAACTGGATTTGCTGATTTCAGTCCAAACATTTCAGCATCACTATATATCTCCAAAACAGATTCCCATTTGTAGACACTGCTCCAAAAAAAAGCACTCAATTTTAGTTAACATCAAATTAAAAATCATCTTGATATAAGGAAGCAGTTTAATATATACTCTTTGATGTATAATAGAAAATCTATACATGCCATGGCCATATCATACCACAAGTACAAATAAGAACAGTAAGAAAAAAATATCAAAATAACTAATCAAACAATGTGAAGCATAGGAAAGAATAAATGTGTAGATCTTCATGGTCATTTTTCAAGCATGTGACTTTGTAAAATAATTAGAACTGAACGGACTAACTACAGTGCCGACCTATCATGGTATCCAAAGAAAAATTCGAGCAGGTTATAAGATATCAGGTAAAAGAAATACCTTTTGAATGGAACAATTGGGCAAAGGATGTAAACTGAACCATCGCTGAATAACACGAAAACCTGCAGAATGGACATAAATGGTGGAATAAACAAGAGATGAAACTACTGCATGGCGTAAAATACCAGTCTTCAGACCTAAACATGAAACATCATGAAAGATGCGATATCACACAAAAGTTGCTATTTTCAAAGGTAACTACCATGGTAATCAAAATATATCACATAGAAAGCATCACAGAACAGAATTAAGACTACTAGCAATACTATAATTAGGCACATGCATTAACCCCCGACTGAACTTACACTAAACCTGTCCCACAAGTGGTCGCCCCCAAAAGAAAAATCAACTGGACAGATTGATGCAGCATTCCTGGATCTACCTGGTTCAACAGGCTGTAGATAATATTCCTGCTCTGGCTGCAGGACATCTGAGGACAAATCAAACAATCTAGCCAAAGAAAACATATGAAAAAAAATTAAAAACAACACAGCACAAGTCCTATTAAAACATAAAGGCAAGAAAAGGCATGATTGACAATAATATTCATACTTTTAACATCAATTGAAATAATTTAACTTAATCATGAAATTCAGCATGTATTTACACTTTAACTAACAAATAACAATACTTCAATCCTAAACCGAAACACTCAACATTATATGATTTGAAACAGAAATTCGTGATACCTGAAAACCGAATCAGAAGAAAGAATTCCTAAATGCGTATCACTGTAAGGATGCCACGAAACTTTTCGCATGTTTATTACATTTCTCTCATTAAAATAAATTTGCGAACCAATGGAAACAGTCCTGTACACCAACGAAATTCTAGTCATTAACAAAAAAACTTGAAAATTAAATTTAAATTCAAAAAATCAAATTCTACAAACGTACCTGCAAATGATGGAGTCATCTTTACTAGAAGAGCGTCCATAAAGGTACATAACACATAAACCATAGGCACCGGAAAGAAGCAAGGCAGAGCCATTTCTATTGATAGAAATTTTGTTAACCTCAAAATTAATCTCCACATCTGTTTGTAATACCTAATTACAAACACGTATACATTTAAGAAAACAGCAATTACGCACTTTAAAATTGGATAGGCTATCACTGTCAAAATTAGGCTAACTATTGAAGCGAGTAAAGTATAATTACCTTAGAGGGAGAAGCAGCGAGGACAGAGGAAGGGTCGGGATCGCCGAGGCCAATTGAAATTCGATGGAGGCAGCGGAGGTTTGAATCCCAGTAATATAATCTAGAAGCACCATCCCAAGCTAGTAGATTGGATGGTGGTTGCGGTGCAGCGTCACCTTCGAGTGAGGTGGAGGTGGAGGTGGAGGTGGAGGAAGTGAAGAGCGGGTGGTTTTGGAGTGGGACCCATAGGATATCTTCTTTGGGAGTAAGAGATTTTCGAGAAGAAGAGACTGGGTCTGGTTCTGTCAACTCGAAGTTGAATCTCATTTTGTTTCAGTTGCTCACTACTCACTACTGTAGGCTGCGGTCTCTTCTTGTGTTTCACGTTTCCTTGCTTTTGCTGGTGAGGACTGAGGACTGAGGAGAGAGCGATATGGAGCTGGCGGAAGCAACCCTGTCTCTAGTTTGGGAAAGATGAAATGCCAAACGATGCCGCTTCATGGAGGAGGTTTTTCTGTATTTTTTTCCTGCCTCCTTTCGGACTAAGGAGATTGTAGGACTAAAATGAAACATAATATATGGGCTTAGCCCATAAATGGCCCATCATGCATAGGAAGAGGTCCAGAAGGACCAATAAAATGAGAAACAGCTGCGATCAAATTTTATCTTTGATTAACGTGTAATTTATTCCGAATAGATTGCATATTGTAGGTGGTTTCGTTGTTGTTTTTAAAATATATTTTATTTAGAGATATATTAAAATAATATTTTATTTTTTAAAATTTATTTATATTTGTATATTGAAATAATATAAAAAAATAAAAAATAAATTAAAATTTTAAAAATTCCAGTTGAAATTCTGTCATCGGGAATGGTAATCTTAACTTCAAATTATCGCGAAATGAGAAGGATAAATTATTAGTATTTCCGAGTGATAGCATCGAAAGAGGAATCCAAAAAGGAACAGGAATCTCTTTTGCATAATCTGTTGAAGATTTTTTATTTTTTACTTTTAAGTTTCCATGCGATTGATAAAGCAATGAGGACCTTTGGGGATTTGTAACAAGGAGTCAAGTACCATACAGTAACACAAGCCAAATAGACCTCGATCATATATATGCTCACACTTTGTTGGATTACAGGTGGTTTGGCTAGTCTCTAGCTAAATGCATTCACCATTCTTTTGTAAATTACACAAGCCATACATTGTTTGTGATGAGCAGATGGCAGATTCCATCCTTTAGTCATATATATACATGTGTGTGTGTGTGTACATGTTCAAGCCATAACATACACAGTGATCTATGGCATATCTAAAAATGGTTGGTTGTTTTACTTTTTACTGGTCCCTAGTCGCCATGTTAGTGGTGTTTCTTCAACAGTCTCCAAGCTGCAGATTTTGTCGAATAAACCTGTCCAAAAAGGGCCAGAGGTCAGAAATTGAGTTGATTGCTCAAGTTCACCGGATTGGGTGATGATGGGAATCGGCTAGTAAGCAGACAAAATGACCTGATATAAACAATGGAAGATTTAAATATTACGTGCAACCTGACGCTGAAGAGTTTGATCAGCCAAAACGAGAATAAAAGTCTCCAGTTGTTGTTAGTCCTTCAAATGTTAGAATTAATCATTTCACTCTTTCTTCCAGCAGAATCTTTTGATACCTTGGAAACACCACATTCTTGCAAGCTGAAACCTGTAGCACACGGCACACTCGTATTAGAGCCTACTTTAATCCAGCATCAACTACTACTTCTTTGTCAAGGCATTTCTATTCATTCAACATGGAAAAAAAAAAACTCTTCTATTTTTGTGGTCGACAATTCTTGTGGCAGTTTGGCCGTGTGGGAAACTTGGATCAGTGCGTGTCCCTTGCGCGGGTGCTTAATGCCAAGCATTGATTGCTGTTGCCTTTTTTTCGGCTAAGCTGTGTCGCAAAGCCTCATAACTGTGACTCAAGTAATTAAAAGCAGGGAAAAATTGACCTGCCGACAAGCAGCTTCTGAAGGGATGGTACTTGTCAAATGTTATTGTTTTGATAATTCTCATGGACCAAGTCTAAATTGGAGACCTACTTGTTGTAGTTTTTACCACGCTGAACAATCGCTAAGGCTATCTGATATTAGATCAAAAAAAGAAGTGTGAAACTGTGCATATATATAGTTAATCACCTTTTTAACTCAATAAGCATCCCTAAAGCCTCTTATCTCGTTTCAAAACTAATCTTTATCTGGGTGTGAAAGGAATAAAGAAAAGAGATTTCGGTGGATAAAGTTTCTATGGAGAAAGAAAACGAACATCTGTGAATGGAGTAAGATACTTCACAAAAGATGGTAAACGTCTCGTATTCTGAATTTCTGATACTAACAAATATGTGACCACAATAGTAAATTCGAAAAAATAAAATAAAAAATTGTCCATCTAACTATCTAAGCCACATGACTCTGGATACGAGGTCCAATGGTTGTTTTTTGACCAGGGGATATGGAGGCTGGATCCAAGTGGAGGACATGGCTCGAGAAACATTAAAACATATAAATGATATAGCGACATTATGATCACATGCTTCCTAAAAAAACAATTAAATTTGCTCAAAGTGACACGCCTTCCCCCCTAGCATACTAAACTCATTTACACCAGTCAGCTCTATGGTGCCCTGGGAGAGGATTTTTCAGAGGAATCCTATGAATCTATTAACCAAAACCTTGCAGAATTAGTCAGTGATGAAAAAAAACCGTAAGAAGTATCAATTCAAGGCGTTTTTCTGACCTTCCAGAAGGTAAAATATTCAACTGTTGTACAGTTGAATTAGGTGCTGATAATTGACTAATGAAGTTTTTAAAATAGTGCGATGTGACAACTCCGGATTCTTATCTTAATTTCGCTGTTATGTACAGTTGCAACTTGTAAGCATAATTCATCTTTGTAATCTGTTCATACTTCCCGTCAATTAATTGCTGGAGCAGCTTGGCTATAACGTCTAAATTTTTAGTAATTTGCAATATGAGAATCATCAAAATCGTCACGATCCAGTTAGGGAGACAAAGGAGGGAGGGAGGGACTTACAGCTTCAATGTCAATTTTGTAGACCCAAAGCTTTCTTCTTTCTCTGCAGCTTGTTCTATACGCCACAACAACATGACCAATTGCTAGGAGTAGAGAGCAAATAAACAAGGCAATTTCCATGGCTCTAACATATTCTCCTCGGCCCGTACTTGAAACTCTAAACACGCGTGGTGCCTTGAAGGAAACATAAATTAGTGATGACACAGAACAGATCGTTGTAATCCCCAGGTATGGTCCTGTTGAGAGCCTTGGTCCATCACACAAACTATAAACACCTATAACAACGACAAAAATGTTTTTACTAATCTTCGCATAAAAACATTAATAACAGGGGAGACATACAGAACAAAGAATGAAATTGACTGGTTTATGATACTTACAGATGATGACAACTGATCTTATAATGGATATGAGGGGTATGTCAACGAGGGAGTAACGAAAATCATAGTTATTGAAATGAGAAGAGAGTGTCTCTGATGATAAAGAAGAAGGGGAGAGAGAGGCAGAGAGGAGAGAAAAAGGAAGGAGAGTATCGGCTATAACAAGAAGAATAGGAGCAGAGAAAAGAAGGAAAGAAATTAACATGGTGATCAAGAAGAATACAGTCTTTACTCCTCTCAAAACCTTTTTTGATTTCTCTTCTTTTGCGAAACCCATCTCTTCTTTTTTGAGTTTTTGTTGCTTCTGCTTCTAATTCGTGAAGGATCCTACCAGGTTGTGCTTGTAGACAGAAGAATTGAAAAGTGAGAGACTTGAGGACTTCGCTAAAGTCATGGGAGGGAAGGGGCTTAAAAGGGGATGGTTGAGTTATATGAATTTAAAGAATATTTTAAGGGAGAATTTGAAATGAAAAAATAATTGCCATGGAAGGAAGGTGCTGCAGCAGGCCAAAAGGTTATTATTTTGACTGGACTTGTCCACTGGGACAAGGATGACAAAGACTTTGGAACTTTGGACGCGGAATTTAATAGTCAAATATAGCATTCTGAAGGAAAACCACACACAAAAAGAAGTTGTTAACGACAATAACTACAAATGTATTAAGAGACAATTAACGACAGTTCATAGGTTTTCTTATTTATTGCATCCAGTAGAGGTAGAAGTCTCTGCTGTATTTTTTCCCTGCTTTGTTTGTGGCCTTTTGGTTTGGCGAGGAAAATACAGAGCTTGACATCTAATTCAATTTCACGTGCAAGATATTAATGAAAATAGAGCGGAAAATTCTAGCAGTCACAAGATGCTGTTTCGTATGTAGTTTTGTTTTTGTATTTTAAAAATATTTTTTTATTTTAGATTAATTATTTTTTATTGTTGTGATGCACTCTCATTCAACCATTTGTATTTATATGAATTAGGATTCTAATTCATGAATCTCTCGGTTAGAGGATCAAACCATTTATTCTGACTTTTTTTCAAATTCGTTACAATAATACTAAACAGATAGGACCAGGAATCAATATGTTCGAGGCTCCCCCGATGAATTGAGGAACAATCTCCTTTCCTTTTTTTTTTTTAGCCATCATCGTTGCTTATAGACAGATATCCTGTGTTGATTATTCTTTCTTTTTTATTTAAAACTAGAAATGAATCATGCTTAACGACCACAATAACAGTCCATGACTGCATGCTGTAATCGATAAATATAATAACCCATACCAATCAAGCTAGCGGGCATGGTGGAACCGACTGGCTGGGATCATGTGGGCACATGCATGCAACAGTTCATCTTCGCGAATCTTTAGGGTTTTTCTTTATAGGAGTCTTGGCTTTTCTCTTATTTCAATTGATTTTCCTTTCTTTGAACTCACGAGTAGTTGAGTGCAGACGAAAAGTAAAAAATAAACAATTCTGGTGATTTAATTAGTTCCTTGGTAGTTAACAACAAATACCAGACTCAATCTGTCGTATGCTGTGACATTATCCAAAACCAGAGATTATTATATGCCTTTAATGCAGTTGTAAGCTAGCCTGTGCAGGAGAGATGGCCTTAATTTTATCCATCTCCGTTCAGTGCATTCTCTTAAGATCCTCAGCACAGTTGAAAACGTTCTACGGCGTCGCGTTGTCTCTTTAGTACTCTTTAGTACTATATCAGAAATTACATTTCAATAGCCTGGAAGCCATGCAAGGAGACCAACTTCACCCCCACCGAATCCCTTGACTGGAAAAGGTCAAGGGGCAGATGTCGATGCTTTAATTAGGTCCATGCTGAAAAATCTATCAAGTCATACGAGAGAAGTCGAGATAAATGACTGGTGAAAATACATTAGCAGTATACCATCAGAATCCCAATATTGGAAAAGTTTGATCGAATAT
>Ga0325404_1007625_pt1 | contig 11264 bp, 6 predicted proteins | sample PopdelMetagenome_18_FD_205664 | JGI IMG/M metagenome (GOLD analysis project Ga0325404, IMG submission 205664) | Populus deltoides microbial communities from Bellville, Georgia, United States - Xylem-Control-R1 | ecosystem: Host-associated > Plants > Phyllosphere > Stem > Wood/Secondary xylem...
TCTTTAGGGGCTATGTAATGAAAGAGTAGTGGTCGTTTGTTACTGTGGCCAATGCATGGTTGGCCGCGTTAAAAGCATCAAAGTCTAAAGCTGATTAAAAAAAATAAAGAGCGGAATTAAGAATATTTGTTTTTGTATTTTAAAAAAATTAATTTTTTTATTTTTTTATTTTAAATTAATATTTTTTGTAGTATTTTAAAATCATTTTGATATACTGATATAAAAAATAATTTTAATGTATTTTTAAGCAAAAAACACTTTAAAAAACAATCGCAACCAAACTTTAAACAAATATGATAATTTAATACAAATCTAATGAATATTCAACCACTTGAATGAATATTTTTTTTATGGATATTTACTATTTCTAATAAAAATAGATGTCTAATTTTTTTTCAATAGATAATAAATAATAAATAATATATTGAAAATTTGAAAGCCGAATTTAAAACTTGAAAATAATATATTAGAATTATTTTAAAAAAAATTGAAAGAGATGGAGAAACCATTGTGCAAACAGACTTAGAGCACTATGGACTAGAATAATATAATTACTATTTTAGCCTTCTAAAAAAAACTTATTTACATAGCCCTTGGGTGTAGAATTGTACTTGCACAAGTAATCGATTATTATCATTTTGATTAGGGTTTAGTATTTCTTTCTCTTTTTTAATTGTAGAGTGTAATGACTAGGATGCCTTTGAAACACAAGAAATTTTACATGTCATAAGGGGTGATTTTGTCTTTCTCTTTAAACAAGCATAGTAATTTTACTTTGTTGCCCATTGAAATAAATATATTTTAACTAGGGTCTAAGGGCTTGTTCTTCTTTTTCTTTTGGTCTTTTTGTAATTACCGAGTCAAGAGAGGGGCAAATTTGTCTTTTGCTTTAAAATCAACAATAAATTTACTTGGTTACCCTTTCAATCAAAAAACTTGAAACTAGAGTTTAAGGGCTTATTCAATTTTTAATTGTGGTCTTTTTATAGCTATGGGTCAAGACAAGGACAATTTGGTATTTTAAAAAAATATATTTAAAGAAGAAAGTTTACCAGCGAGTTTTGTTTACGTGCCAGCATGTTAGGTCACTTTGCGCACTTCATACGACATGTGTAAAGGATTTAAGTGGTGGAAATTTCTTATTTGTGGCAGCTTTAGAAAGATCATGGCATCGTTATCCAAATGAGGTGGCGCGTGTGGTGGTTTGCTTGGCAGTTTGGCTCCGACAACATTTTCTTTCTTTTTCCTCTCTTTGCCTTTGAAAACATGTTGTCCAATCAGAAAATCCACATTGTTCTCTTATTTTGTCTTGATATTTGATTAAGTCCTCTGGCTTTTGATTATATGATTTTTGTCTTAATTTCTTTCATAAACTTTAGATTTTTTATTTATTTCACCCTTAATTGAAATGTTATTTTTCCTTTTATTTTGTCTTAATTTCAAGTTTGATCCTTATTTTTTTTATTTTTTATTTTTGTTTTGATTTCTTTTATGAAATGGTTGACTTTTTTCAATTAAAAGGGGTCGGTGTTCTTTTCATTATTTATCCAAACCCAGATTACCATGAATTGGAGCAGTATAAAAACGGAATTGTCATTGCCAAAGAAATTTGTTAAGCATGCAATTGAGGGTATAATTGTCTTTTTCATGGGATACATTTGGCATTGAAAGAATGATAGGGGACAAAATGATCTGTTTGAGTTTTTTGGGCTATAGTATAGATGATGTTTTGCCCTTCGAGACACCAAATTCTAACCTTTGGGTTGGGGGCTTCTTTTGTTTTTTTTTTTTTAAATAAACAGTGAAAATACAATTATGCCCCTATAGGGAAAATATGCATGTGTTGATGGGCTTCTCAGTCTTTTCCTTTTATTAAAACAATTCAAATACGAAATTATCCTTAGGTTTCAATAAAAACAAGGCTACATGTAGGGGTATTTTTGTCATTTCCATATAGTTGCAAGGCCCCGACACCTAGGTCTGGCCACATCCAAGCACGGGTCTAGCATGGGTATCAGACCGAAGTGCCATAGTCTGGTTGTTAGGCTGGCTTGGTTGCCAAGCCCGGCGCATGGGTCTGCGGGTCTGCCATGGTTGACAGACCTAGGTGTGGGTTAGGCATGGTTGCCAAACCCCAAAGCCTTGTGTCTGGCGCTGTCGGTAAGCCTAGGCACTTAGGTCCTAGCATGGTTGCTAGGCCTAGGCGCCTTGGGTCTGGCGTTGTTACCAGGCCTAGAAGCATGGGTCTAAGATGCTTGTTAGACCTATTTTTTTAGGTTGTCTTAGGCAACTCATTCATCTCACAACCCTACTTAAACAATTCTAAGTAAATCCCTTATCTTTTCTTCTTTTACTTTAAAACAAAAAAAAGGTAAATTTCTTGCCCAAGGCAGAGAATGGGGTGAAGGAAGTTTCGGGACATGATTTTTTTTTCCCTTATTCTTTTTGGCTCCACAATATAGATATTGGGTTTTTTAAGGATAAATATTATATATACCACTAATAATTTTATATCCAAATTATTTTTGAATCAATCTTATCATTAAGTCATGCTACAAATTATAGTTGTAACATTAAGACTATCTATATAGTTGTAAAAAAATTTATTTGGTCCCTAATTCTTTGGTAACTCTTAATTTCTTGATTATCATCCCTAATTATTAGATGATTTTTTTAAGTTAGTCCCAAATTTCAAACAACTCGAGCCTAATTGAGCCCTAACCAGGGAGAAAAGATGGTAAAAGAAATGAATGGGACAAATTGTCATACCGGGTTAGCTTATTATGCTAATATCATGACCCGAATTGTGAATTTAATAGTTGACACGATCAAAGAGTTGATGTCGTATCCCAAGTGCAGGAGTGTCGAAGTAATAAATAACCCGGCAAGACCGAGGTCGAACCACAGGGAGGTCAACTATATGAATTACAAATAAAGATAAAGATTTGAAGAAAATAATAATAGAAAAGGAGTTGAAGAGAGTTTTGGGATGTGATATTGATGTAAGTATTAAACAATGATAAAACAGATGTCAAGGTTAGAGGATCCACTAATGGTATTTCAAATAAATATAATATAAACTCTTTTTATTACTCAATTGAAAACCACACACAAAGGAGGTTCCAATCGGATGATTTATTGTTAATGACTCATTATAAAGTATTAACATGATCATATTAATTATCTTATTTAAAAAACACCATACTTATAAATATCATCAGGCATTTATGTTGCTAACTTATGTTAACAACAAATCAAGTTCCTAGCATAACAACGATATCGGCCGAAAACTATGAAGGATCAAGCATTTGATGTACCAAGTGTTATACAACACAAATCTAGATTAACCATTTAACAAGTAAGGTATTACGAATTGGTAAGATAAAAAGATAAGACATGTTAATAGCAAACTTCCTTGGATATAAACATTGAAGTCCATGTTGAGTTTATATTATACATATTCTAACACCATTAGTGAAACCTTTTTACCTTGACATAAGTAACTTAGCTAAACATAATGAAGAAGAAAAACATAAATAAATAATATAAGAACATAAACATGATATAAGTTAACTAAATATAGGAAACGAAATGAAAAAGCATAAACAAGAGATAAATATAGCATGAAAGAAAACTTGAGCATTACAAAGAGAGAAAGTAAGAAGATGATTTTGATCTGAAAATTAATATGACTAAATACATGGTAAATGCCTCTTTTTATAGGCTAAGATGTGGAACTATTAATTGGTTGACAAACTATTTGGTTGGTGGCCAACCATTGATTTGGTGGTTGGTTTTCGACATTGTTGGCTGCTGGTTATTGACATTGTTGGCTGGTTATTGATATTGTTTGTTGGCCAAAACATCATTGCTAACATCAGAATTTGAGCCCTTAGTTCTATGAAATCTGTGTACAATTGTCTTAGCTTTCCAACGAAAAAAACCAGAGCTCATTTGGTTTTCTAGAACTCAAGATATGAGCTGAAAACCGAACAGTGTTTGAGCTACAGGACAGGTTCCCACTTCTCCGTTGTTGCTAAGATTTGAACTTGAAAACGGTAGAATTGAGTTTTGGACTCCATGAAAGTTTTAGTTCTATGTTGTAGCTTTCCATCCATATAAAGTAGACCTAAATCTGAGTTCTACAACTTCAGTTATGATCCAATAACCGAATGGTGTTCTAGTTTGGAATTGAACCAACATCTCTTCTCTTAGCCTAGTCCTCTTTTTGTCTCTTCACTTTCAATAGTTAATCACATCAATCAATCATTTGAATTGTGAGATATACTGCATTCAAAATAAGCATTTACCATAAATTAAAGATATATTATATTACCAGACTTGTTATTATAAAACATACTTTAGTTAAGGAATTTAATGATACTTTAATGCAATTAATGAGAATGCACTTTTAAGTACTAATCAATAGTTAACCTAGTTTGACCAGGATTGATCCAATATGGCTTTGTCTTTTTGTTACAATCCTTAACTTTTTATTTTATTTTATCCTTTGACGATTAACTATTTCATAATTTCCCTTGATTAAGTTAGGCAAATGTTAAAACAATGGCGAACTTAAAATTTTTTGCCTAATTGAGTTTCTAACAAGACGACTAAGTTGCATGTGGATTAGCTTGGTCAAATGAGCCATGTTAAGCAAACTCCAACACAATTAAAGTTAAAACCTTGACCATGCAAGTGACTATAATATGATACAAAGTTAGGTAAATAAAAAGCGAATGAACTGTATTAATAAGTTAGTTTTTTTTGCTTCAAATTGTATTTTTTTTTTCAAAAATAATATTGGCACGTGATTAAATAAATAGGCTAAATAACATGACACATCATGTAATTTTTTTTCTTTATTCATTATTGTTAATATTTATTTATTTATTAATCAATTAGTTTTATTGATCACGATGAGCAAACCTTGAATGTGCATTTGAGATTTTCCATCGCCTTCTAGGCTAGGGCGCTTAGGTCTAGAATGGTTGCAAGACCCAGATGATTGGGTCTAGACGAGCCGCAAGGCCTAAAAGCGTGGGTCTGGTATGTTTGCCAGACCCAGATGCAGACATGCCAAATTTAGGTGCGAGTCTGGCAACCCAGACGTGTAGGTTTGGCATGGTTGCCACGCCCATGTGCTTTGGATTTGGCTTGGTTACCAAACTCATGCGCCTTGGGTCTGGAGTTATCGCAAGGCCCGGGCACATGGGTCTGGCATGGTCACAAGACCCACACGCTCTGGCAAGGGTCTGACATGTTTGCCAGACCCAAGTAACTTGGGTTTAGCATGTTTGTCAAACCTAAGTAATATGGGTGTGGCATGGTTGCCAGACTTAAGGCGTCTGGACTTAACAGTTACCCATGTCCACAGTAACATAGATCTGACACTTCAGACCGGCATTATAATAACCATTTATATTGTTTGTTAATCAGCCCACAACAACGCGCGAGCTATCTTTCTAGTAACAACTATGCTAGATTTATTTTGAAAATATCTATTAATTACATTTTTTTTATAATTATATTATATTGTATTATATTATTAATTAAAAAAACTAAAATAGATCAGTGTTTTATTGTGGATTGTGCATAGCGCAATCCACATTAAAACTACTATTTTTCTCTTAGTGGACAAGCTTGGGTTTAAGGGTTTAGAAGTCTTGTGTATGAGGCTTATTAATAATTACAAGAAAAAAGGTGTTAATTAGTAATTTCATGTTTTTTTTTGGCAATATAATTACCGAATGACCCTAAAAAAAAGGGAACTTTGGTTCGAGGGCTTTTCGGGTTTCTATATTTTTTTGTGCATGTCAATTATTTAATTATCCCTAAAACATAAACTCTCTTTACTATGGATGCAAGGTCATTTTAGGGTTTTTATTGTTGTTTTTTTATAATTCTCATGCGGGGTTAGAGGTGATTTGATATTTTAATATATATAAATTAATATTAAAATTCAAAAGTGGTTCGTGCATACGTAACACGCACTGACAAGTGGGCGCCATCTACGCCCTTAGGGTGGCGTGTGTGGCGACCACACAACACCGAATGTTGTTTTTCGGAGTTGCATTCAATGCACCTCACCACCCTCATCACGGTGGTGAGGCATGTGTTCTCCGACAGCACACAGAGGAGCTCCTGCGAGTTTTTCAATTCCTCATCATTTTTTCTCTCTCCTTCTAGAAAACTATGATGACTATTGAAAAAAACAAGAAAGTTTAGCTATTTGTTTGTTAAGTTAAATTAGGTTCTTATTCTTTTAATTACAATGTATTTGGTCTTTAAGCATTTATTTAGTTAATTTATTTTTTCAATTTCATCCTTTGATACTTTATTTTTATATCATGTTTGGTTCCCATGCTTTTAATGGTAATGTATTTGGTCTTGAATAATTTATTAATTTAATTGTTTTTTTCAATTTCATCATTTACACTTTTTTTATATGAGATTTGATCCTTATTCTTTTAATTGTGATTTTTTTTTATCTTGAATCATTTATTGAATTAATTTGTCCTTGAATTTCATCCATTGACATTTTATTTTTATATAAAATATGGTTATCATTCTTTTAATTATTATTTTTAGTTGTTCTTGTCATTTTTTTAATTGAAATTGTTTTCTAATTTCATACCTTATGTTTTGGTTTTATTTTTTTGTGTTAAATTTGGTTCTTTTTTTTTCAAACCAATATTTTCAAACCATTTTTTAATTTGTTTTTTCAAGTTTATCCCTAATTATTTTGGTTAGTTTAAAATTTTACATTGTTAATTTTTTGGGTTTGTCTTTTACATTTTGATCCGGCCTCATGATTTGTGTCACAAATACTTAAGGTCGGACCAAGTTGGCTTCAATTATTTTTAATTATTTTTAAAACTTTCATCTATAATCATTGAGCTCGTTGAAAATTGTTTCTCTTTGCTTGTGTTTTTTGTTTTGGATTATTTTGTGAATTTGATTTTTCTTTTTTTGATTTTGCCCTTCAGTTTAGTATTATATATATATAAAGTTCGACCCTCAATGTTTTGATTTCTAATTTTGATTCTTAGTTTTTTTAATCAAATTTTAATTTGTTTTTAATTTCATCCTTAGATCCATAATCTTGATTTTTTATTTTTTTTGTTAAAGTTTGGTCATCATTCTCTTGAGTTTTATATTTTATTTTTGATTCATTTGTTAATTTGAATTTTTTTTAATTTTGCCCTTGAATTCAAAATTTTAGTTTATCCTCTCAACCTTTTTTGTTTCTAATGAGATTTTTATTCTCTTAATTGCTATTTTTTATCATTCATTTTTTTATTTCATCATTCGACATTTCATTTATTAGGATTTGGTCTCTTTGGTTTTTCCCATTGCTTCTAGGCCTTACCCAAGAGTCAATTTGAGACAATTATCGGTCACGGGTCAAGTGGGTTGGCTTGAGTTTACCCTAGTCAAACAAATCTTTTTGTTTTATAAAAAAGATAAAATTATACCATTTTGTTTTTTAAAAAATAAAAATAGTAAACGGGTTTTGACTGGATTTTCCCCAGGTTAACAGAAACATTGGTTAACCGAGGTTTTTGACCATATTACACTGGATCAATTCTCCTCCAATTTCTTTTGAAACTCAGGTCATTCTAAGACAAGAGTCACCCGGGATACGGGTCAACACATCAGGTTGAGCTAAATTTTTAAATAGTTGCTTTTCAGACATGATGCTTCCAGTTTAGTCACTACCTAGGTTATGGGTTTGAAAAGTTAATGGAGTTAAAGTTGTTTTGTTTTCCAATTATATCCTTCAAAGTTGTTTGATTTAAAAAATAAACTTCATTATTTTCTTTAGTTTTGTTTTCAATTAGGTTATCCCTATTTCATGATCTAGGTGGAAGGTTTATCTGAGTGACCCAAGTTATTTTAGAAATCGCTTTTTTTATCTTTTTTTATTTTATCCTTAAAAATTTAATTCTTTTTAAAATTAAACTTTGTTTTTTTATATGTTTTTTGTTCTATTGAATTATCTTGTCTGCATGATATTACTCACAGATTTTGATAACCTCACTTGGTTTTCTGGTGCTTTGTTTTTTAATACTTTTTTTATTGATTTTTTTTCTAATTTCATCTTTCTACAATTTTATTACTTTGTTTTATGTTTTTTCTTCTATTGAATTATCTTGTCTGCATGATATTACTCACAGGTTTTGATAACCTCACTTAGTTTTGCTGGCGCTTTGTTTTTTAATATTTTTTTTTCATTGATTTTTTTTTTCTGATTTCATCTTTCTGCAGTTTTATTCATGAGGTTTGATGATCACTATTTTTTTTGTTTTCTTTTATTTTTTTGAGTCGTTGATTTTTTTTCCTTTAAAATACAATGACAACATTTTAGAATTGTATTTTTACACTGCAAAGAAATTAGGCCAACTCGCAGCAAAGTGCGAGCTTCAATCTAGTTAACTTATACTTTAAACCGCGTGGGATTTTCATTGTGTATTTTTTACTTTTCATTCTCTTACATTTTATTGTGGATGGACTATGCAAAATTTTGTCTTTTTTCAATTTGGTCCTCAAAGTTTGTTTTGGGCGATTTCATCCTATTTAAGCAGCAATTGATTTTGAATTCTTATGAAATGGTGGGATTAGAAGAGGGGGGACCGAAATGAAACACTCGACAAACACGGGTGGCATACCAAAAGTTTCAAAAAATATGCACTTTAGTCCTCTAACTTAAACAATCATGCAAATTTTACAATTTTGGTCCATCAAAATTATTCCAATTCTATTTTGGTATAAAAGTTTATTTTTGTTATTTTTTGGTCATCAGTTGAGAGAGGGGGGGAGAGAGAGATGAGGGGAGAAAAAACATGTCGTTGACACCAATTTAGGCTACCAAAATAGAGGATATTTGTTTCAAATTGTTTCATTTGATGAGGAGAGTTCATAGTGTTTTTGTACCTTAAAAGTTCATGAAAAAACAAGTCTGAGCTTGGATTGATTTTTGGTTTCGGGTTGAGTTTGGTTTATAAGGGGATTGTTTGAGTTCATAGATAGGTTTGTCATGATTTTTAAGGTGCTTTATAGGTGTTTTGGGTTAAAAACAGGTTGAAAATACGTTTTTGGGTCAAAAGAACAAAAACTTTGATTTTTCAGCCACAACAATGGCTAGAATCTATGCAAACATGGGACGTGTTGTCTGATTATTTTTTTTTATAAAAAATAATCTGCCCCAAGTGCATATTCAAAAAATAGGGCGCAGATGCGCCACCTCACAAAAAAAATGATGATTTTACTATGCATCACCTTACAAAACACTATTCATTGCAATAGTGAATTTTTTGCTGTTTTTTTTCCTTTTAAATCTATGTTTTTCCCCTAATTTCATTATTGAACATTTGGTTTATTGGAGATTGAGTTTCATGATTTGTTGAGATTTATGTTTTATGTGATTATTTTAGTCTCATGAGTCATGTCACGAGTTTGGTCGGTGAACCCGCTTGACTTGAGTTTTATTTTTGTCTCTTTTCTTAACTAATATTTTTTTTTCAGTTTAATCTTTCAACATCTTTTACATTGAGTTGATTAGTAATTAGGTTTTGTCATTTGTTTTGATTTATTTTCTATGAGATTTTTTCGATCTTATGACCCGGGTTATGATTTTTGCAAGTTAACCTGGGTAGATTTAAGTTGTTTTATTGTGTCTTGTTTTTAAATTGATTTTTTTTCAATTTCATCATTCAACAATGAGTTCATTGAGAATCAGACTTTATAATTTGTTCGATTTAATTTTTGTGGTGTTATCCTAGTCTCATAACCAACGTCGCAGGTTTTGTAGGTTAATCCGGGTTGACTCGGGTTAACATTTTTTTATTATTTTTTTCTTTTCAATTTCATCCCTTTAAAATTTTTTAAAGAATTTTTCTTTGTTTTTTTTTGCCTTTTATTGGATTGGTCCTGACCTCATGACTATGGTCATAAGTGTCAATGGTTGACACGAGTTGACTTTAGGTTTTTTAGGTTATTTTATAAAATTAATTTATTTTCAATTTCATTCTTCAATATTATTTTTTTTCAAAATTGATCTTTGTTATTTTTTTCACCTTTTTTTCTGCAGAGCTATCCCAATCATATGCACATGATCGCGGGGTTAGTAGGTTAACTCATGTTGAGTTAGATTTTTTTTTGTTGCTTTTTTTTAGAATAATTTTTTAAAAGTTTCATTCCTCAACATTTTTTGTTAAGAATTTTGCGTCGTTGTTTTTTAGGTTTGCCTCCTATGCAATTAGTCCTAAGCTCATGACCTTGAGTTTTAAAAATTAACATAGGTTGACTTTTGTTTAGGTTATTTTATAAAATTTATTTATTTTCAATTTCATTCTTCAATATTATTTTTTTTCAAAATTGGTCTTTGTTATTTTTTTCACTTTTTTTTCTGTAGAGTTATCCCAATCATATGCACATGATCGCGGGGTTAGTAGGTTAACTCATGTTGAGTTAGATTTTTTTTTGTTGCTTTTTTTTAGAATAATTTTTTAAAAGTTTCATTCCTCAACATTTTTTGTTAAGAATTTTGCGTCGTTGTTTTTTAGGTTTGCCTCCTATGCAATTAGTCCTAAGCTCATGACCTTAAGTTTTAAAAATTAACATAGGTTGACTTTTGTCTTTTTAGATCATTTTTTTAAATTATTTTTTTTCCAATTTCATCCTTCAATATTAAATTTTTTAGAAATTTATTTTTGTGTTTTTTTTTTTACTTTTCATTCTATAAGGTTATTCTAATTCAGCACCTATAAGATTTGCTGGTTAACTTGGGGCGACTTAATTTTTTTTCATTATTTTTTTTTAGTTTCATTATTCAATGTTAGATTATTTGATAGTTAAGTTTCATAGTTTTATTTAATTTGTTTTCATTAATGATTTTTTTTAAGTTTTATTAACACAAATAATGGTTTGATTAATTAAAATATTTATTCTAAGAAAAAAAATTAATTAATACAACTAATTGCAAGACTTGTGTTACAAGATCATGTACATTAATCTTAGTTATAAGTTTTTTTTTTTATTGATGAATGAGAATCTTTTTATATACAATAATGCATTGAAAATATCTGTTTATTCCTTTTTTTTACTGAATAAATATTATTCAAACTGCCGCCAGGCAAGGGGTGAAATAGGTAGTAAATACTAAGCTACAAGTGTGTTTGTGTCGGTGCTTGTTCTATTTAATTCTAGTGGTTGTCTTAAATCCACCTGATTGTCGGAATAAATACTACGCCCGTGATTGG
>Ga0325404_1007628_pt1 | contig 11262 bp, 4 predicted proteins | sample PopdelMetagenome_18_FD_205664 | JGI IMG/M metagenome (GOLD analysis project Ga0325404, IMG submission 205664) | Populus deltoides microbial communities from Bellville, Georgia, United States - Xylem-Control-R1 | ecosystem: Host-associated > Plants > Phyllosphere > Stem > Wood/Secondary xylem...
TTTTTTATTCCACCAAACAATAAATTCCATCTTATTCATTAAATTAAAAGACCAAAAGTATAAAAAATCTGAACACAGTATGTTAAGTATACAGGGTTTAAATTCCTGAGCTCAAAAAACATGGAATTGATTATATAAGCTCGCTTTTTTAGAAAACAATATAAAACTTCTCGACTCTATATCTTATATTTTAAAAATATTTCAGAGCTTTAATGAAAAAATAAAAGTTTGAATCTTCACCATCAATTTTTTTAATTAAATTAATAAGACTATGAACAAGATAATGATGTATTTATAGAAAATTTTAAATCTAAAAGATTTTTATTTAGATGAAATATTATATAAATCTATTCGTTTGAAATATTTTTTTTTAAATAAATAAAATATTCTTTAGTTATAAATAATGTTAGAGAGTATTATAAAATGTTTTTTATTTTTATATTTAAAATTGTGTTTTGTTGCGTTTAAAATAACGTATGAGAGTAATATATATATATATATATATATATATATATATATAAAAGGAAAACGTCAACATATCTTGTGATCAGTCCATGCGATATTAATAAACAGGCAGAAGAGGGAGGCCACGAAAAGGAATGCGAGTGACGAAAGGGAGGATTGTTTCGACGCACCAAACAAGATACGAAATAAGAGAAGGAGAGATGGTATGGCCAACGGGGCCCGTTGTCCCAACCAACGCCGCATACGACACATTAGCCTAGGCTGTGTGTGAGAACTGTGCAAACCATGACACCATTACTCCTCCTCTTGAATTAACTCGCAAGTTTTCCTCTCTCTCTATTTCTGTATATACAGCCATACATGTTTTAAAAGATGTAAAATTCTATCTTAACCCTTACTCAATAACTTAGAATTTTCAGTTGAATGATTATTTGATACAGTAAAAATAGCCAGCTCTGGTAAAAAAAAAAACCCCATCTCTAGGACTGCAAAATGCAAAAGACATCAATTAATTTTATTTAACCTTTATATAATAGAATAAAGTCTTGAATAGAGTGGTCGTTTCACAAACAAAAATAAACACAAGAATAAGCAAAAAAAAAAAAAAAAAATTTTTTTTTATAAAGAAATTTAAAAAAAAAAAAAAAACAAAATAATAACCAAAAAAAAAAAAAAAAACTTTTTTTTTCTCTCGAAATTGAAAAAAAAAAAAGAAGGAAAAAAATAACGTACACCAAAGAGAATGAATGTGTAAGGTAGACATGTATGTGTTGTCCACATACATGGCATTAAAAGATGGAGGAACACTTATGAGACTGAGTGATAGTATCAAGTTTTTATATATATATTGATAGACAACAAGAATTCACAAAGAGTAGAAGCAAAATAGGTATAAAGATTGCTTGTTTTCTTCTCTTCATCTCCGGATCGTAGCTGTCCCCTTTTATACTTTTCTCTTGGTTCTTTGCGGGTTTTAACTTAATCTTTCCTCTTGGTTCTTTCTGGGTTGTATCTAAAGGGCTACAAAGGAGGTAACATATCCAAGACCAAGATTTTTTTTCCCTTTTGAATAAATATTCTTTGCTTACTTCTTACAAGAACTTGAGGTTTTCAATCCCTCGGTGGATTTGCTATCCAAATAGCATAGCCCTCGAATATGTGCTGATCCTTTTTTGTCAATCCTAGATTTGTTTGCTTTGAAGAGAGAGAAACAAGCTGTACTGCATAAAGAAATCTTGAAGATGGCCGCCGCTTCATCATCTGCTACTTTCTTCGGCCGGGCAAGGGAAGAAAATGAAAACCAGATGATACAGCAACGTTCTTCAACAACCACTTCCTCTACTGTTCCAACCACAGAACCTCCAAAGAAGAGGAGGAATCAACCTGGAACACCAAGCAAGTATCTTTTTGTATCTTATACATGTCAACTCATGTATCAAATGAGTATATGTTACTATTCCCTAATCCTATCAATCATCAATCAAACCCTATCTCTACTTCTTAAGGGACAACAGAAATATTTTTTACATGGGTTTTGTTAACTTTCATGAATACTTAATGCAAATTATGACTAACTCTTGAGCAACACTTGAACCATTGACAAGCTTTTATTTTTTTAATTTCTTCTTCTCAGACATGATGTATTCCTTACTATAAATTACTAGCTAGTTCCTTTTCTAATAGTAAATATTATTTGTGGCATTAATTTCTCATTACAGATCCAGATGCAGAGGTGATAGCACTATCTCCCAAGACCCTAATGGCAACAAACAGGTTCATATGTGAGGTATGCAACAAAGGGTTCCAAAGGGAGCAAAACCTACAGCTCCACAGAAGAGGACACAACCTACCTTGGAAGCTAAAGCAGAAGACTACAAAAGAAGTGAGGAGGAAGGTTTATTTGTGTCCCGAGCCCACATGCGTCCACCATGACCCTTCTAGAGCTCTTGGTGACCTTACTGGAATCAAAAAACACTACTCAAGGAAACACGGTGAGAAGAAATGGAAGTGTGAGAAGTGCTCAAAAAGATATGCTGTTCAATCTGATTGGAAAGCCCATTCTAAGACATGCGGTACTAGAGAATACAGATGTGACTGTGGTACTCTTTTCTCAAGGTAAGTAATAAATTTTTTCCCCATTATTAATCATACAACCTTAATGATAGTCGTCATTGATACTCATTCATTGTAGCTATAGACAAAAGTATGATGATAAAAAAGTTCGAAAGACTGAGAGTTTAAGAAGATGGGCGAGTGAAAAAAGAAGAAGAAAAAGATGAAAAGCTATAGTACTCTTCTTATCCTCTTTTGGATTACTCGTAGATTGGATCCTTCGACCACCCTAACTCTCTCTCATACACACACTAGGCAGAAGGACTGGTTGCATGTGAACAATCTGTGTACTGGCATGCTATGTGAAGGTCTCCAAAGACATGATGATAACAAATTTAAGGGAAAAAACAGAAGAAAAAAATAAAAAGTGACAAATATTTCTTCATTGGTAACACCGCCAGTCCTTTAACTTATTTCTCGATTCACGTGTTGTTGTAGAGAGTGTCAGGTAGTATATTGTTACTGGCCGCCGGGTTTGTTCTCGTGTGAGTCGGATGGATGTATATGTTATTGAGTTTGTTCTCTTCTGGGGTTGGCTCCGTTCTTCCAGGTAGTTCTTCCCATGAAAACGCTAGGGTTGTGGGGTTGAGATGCTTCCCTCTTTCTTCACAGAATAATAGCGGTAATTAAGTAAATAAACTTTCAATTCTTCTTTTCTTTTCTTTTATCGAGGGGGTGGTTTTTACTGTCGTTTGAAAGCATTGCAGTTGCAGTTGCAGTCCTTTTTTTTTTTATCACAGATTTCCTGAGAATGTGTCATTTATTGACAACTTTCGTGGAAATGGAAAATATCCCTTCAATGGAAAAGGGGAGTCTTCATGGATTTTGCATCAATTGAAGCTAAGTTTCTGCAATAGGCTTATGAGTTTCTGGTTTTTCATCGAAGTAGCAAGTAATTCTTTCGTTCATTTATTGAGGAGCCGCTGCCTAAATTAGCATTTCAGACTTGGATTGATTTATCCTTTTTCCTGATTCATATTTCAAATTCTTTGCCCCCACATTTTCTCTCAACTTTAGAATTAAAAGCTCATTGTTCTTATTAATTCTCCTAAACGAAAATTCATGTGATATCCCAAAAAATAAAAAATATAGAAAAATTCATGTGATATCCAACACAAGTTTTTATTTTCTTCTCTCTCTGTCTAAAGGATGAAATTAAGGTTTTCTTCCTGTTCTTTACGGCTTCAACTCTTGACTTATTCGTGGAAAGGGGGGGAGGTGACAGCGCAAAAAATAAAAAAATTTCCTTGTCGAAGACCAGACTATAAGATTTGGTGGTCACGTAGAATACAAGTAAATCCATGTTATGTCTTCTTCGTTCTTAAGGTATCAAGATGAGTCGAATTTATTTATTTAATTTGCATGACCATAGAAAAACACTAGCTATTTTCTAGACATTGCTATATATTCTCCTTTTCGGTTTTACTTATTTTCCTTTTGAAGTTTACATGCATGATTTCACATGCCTACTCCATCTACTGCCATTAATTCATTTCAGAAAAACGAAGAAAATGACTTTCTGATAATATGCACAGATGCGCCCCTTTAATTCAAAGATTGGATGATAAGAAATTGACTATAATATATTTTTCTTTTTTCGTTCAAGCAGTTCTTGAATCTATTCTTTTTTAGCTTCTTAGAAATGCCTCGTCAATAATAAATCATCATTATAGATGTGCATTCTTTCATTGATAACTGAGAGGTGCATGGTCTAATGACTTTGTTTTCATTATAATTACTGTTGCAGGCGTGATAGTTTTATCACCCACAGAGCTTTTTGTGACGCACTAGCTCAGGAAAGTGCAAGGCATCCTTCCAGCTTAAATACTATAGGAACTAATCTATATGGAAATAACCACATGAGCTTAGGCCTATCTCAAGTGGGTTCCCAAATTTCCCAGTTACAAGTTCATCACCCATCTGGTAATAACATGTTACGGCTGGGCAATACTGGGGCAGCTAAATTCGAGCACCTAATTCCTCCTAATCCTTCTTCAATTCCGATGATGCATTCATCTGGTTTCTTCATGGGAGATGCAAATCAAGGACCATTTCCAAACAAATCCTTACAAGGGCTAATGCAACTTCCCGATCTTCAAAGCAACACTAACAACTCCTCAGCTTCCAATCTCTTTAACCTTGGCTTCTTTCCAAATAATAGCAACGCTAGCCGTGTAAGTAGCAATGAAAATGCCAACACTGGAAGCACCAGCTTAGTGAATTCCGGCTTCTTAAATGCCAACCTGTTCAACAATGTTAATGGTGCTGACCAAGGGACAACACTATTCTCCAGTAACATGGGTGGTGATCATGTCGGATCGGGTACTATGTCCTCCCTTTTCAACACTTCAATGCAAAATATCAGCCCATATATGTCTGCTACTGCATTGCTTCAAAAAGCCGCTCAAATGGGTTCAACTACGAGCAGCAACAGTCCAACTAGTTTACTGAAAGGCTTGGGGAGTTCTTCAACAACCGGTGCTAAATCTGTTAGGCCACATGTTTCCACCAACTTTGGCAGCAGTTTCGGCAATCCAACTGTAGGTGAAAGCTTAGAAACACAGATGGAAAGTGAAAGCCAATTTCAAGGATTGATGAATTCTCTTGCCAATGGGAGCTCATCAATTTTTGGAAATGAACAGGATAATAGCTACACGGGGTTTAATAGCTCAAATTTTAGCAAAGTAGGCGAAGAAAATTTACATCAAAGTCTTGCAGGGTCAGATAAGCTGACCTTGGATTTTCTTGGTGTCGGAGGCAGGGTAAGAAACGTTGGTGGAGGGTATCCTCAAGGGGATCAACATAGCATGCAATAATATAAGCTCCATTGACCCTGAAATAAAGTCAACACAAGCCTGTCAACCGTTTGCATGCATGTGCAAAATTACAGTGAACGGCATTTAAGAAGGAAAATAACCAAACAAGGAAGAGGCAGTTTAGGTATGGATGTTTTTTTTTTTTTTTTAATTTTATTCAGCATTAGGGACGCATGTAGTAGGTTGAATATTCTGCAGGTCTTCAGGCTTCGCTAGGGTTTCATCAGCAAATGTTTCTCAAGGCTTCCTTCAGCTAAATTACTGTGTTCTAATTACCAATTACAATTTTTTTTTTCAATGTGTATAATATATTTATCTTACTTGCTTTGTTTGTATCAATATACCGAGGTTATTCAGCACATAAAGAGGAGGTACTGAGCACCCTCTTACAACTCGGAACGAGTTTTTGTTTGCTAATATCTATGAAATAAGAATTTGTGCCATGATTTACACAAATAATACCATAGCTTATATTTTGAAAGTAGTCTACAGGGACGAATCCAAGGGGTGGCCCTGGCGCCGCCGCCAAGGCTAAAAACTTTGTGCCCCATACCCCTTCACAAACATCTTATATTTTGTCCCTGTTGCTTAAAAACTCTCGATTTAATCCTTAAAAAGTTGAAAATCTTAATCGTGTTTTCCTTAAAAGGAATTTTTCTTCTTGGAAAATTTAACCAACTCTCCAAAGATAAAATTAGATCTCACCTTAAAAGATGACCAATTTGGTCTGATTTCCTCAAATCAATTTTAGTTAATCCTCAAGAACATAACGCATTTATTGCTGTCCGATAACAAAGATAATGTTGAAAAAGAAGGAGAGATTTTCTCTGAATACATACATGTATATAAACCAGCCATACGAAATATATGTGCAATTATATTGAAGTAAAATATTGTTGCGGAGAAAATCCTCTGTTGATGTCGAGTGGAAAGTCAAGAACAAGGACATCTATTGATTTTTTAATGAAGATCCAACGCTCGCTAATAACATCCAATAGATTGGACAGCCAACAATTCTATTTGTTATTTGTCAACTTGATACGTGTTAATTATTTAATATGAAAAACGTACGAAATGAAGCTCTTCGACCTCTTTATTATTTCTAAAAGAATTTGTCAGGTCACCGAATACTTATCCCTAAAATCATATATCAGTGCAGAAACCAAGGAGTAAATCGCTGAATCTCAGGTTCTTTGTTTACATTTAATATTTGTTTTAGTCACATTCTATAGACATTCTCTACACATGAGACATGACATTTTGTTGACGTTGACTAGTTTTATCTTGAGATAACAAGCAGTCTCGTAACAAATAGACCCGCGTTAGAGTTTTTCAACGAGAATATAGGCTGCTTCGTTTTTTTATCCTCCTCTTGTTATTAGTGGTATTGAAAAAGAAGTAAAGGATTTAATAACTTTAATTGGATTCCTTGAAGGATTGTGTCTTGGCATGTTGTCTCACGAGTACTGATCTCGGCCATGTATTCTGCAGAGACGACAGGAAAAGGCAATACAATTGTTCGTTATCGCAATTATAGTGCAAACTCGTGTGCCAGCTTTGTCGTGATTATTGTCTTTCCTTTCTTTTTATGGAATCATTGATCCGTGACTGTGAAAACTATTCCCAACCTGCTTTCAAATTTTAAACTTCTTCCCAAAGCCTTATTCTGAAATTCTCTTCTCTACTCTCGAATTTGTTAATTGATAGACTATTCCCAACCTAGGTAGAAAGGTGTTTTTTTTTTCCCTTTTTAGCACTTCTTGAAAAGAGTTTTGACAGACTAGCAAGGATTAATTTTTTTTTAAAAAAAAATAAGCAATATTTTAAAATGTTGCACTTGGAAAGTGCAAAATTTTTATTTTACACTATCAAAAAATTAGTAAATATAAACAAAAATACCGACAGACAAATTCTGTCAATATATTGCGATAACCTTTATCGATAAATTCTCCATCCCTTTATCCATTGGTAAACATTGACAAAAAAAATTCTCTCAGTATATACCTAGGGAATGCTGGAGGGTATTACAGTGGGATTCAAACAAATAAATTGTACGGTGATATGATATTTTTACTGACAAAATAACCAACAGAGTTATTGACAGAATAATTCAGTCGGTAATGTCATTGGTGATGTTTAATTTATGACCTAGCAATCGACCTTATCCTCCCCCTTTCGTATTTCTCCTTCTTCTTTATGTGTTTTCTACTACAACAAACAAACATCCCTCCAACAACAAATCCAACCATCACAACATTTAGATTTTCAACATTTGTGTTCTGATTCATATTTTGTTGGGGATTCTCCATTTTAAGTAAGCAAATCTAACTTTTTTTTATTTCAACCCAATTTTAAAATGTTGATTTTTTTTTTTTGCAGTATATGTATTTTGTTTGGGTGTCTACTTGTACGTTTTATAGTTTTTCTCATACAAATTTGTTGTATGGATTTATGATTTGTATATGTTAGGGTTTGTTTTAGATTTTATAAAATTATATTTGTTTGTAAAATTGATGAAACCTATGTTGAATTTCTTACTTAGGTGTTTCATTGTGAAAGAAAGGTGGAGTGCTACCACGGGAATTTCATTAATGTACATGTGTTTCATACTGAAGAATATGGGTAAGGCGGAAAGACATAACAATGGGGTTTATGTTAAGGGATCGATTTCTATTGAGTTTAAAGTTGATTACCATGAAAAGTTAAAAGAGGTCATTGAATTATAATATCATACCAAGCAGAATATAGTATTTTTATTCAAGTATTATTAGTATTACACCACTGACAGAGGAATCAGAGTAGATCCTTATCAAAGTTTGGTCAAAATTAATTCAAAGGCTAGACTCTGTAACATCGACGATGTCTTTATTTTCAGCAAACAATACCAACAAGTTTATTACACATACAATCCTTCCTTTAAAAAGGATCATTCAAGAGTTGATTGGTTATCTGTAGTGAAAACCAAATTCAGGGATCGTGTCGAGGTTGTTCATGATGACAACGATGAATTAATTGTGGAAGATGATGTCTTTCAACTTAGTGAGTTAGTTGATGTATATTGAGTTGCTTCATCTAATAACTTGGAAGAAAATTCAAATTTTCACTTCACCAATAATATTTTTATTCATGTTGATGCTGAGGAGTTGAAAGATGTTCTAGGCTCCAGCTAACGTACATAAGTCAATGAAGATGATATTGATGAAATTAACATACAAGACTGCGATAGAGATGAGGACGAGTCAATTGATGAAGAAGAAGAGAATTCTGATTAATTTGCACAATATAAATGTGTAATGCCATAAACTATAATGTAATATTTATTGATGAAATTCACTTCAATGTAATGAAAATGATATTAATTTATTATTGAATGACTATGAAATATTTATTTTATTATTGTGATGTAAACTGTTGTTATTATGTTGTGTGTGCAGCTGTGAATTTAAGTATTTGCATGATGGATAGATAGAAAATACAAATACAATTTGTTATTAGACATTGTTTTGTCATCAGACACACTACATACGGGTATACCAATAAAATGTGTATGTCGGTATATTCCAAAGACCATGAGAATTTCTTCCCTTCACCTTTGCACTGTTCACAGTGTTCATTACATGCATGTATACCGACAGAATGTGTCCATCGATATATTCTAGAGACCATAGGAATTGTTCTCCTTCACCCTTGTACTGTTCATGGTGTTCATTACATACAGGTATACCAATGGAATGTTTTTTTTTCAGTATATCCAGAGATAATGAGAACTTTTCACTTCTAAATGCGATGATAATTAATGATATTTTAATTATTCACTATTTTACCAACATAATCACCGATAAAATTAAAAGTCATTAGTAATATTTGGAGGAGCTTTTTGAAAATTTTTATGCAAGTTGAAAATTTTCATTTGACTTTACATAAGGAATTATATATATATATATATATATATATATATATATATATATATATCTGTGTGTGTGTTGTGAATCAAGACGGTTACTTTATATATAACAATGTTCATACAGCTTACTATACTCTCTTTAGCCAAGTGATCAGCTAGCTGATTAGCTTCTCTAAAAACATGATTATAGCTGGCTGATTTCAAAAGACTTAAGTAACATAGTTATAGATTAAAAACACTACATTAGAATCTCTCAGAAATCCTCCAAAACCAGATAAACCAGGCTTGCGAAGAGATGAGCCATGAATATTCCAGTTTTGGGTACCTGCTGCCGGCTTCTCCCATTGTATTACTCTGACACTTAATCCCTTATGAGTTTCTTTCCAAATCAATAGCCATATAGACAAAATGATCATCTATATTCGTATGGAACCCATAAAGCACTCTGTGAAGGATCATAGAAAAACATCCATCCCATTGTGGTTCAGCGTTATTGAAAACTTTGTCATTGCTGACTTTCCAAATAGACCATATATAATGCTGAATATAAAACCAAACACCACACCTTTTCTGCATATCACCATCGCTGAAATAACTCCAATTTAGGAATAACTCGTCTACAGAACCTGGTATAGCCCAATAGATACTCCACCAATCTATAATTTTTATCCACACTAACCAAACACTTTGGCAATGCAGCAGCAAATGACTTGCCGTTTCTGCATCTTCATCGCAGAATGTGAAAATCAAGGTTCTCTGCAGCTCTAATGAATCCTTTCTGTGCTAGAAAATGCTCGGTACACAATCTTCCAAGAACAACTAACCATGCAAAGGAATCTGATTTTGGAGGAGCAAATGATTCCACACATTAGCCTTGATTAATGATTCATTAGCAAGTAGAACTCCATCCTACTTATATGACTTAACCAAATAGCAGCCCCTGGCATCATATGTCCAAACCAACCTGTTTATCTCATCACAGTGGAGATATTCACTTGATACCAAATCCAGCAACTGTTTTTCCAGCACCTACTCAGAATCATGCAAGTCCCTTCTCCAAGAAAATGGTGGGGTTTTCTTTTATTAAAGGTGGGGTTTTCTTAAGTAGATATCTTATTAATGTACTGTCCATTCACTCATAAAAAAATGAAATTCATAAATAACTATTAAGATGAATTTCATTTTTATATAAGTGAAGTGTATTGAAATGAATAATAAAAATAAAAATAATATGAAACATTCGAGTTAGATTTCAAAATTTTAATTATACAAATATTGGTCTAACTAGTTATTCAGATTGTATGTTGAAATAATCTAATTAATACTTAGAATTAGTTTTTTCTTCTTCTTTATATGTAAGTTTTTTTAGTTAGTTTAATTTTTTTTTAATGATATTGAAAAAATCTTAATATATAATATTCTCCCTCAATTACTATAATAAATAAAAAAAAACATATGTTGTACTTTCCCATGTAGTAATGAAGATGACTAAGGCTATATTTGTTTCCCGGAAACTAATTTTCAGGCAACTACTTTCCAAACTTTTCTATGTTTGTTTGTCATTAGAAAAGTTGGTCAACGGAAAACACTTTCCAGTCAACGGAAAATTTGACTTAGTTTTCAGAAAAGTGTTTTCCTGAAAAATTTAGACAGAACACTTTCCGGAAGTTGTGAAAATTAGAAATGTCATATTATTTGTTAATTATATCAAATTTGGTTCTCAAACTTTTGATTGCTATATATTTTTTGTTTTGAATATTTATTTTTCAATTTCATCTCTTAAAATTTAATTTTTGTATTAACTTTGGTCCTCATTTTTATAATTGTTATTTGTTTTTTCCTTATTATTTTTTTATTGAAATTTTTTATCTATCAAATTTGATCCTCATTCTTTTGATTGTTACTTATTTTATTTGAAATAATTTATGAAATGTTAATTATTATTATTTTAATTTCTTCATCTTT
>Ga0325404_1007630_pt1 | contig 11261 bp, 8 predicted proteins | sample PopdelMetagenome_18_FD_205664 | JGI IMG/M metagenome (GOLD analysis project Ga0325404, IMG submission 205664) | Populus deltoides microbial communities from Bellville, Georgia, United States - Xylem-Control-R1 | ecosystem: Host-associated > Plants > Phyllosphere > Stem > Wood/Secondary xylem...
CTCTCCTTTGTTCACTTCTGTCGTCTCCCTTGTTTTTCTCCCTTTTTTTCTATATCATCTTCCTCCTTTTTTTTCATACACTAAGATCTGTATTTATAGTGTCAGAGTACCTTCGCGTGTGAGAAACAAAGTTTCAATCAAACTCATTCTCTTTTTTAAAATTTGAATTTGATTAAGAATCAAATTTGAAAGTGGATAACTATCATTACCTTGAAGATAAGGATTATCTTGAAGATATGGATTATCTTGAAGATAAGGATAGAATGACAAAAGTACATTGTAGTCCCTAGTTTTCATACAAGTTGACAAATCACACTTTTCATTGAAATAAATCTCTAATATTTTAATTTTACATTTTAAACCCTATAAAATTAAATTAAAAAGCCAATGGGCCAAAATTGGGTTACAACAATCACCACCGCAAACCACCACCATTCTTACATGTTGCCGCCACTAATATCACCGTGAGCCATCGCCAGATTAGCTTCCCCCTCTTCTTCTTCTTATTTTTCTTTTTCTCTGCCTCCACTATACCTGTAAGTGAACAATGGAGGGTGAATTATAATTCACTTTCCAGTTTTCACGTTGCATGTGAACAATGAAGAACCCTCTGAATCCGAGCTGGACTAGTTCTGGCCCAAACCAAAATGTCTTGGCTGGGTCTGGCCCATTCCCCTTTGAAGTAGTCTTGTTGGGCCAACATAAGCCCTACCCTTGTTTCGGGCTGATGTTGGCCCAACTCTTTTGGGCCGACTTCGGCCCAATTTTTTTTTGGGATGATCCTGGCCCCACCCGGGTGGGCTTAGGCCATATAATTGGGTCAGACCCAACCCAATATATTATAATAATAATATATAATATAATATTATATATTAAATAAAAAACAAAACAAAAAAATTTCAAAAAATTTCAAAAATCCTTTAAAAAATTTGTGATTTTCTCACCAAATTTTCTACCACTTTTGATTAATATTGGTTTGTATTTTTATACTGTAAAGATACAAGTCTAGTATTAAAATACCTGGTTTTCTCTGAAATTTTTCAAAAAATATATGGAAAAACAAAAAAAAATATCTTGTTTTTATGCATATGGTCAAATCTCTCAAAAATATAAAAAATTTATATTGTATTTTATACCAAAAAAAGAGAGTATGTTTTTGCATGCATTTTGAGTTTTAATAATCAGTTTATTAAAGTCATGAAAACTAAGTCTATATTTCAAAAATACCAAAAAATATTTTATTTTCTTTTAATAACTTGGATTACTAACTTATACGTAATATGTATTCCCGTTATTAAATAAAAAGGTAGTTCTTTTTTTATATAAACATCGGAACGGTTAGGTTTTTACCTAATAAGATAAGGATCTTCTTACCAAGAAGGACTTTTCTTAAACTTTAGATAGACCAACAATTAGAAAACATGACAATACCTTAGCTTATATAAGAAAATTAAACAATGTTGCTTACCATAGGTAAGGGGTATTAGGGGTGTTAATACCTTCCATTTACATAACCAGTCCTCGTGCCCGATCTTTGAGACTAGTTAGGGTTCCTAGTAACCAAATACTAGGTGATTGCTCTTATTCCCTCTTTCCACCGAAAAGAGACAAAAGTCCTTGTCCTGTCCATTTTTTCCATACCATATACATATACATTTGGATATTCCAAGAAAATGATTGTCGCGACGCCACACCACGTGCGACACTTTTAATATTCAAAACTTTTCACCTTCATTATCAAGCGCTTTATTGTTGAATTTGTTGACCTTTGGGTAACATATTAATATTTATATATTTTGATGATAACAAGTAAATGAAAGTGGACTAATGATATGCTTAGTTGAGATTAAGTTTAAACAAGTTTATATGAAGATCATAAGAAGCTTAAAGAATTAAATGAAGAAATAAATTAACAAGTCCAAGAAACAAAGCAAGTGAAGACTTAGTTCCGAAGGATTCATTTTAGTGCTTATTTTGAAAATCTTTATATCTTACTTGATAACACAAATTAAAATGAATTCACACACTTCACATTGCAGGTATTATAAAATTGATATGTATTTAATCGGTTCGTGATTCACCAGGTTTAAAAATATTAAAATTGGATTTTAAATTGAGCCACTCAATTGCTTGGTCATACCAAATGAACTAGTCAACTGTTTAGCCATACCAAGTGAACTAGTTGACCGTTTGACCATATATACTAAGTGAACCGGTCGACTGTTTGTTCATCAGGAATGAACACGTAGGAATCTGCATGAATCAATTGATCGATTGGCTTGACCAATCTAAACTGGTTGACTATTTTAGTTGTCAAAGGAACAATAATGGTTATAAAATGACTAGTTTTTGTTAGAAACATATATATAACTTGTTTAATTGAAGAATTAAGTACAAAAATTGAATATATATTATATACAAGAACAAAAACAACTTTAAATCATTAATCCTAAATCATACTCATATTTGTGCATTAAAACCTTCATATTCTTGTAAAAGAGTATAAATTTCCACACTCATTATACTTAAACATCTCAATACATTCTAAGTGCTATTGAGTGAGCTATAGAAACATAAGCTAAAATTGAATTATCTACACTTTGAGAAAGTGTTGCTGCATTTCAAACAATTATAATCCTTTAAGAGTTTAAGTGAAAAACCCTTTGTCTTGGTGAGGTACATAACCAAAGTGAAAAATTTTGAAGAGGGTATTTTTTCAAGTGTTGAAAAAGGACTTGGTAAGGATTCAACAAAGACATTGTAATCTTTGGCCTGGATTAGTAAAGAATATGAAATGCAAGATCGGTTTGATGCTTGAGGTATGGATGTAGACTTGCTGAACCACGTTAAAAATCGAGTTTGCAATTTCTATCCCTATACTCTTTACTTTAAACACTTTAATTTTATTGTTGGTTAATCATATTTAATTAAATTAATTGCAATAGTTGTTATTATTAATGAAACAACTAATTCACCTTTTTAGGTGTTATTGTTGCCTCAATCCTAGAACAATAAAATCATGTTACGACAACTAATAATAAGATTAAAGTTAAAAAAAAAAAAGGCTTAAACTAAGACAACAAAAGTAACTTTGGCAACATATGAGCTAAATTATTTATGTTACCTTTTTCATAATAGTAGGTTTGTTCAAAACGCAATTCGGTTTGGTTTGGTTCGAGTTGGATTTTCAACCTTTTGCATAGGATATCAGAAAATTGACATGTGATCAAAGTTTTGCATTTTGTATTACTAGAAAAATGCAGGATTTGATTCATTGTAAAACCTATAGGCATGCTTGATACAAACCCAAAACTAGGTTTTTTAAACTTTTAAAAGATTCTGACAAATCATTATGGAATAGGTGCATAAATCATAGTAAATTATCAGTTGTTACATAAGTGTTCACCATCAAATCAAATCAAATCGAGTTTTTTTTAATTTATGAGAAATTCAACCCGAATCGAATCAAAAACTGATTCAAATCAAACTAGTTTGGTTTGGTTCAAGTTGGATTTTTAGTTTGAAAACTGAAAAACCCAATGTCTTTTAAATGAGTTTGTTTTTTTGGGTTTTTAAATGGGCCTATATTAAATTCAGTTTTAACAATTTTTTATTGGGCATAGGCTTTTATAGGTGTTTTTAACAAACTTTAAAATTTAGTGCAATACCAAACCAAATTGAATTACATGAAATCAAAGACATAATATCAATACCTTCAATTTTTCACAATACAATATCTGTAAATTGATTTATCAAGATGAATCTGGGGAATAACCCAGAAATGGGTTATGACAGTTGCAAAATGCAAAGATTTTTCAAAGTGATGAAAAATGCGAATGATTTTTCAAAGTAGTGAAAAATACGAAGATTTTTTGAAGTGATCTTATTGTAATGGGCAACCTACCAAGGTGAAAAATTCAAAGATTTTCCGAAGTGGTCTCATTGTAATGGGTGACCTGCATAGGTGAAAAAATGCCAAGATTTTGCAAGATGGTCTCATTGTAATAGGTGAATTACTTTGATAAAAAAAAAATGCAAGGATCTTTCTAGTGGTAAAAAATGCAAATATTTTTCAAAGTGGTGAAAAATACAAAGATTTTTCAAAATGGTCTTATTGTAATGGGTGACCTGGCCAGGGTAAAAATACAAAGATTTTTTAAAGTGGTCTTATTATAATGGGAGACCTACTCAGGTGTTAAAATGCAAAGATCTTTCGAGTGGTGAAAAATATGAAGATTTTTCAAAATAGTCCTATTTTAATTAGTGACCTGCCTAGGTGGAAAAAAATACGACTTACCAGGCGAAAGGATTCAATTATAGATATTTTGAAGGGATGACATGATATGGCTTGAAGGCGTACTATCTAGTAGATGAGAGCTTAAAGGAGCACTTAAAGGGAAAAGAGATAGGGCTCGAAGACGTACTATCTAAGGGATGAGAGTTCAAAGGAAAGGGGACGAGGGCTTGAAGGCACATTTAAAAGGAAGAAAATGGGCTAAAAAGCACGTTACCTGAGAGATGGGGGCTTAAAGGCGCACTCGAAAGGGGGTAGGTTAGAAAACACAGTACCTGAGAGATAAGAGCTCAAATGCGCACTTGAAAGGAAAATGATAGGGTTCGAAAACACATTATTTAGAAGATGAGGGCTTAAAGGGGCACTCGAAAGGAAAAAGATATGGCTAAAAAGCGCTCTAACTAGGAGAAGATGGCTCAAAGGCGCACTTGAAAGTGGGTAGAGTTAGAAAACACACTACTTGAGAGATGAGGGCTCAAAGGGTAGTATGGCACTTTGAGTGCGTTGGAAAATAGAGTGATCATTTCTTTGTCCAAAAGTGGGAGATGCACCTATGCAACTAGATCTCCCCATCTTTGAGCGTAGTCCCTTATACTTTCCTTATCCCTTTTGTCTAGATTAGAAAAACTGGTTCTATCAGGAGCAATGTCCATATTATATTTGTACTGCTTGACAATTGCATCTACTAGATCTTTCTATCTCTGGATTTTTATGTTGTCCAACCTCAAGTACTAATTCAACACTACCCCAACTTAAACCATCCTGAAAAAAATGCATCAGTAGTTTTTTATTATATACTACTTCTGATATTTTATTGGAGTAGGATTTGAGATGAGTCATAGTGAATTGTGTTCTAGTGTATTTAATGAATGTAGGAACATAAAATTTCTTTGGCACCACCACATTTGAAACCAGATACATCTATATAGCTATATTGGGTCTGCCTCTTCAATAGTCTTGATTCTAGCTTCCAATACTGTTATTTTATCTTGATCAATGTCATCAGATGACTTAGTATGTGGGACTCGTTGAAAAATGCATCCATAACTATAGGTGTTGCGGATTGCATAAATGTTGGATTGTGTTGGGGCTCCTAACTATGTTCGCCTATTCTTTCTTTAGGCTGAGTTGTTATTGGGGTCTGAACAAAGGTGATAGGTCAGTTGGAAGGACCTTCACCAAAGGCATTTCTAAGTGCTTGCTAGAGTAAGCTAATGAGGCAAGCTACGCTAACTTTTAGTGACTCCAACTCTTCTTGAAAATAAGCATCACAGTGAGCACGCTTTTCATCTTCCATGTTTTTTAGTCGGAGTCGGGTGTTGTAGACTATTTGGAAACCTATATTTTAACTTGATGCATGTATGTATGTTATTTACAATGAATAGATGTATACGTATGGATGCACATTGGGTATGGATTACGAAAACCTATAGTCTGATAATCTAAGACTCTTTTTAGGAAAGTTATGGAAAAATGAATTATTAGGTAGTCCATACCTTAAGGGAAGGTTCTAAGCTATATGGGTTAGGCTTTCTACCTAGTCTAAAAAAGATATATAAACTGCCTAGTGATCATCTTCTATAAAGGCAGGATAGGGGTTTACAATGAATGGTTGGGGCACAGTGTGACTCCTATTACTGAGTAAACACTCAATTCATAATTGGATATTTCACGAATCCGAACCCCGACTGAAAGTCATGAGGTAGATTGCTACTCCCCACCTAACCTAGAATTGAGCTTATTTGTAAAAATTAAAATATATGAAGGCATTAATCCATACCTAACATACTTATATATGAATATGAAGTAAAAATGCATGCTAAAGTAGTAAAAAATACGAGCTAAATTTAAACAGATCAAAAAAATAGACAAACAATCAAACAAGTAAAGTTTAGTCCAACTAGACAAGGTGTTCCTGAGTGGAGTCGTCATCTTATCACGGGGTGACGTTGAATGACACGCTTTAAGATGCCTCCTAAAAGATATTGTGTTGGAAAAGAGAGTTTTGAGTTTAATCAAAAAATTATGATTATAAGGTTCAAGAGTCGTCACCTAGTATTAAGATTACTAGGAAACATAATGGTCTGTGAAAGTTCGGTAAGGGACTGGTTGTGCAAGGGGAAGATACATCACCTCCAGTGCATGCTACCCAACGTAGGTTGCATTGTTGTTTGATTGTTTTTCTAGGTCAAGTTTTTATTTGTTGGTCTTTTTCTAAGGTTCACGACATATCTCACTTCGTGAAAAATTCTCTACGTTATCAGGTTTAATTCTAACCATTCTAAAGTTTAAATTTTAACATCACATTTATTTTGTACTTTGTATCTTTAATACCTGAGGGTATACTCTACTGAAAGTCTACATCTAAACCCTATTATAAAATGAACAAAATGATTGGTGAAGGGTTTTTGATATTATTGCCAAATTCTAATGGATAATTATAAACTAATTATGATATTCATTTTTTTATTTTTAAAACATGATAAAGACGCATTTTTTTTAATGAAAAATATGCATGGAAAACTTTTAGTGTTTGGTCGTATGCATGAAAACAAAATATTGTTTTGTTTTTTATTCTTGAAAGAGGAAATTAATTTAAATTTTTTTTGAGATTTTTTTAAATTTTCAAAAACAATTTTATAAACATTTTGGTGAAAAGCGAGTATTTTAATATCGGATTTGTATCTTGCAGTGTAAATATACAACCCGATATTATGCAAAATTATTTAAAAAACATGCAAGAAAATCACAAATTTTTTGAAATAACCCTTAGAATTTTTTTTGAATTTTTTCTATATTATTATTATTATTATTATATTGGGCCTAACCCAGTTGCATTGGTCAGAAGCGGCCCAACAAACCCTTTTTTTTCTGGGCTGGACCTAGACCAGCCATTATAGGCTGGGATGGAACGGGTGTAGCCCAAATCAAATGTTGAATTTTGGCTACTACATGCAGGGTTCGGGGGTAAGGATCTGGGGGAGAAAAAAAGTGGGTGGCTTGCCAGGACGGGGTAGAAGAAAGGCTAGTGGCGTTCTTGGTGTTGCAGGGAAGTTCAACAAGTGGTTAGTGGCGGCAACAATGACTGAGGCGCGGTTGAGGAACTGACCAAAGTGGTGGCCGAGAGGGGGGAAAGAAAAACTAGGCAAAGGGATGGTTTTTCCTCAACTTTGGCTTCTGATTTTTCCTCCCTCAGACCATGAAATTCACCCTTATTTATAGGGGCTGGAAGAGGGACACTTTTTCTCATATGGTGCCAAACTTTAGCCATTGATTTTCACCTGAAAGAATCCCAAACATTGGTTCAAAGTGGCTATCATGAGCTGTCAGATTTGCTGCAGAAATTGGATGGTCAAGTTGGCTATTTTAGGGCGGTGCCACAACCACTATGGCGTCATTTGGCTAGAACGGACTACACTGGGGTGTAGTTAGATGTCAGGCCGTCGTTTGCATGCAAATTTTATCAAATTTGGTGGAGAGATGAAACAATAAATGCCTTGGGAAGGTAGTCCCCTAAGCAGCTTTTCTAGCAAAAATCTGAAGAAGAAGATGAACAGTTAACCCAAAATAGTGCTGTTTTGGTGAAGTTCATTTTAGTCCTTCAAACTTTCAATTTTGTTCATTTACGCCCCTAGCAAACTCCAATTTCAGCCCAAGATTTTAGCATTTTTTTCACAAGTTAGTCTTGGATTTATATAATTTAACCCTTAATTGACCATTAAACTTTCAATTTTCTTCAATTTCACCCTTGATTTCAACCAATTAGGTCCCAAGAGTTTGGCACCTTTTTCAAAATGGTCCTTAATTGACCCAAAAACTTTGATTTTGTAAAAATTAACTTGGTAAAAATTAGTTTTAATCTCCTAAAATTTTAATCTTCTAAATTAAGCTCAAATTGGGCTCTCAAACTTAATTTTTCACTAATTAAGACCTTAGTAAAATTAATTTGATCTATTTAAAATATAATTAAGTCCTTGCACCTAATTAAATCCTTCAATTGAACCCAAATTAATTCTTAAACATAGTTATACTTAATTTTTATGTCTTTGAACTTAATTTTTATACAGATTCGTCCAGTAACTTGACCTTTTAAATTTGCAGCTTGATTTTTTCTACATGTGAAATCCTTCGAACTTGCTTTTGCCAAAATGCCAATTTTTATTTTATTTATTTTATTTTTTATTTTGAAACGAAAGAAGATGAATTTGGAGAATAACCCAGAAATGAGTTATGACAGTTGTATTCATATCTTCTTCTACCTTTCATAAAACCAACAAAATATAATGAAAGCAAGGATTAAAGATATGGAAAAAAGAATCCATCCACCCTAAAGTATTTTACTCAAAGCTACACTATAATAAACCTTTTACATTGTAAAAAGTATAAAGAAGTAAACTACTGAAATTAAATATCATGAGAGTTATAAATTATTAAGTACTGTTTACATGTGTTTTGAACTGCATGACAAATTTTTCATTTTATAATTAGAAAATTTCAGATTCAAATAGATGTGAATTTTGATATAGTAAAAATTGACGATATTGCCCATAATGATTATTCAATCTATAGTGTTAAGAGAGTATAAGAGAAAATTGTTTAAAAATAACAACATGTTAATATTGTACTTATTGAATAGAAGGTTTCAATTCATTGCAATTAAATAATACATAATTAGATGTATGTCTGAATTTGATTTCTCTCAAATATCTTTCTTTCATTGTATTTTTTAATAAAGGTCATCAAGGATGGGAAAATATTGACAAATTTACTCTCGAAGACACTTTCCCAACATCATCATATATCGGAACATGGTTGATTCTTATTCTCAAATAAGATTTAAAATAATACAAGATAAATGTTGAAGGCCTTGTTATTTTCCATATAATTTGAACATGCTAATTTTTAATGCATGGTCCAACTAGTAACCATCTCATACATAGAATAATCATTGATAGTCCACATCAAAGTTGATTTCATCTGAAAATTTTGTTTCCCTTAAACATCATACATCAAAGTTCCAAATAACCATAACCGATTCAACTCATCAATCAATGGTCGAAGAAAAACATCTATATTCCTATTCGAACTAATAGGATTGGGTATGACCGTTGATAAAAACAAGAACTCTGGCCTCATACATATTCCTGGTGGTAAGTTGTAAACCGTGAGTATCACTAGCCAAAAAGAATATGGAGCATCAAATGACCCATCAACCGTATCATATAAATGATGTCATTTCATGTCCTTAGCAATATTTGAAGACATTATATGATTCTATTAAAAACTAGGGATGCATCCTATTAAACTATTTGCGAGCTTCACCATCGAAAGGGTGTACAATGACTCCATCTAGCGTATCATGTGAATGATGCCATATCATATGCTCAATAGTCTTTAAAGATATGAATAACCTTACAGTCTACGAGAGATTAAGAAATATCTCAGTTTTCTATTTGCGACAAGAGTCATTCCCCTACTAGTTTTGGGTTTATATTGAGCATGCCTACAAATTCTACACTTGATCAAATCTTACATTTTCCCAGTAGTACAACATGCATGCAAAAGTTTAGACACATGTCAATTTTCTAGTATCCTATGTCAAGGGGTTTCATCATGGATTTAGCAACATAGAAATTCTTTTTCAGCCTATTCCCTTCAAGTAAAATGATTCTCGCCCATTTGATTATTCTATTGTAACTAGCCCCACTCAACCCATGATCTGACTTGATAGTGAACACCTATGTAACAACTGGTAATTTATTATGATTTGTGTACCCATCCCATAATGATTTTTCAGAATCTTTTAAAAGTTTAAAAAACCTAGTTTTGGGTTTATACCGAGCATGCCTATAGGTTTTACACTCAATCAAATCCTGCATTTTCCTAGTAATACAACATGCAAGTTTGGACACATGTCAATTTTATGGTATCCTATGCTAAGGGGTTTCATCATGGATTTAGCAGTATATACATTTTTTTAGCCTATTCCCTTTAAGTAAAATGATTCTCACCCATGTAATGATTCTATTGTAACTAGTCCCACTCAGCCCATGATCTGACTTGATGGTGAACACTTATGTAACAACTGATAATTTCCTATGATTTGTGCACTCATCCTATAATAATTTGTCAAAATCTTTTAAAAGTTCAAAAAACCTAGTTGCCTCTGCATTTGGTTCTTCATCTACAATTAAACATTCACCCACATAACCTTGATTCATTCTCAATGCATCAATCACCATGCTCCTATAATAATTACTATTATCATCTACAACTTCAAGCATGTTGCTAGAACTAGAAGTTAAATCTATCATCTATTCTATCATGGTCTCATAAAGAACAAAGGATTCTCTGAGTGCAAACCAATATAAGTATTTTTCCATGAATTGTTTTTTAATAGAAGATGCATCGTAACAATATCTGAATCTTGAGACTTTTTATTTTTAAACCTTTTACATGAACATAAAATACTGCCTCCATTAATATTTTTTGGATTAGATATTGTGCAATTAATAAAACCCTTAACCATATTACAATAATCCATCCAACGTAATCCTTCGGGTGAAACTCGATACATTTAAGAACGATCATCCATTATTTGTATGAAACCTACATAGAATATTGATGACAACAAGTATTAATTAATAATGTGAACTAAACAAATTATTGGCACCTAGTTAATTAGTTATAATTAGTTGAAATCAAACTTATTCAATCTATTTTAATAATACCCTTTAATAATTATTAATTTTCTCCAAAAAAATCAAATTCCTCCAAATTTATCTACATTTTCAACTTTAATAATTATTAATTTTCTCCAAAAAAATCAAATTCCTCCAAATTTATCTAAATTTTCAACTTAACAATAAAATTAATAGAATGTGAAATGTACCGGTTAAATAACCCTTTTATCTATTTCATTATAAAACACCTAAGTTACAAAATCAAACTCAATTTCATCAAATGA
>Ga0325404_1007633_pt1 | contig 11259 bp, 5 predicted proteins | sample PopdelMetagenome_18_FD_205664 | JGI IMG/M metagenome (GOLD analysis project Ga0325404, IMG submission 205664) | Populus deltoides microbial communities from Bellville, Georgia, United States - Xylem-Control-R1 | ecosystem: Host-associated > Plants > Phyllosphere > Stem > Wood/Secondary xylem...
TTAGTTTTTATTTTCTCACTTACCACTTTCAAAATAAAAATTTATTTAAATATATGATAAATTTTATAAAATATTTAAAAGAGTTTCAATTAATTAAATTATGAAGTAAAACACATTTTTTTAGTTAAAATTCGTTTTTTATTATATATTTTTTTATTTGATAAATTCATGTTTTTTTTATCAACATGATCAGATCTTTTAAAGAAAAATCTAAAATAGTAAAAATAAAAACTCAAAATAATTTAAATGATTTAAATTTAAAAGAAAAAAACATATTTTTTAGCCAAAACGTTTTATTCATTATTCATTTATTTTTTATTTTGATAAAAAAATATTTTTTTAATAAAAAAACAAAGTTTTTTTTTATATAAAATGTTATCATGATCTATGAAACAAAAAAAACTATATCTTAATAAAAGAGTAATTAATTCGAGATAACATATATAGAAATAATAATAAAATATATATTTTTTTATTCTCATTAAATATTCATAAGATCTGTTAAAAAAATATTGTTCATATTAGTTTCATATATAATATTAAACAATTACAAATACAACCATAAAAATTTGAGTTTTATTTATAAAAACAAACATAACATTGAATGATTTTAAAAAATTAATAAAGAAAACTTTATTTTAAAATACAAAAAAAAAAAACAAGAAAAAAAAGGAGAGCCAAGAATGGCTAGGTGCTCATAGCCCTAGATTGCTAGGCCCGGACACCTAGTTTCTCAAAAAACTCAAGTCGATGACATCTCATTCGCTTGATTTTTTTATAAATAAACGGATAAATTGTTGATGCGGATCAGCCCAACACCAAGCGTAATCATGTCAACGATCCATTGGAGGTGCCAATTGGGTCAATCACAAGAGCTAGGGTAAAAAAGCTTAAAGAAGCATTGAATGGGCTTATTCAGAACATATGGAGCAAAATGGACCTAGAGGGGCTTAGGACATTTAAGGAGCATGAAGGGCAGCCTTTAATTCATCTAGTTCAGGTCCAAAAAAGCCCAATTTGTGTGGAACAAGGGGTTGATGTGTCCGGCTCAATACCAGCCTTGTTAGGCTTGTTTTCCTAATGCTACAAGGATAAAAAGTCAGCAATTTATTTTCCTAATTAAGTAAGGAAGTTGGCCATATCTTATTCTTAAAGAGAGGAGGACTATTTAATGCTTTTCCTAACTTAGGAAGGAAAGTAATTAAATCAGCAACAAATGAGAAAATTTGTTTTCTTATTTGTCCAAGTTAAACAAGGAAATCCAAGCTAATCAAGGACATTAAGGGGGGCAGCAACACAAATTTTTCAAATCAGATTTCTCCTAGTTTATTTGGGACTTTTTAAGGGTGACAAATCTGATTCTAGCATATTTAACATGATAATTTTCGGAATTTTATTATTTTTATTATTTTCTTCTTAGTTTTTGGGTTATTATTACTTATTTGGGTCAATTGTAAGTGGACTTCACATAAGTCCACCTAAGGGGGGTCCATTAGGGTTTTCTTAAGTCTAGAGTCAGTATAAATAAAGGCATAACCAAACATGTAAGGTTACGCAATTTTCAGATCAATAAACTTCTTGTTGCACTTATTGTGTGTTGGTGGAATAATCTCCCTTTCTCGGTTCTCTAAAGAACTGAAAACGACTTATCGAAGAACAACTGTCTTCGTGGCGTTATCCTTATACTTCTCGTTCGCGAATCAATATTCGATGGGTGGGGGTCTCCGTTCTCAATAGTGTTGGTGCCTAGGTACAAGTTATCTTTGTGTCACACTCCTATCAAATTTAAGTTACTTGGCTTTCCGGGAATTGGTGTCTTTGCGTGTGGGTTGCGTGACCATGTGATCACTAGGTTCGCATCAATTGTCGTCCACTAAAATAAATTATGGTCACTTTTGGTGGTTGGAAAATTAGACGCCAAGATATTTGGACCTAGAAACCCTAGTTTTCAACTTATTTTCATATAAAAATATTTTAAAGACACTTTATAAACCTCAATTGCCCCTGTTGCAATCCCAAAACATCCTCTATTTAGTATATAAACTAACAATCAAATTGCATAAAAAAAGCTTTCTAAACTCTTCTTTTCTAGCATAATTAGAGAATCAGAACAACTTTATTAAATATCTCTTTTTAAGATGAACTCATCAATACTAATATTGATGTCTTTCTATCATTGGAACATAGCCAATGAAAACTTTTATTTTTTTAAAGAAAATTTTATTTTAAGAAAAAAAACAAGAAGAGGAGGGCTAAAAAAGGGTAGGCGCTCATGGACCTAGACTGTTAGGCCTGAACATATAGTTTCTTAAAAAAACTATAAGGATCTTTGATGTGCTGCAACATAGTTTTTAAGTGTGGCAATAATTCATTAATGTTTTAGAATACTTTTCTTAGAAGGATTCCTTATTCATTCTAGCTACACAATGAAATAAGGGCTGATGATATTTAATGATATATTGGTTTCTAGGATCATTGGGCAAATAAAAACTTCAGACTCATGGGCTTTATCTTTATATTTTTTTTAGCTACAACCCAAGGCTTGTTTGAACTTAATTAATACTTTAGTCAGGGGTGTTTGGGAGTGTGGTGACAGTTGCTTTTTAAAGTGCTTTTCGCTGGAAAATGCATCAAAATAAAGTTTTTTTATTTTTTAAAAATTATTTTTGATATCAGCACATCAAAATAATCTGAAAACACCAAAATTTTAATTTAAAATAAAGAAAAAATAAAAAAATTTCAATTTTTTTGAAAAGCGCTTTTAAAATATAAAAACAAACATGGTCAAGCTAGGATCCAATACTTGTTTGGATAAGAGTTTGAGCTTACTAATAAAGGTTTTTGAGTCAGTTTTGTAAGTGGACCAAGTCAGTCCATTATGGTTATTTTTTCAAGAACTATTTAAACTCATATAACCTAAATTTCAACAGTCGTTGATGAATATTACTTTTGAATTTTTCAACTTTAATGTGTGAGAGTGATTCTTGCATTCTTCAATTCTTGAACAAATTGAATCTGATTTATCAAAGATTAAAGGCTTTGTGGCGTCATCCTACTTCATTCCAATAGTATCGGTGTCTTGGGTAGGTTTTCATTATGTCACACTCATATCAAACCTATTTTGGCTTCTCGGGATTGGATCTCAATCTTAATTATGGATTGCATGACCACGTGATCACGAGGTTCGCATTAGTTGGTATCAAAGCTAGTGACACGATCTAGGTAATGATAAAACAATTAAATTCTGATTCTCACATAAACTGCACAACTGTCTAGTTTCATAGCAATAACAATAATAATTCCTAATTCGACCGTTGGATCAAACTGAAATTTTACGTGGGTATCCAGACAAGGTTTCCTACCTTGGGTTAAAATTTCAGGTCAATTAAAGTTCAGAAAGGCATCATAATACTGGTTAACAGAGGTTGTATGAATTTTGTAATGATACAATCCGGGCAACAAAAAAACAATTAAATTTGGATTCTGACGTAAACTACACAACTGTCCAGTTTCACGGTAATAGTTATAATTATCAATCCGACCATTGGATCGGGTTGCAATTTTACATGGAGTCTCCATACATGTTTTCCTATCTTGGGTTAAACTTTCAGATCAATCAAAGTTTGGGAAGGCATCACAATACTGATCAACAGAGGCTGTATGAATTTTTTTATTTACTTCCTTTTAACTTGTGGACTTCCTATTTGGTTAGGATTCTTTTCCTACAAGGATGTGACATCTTGTTTTTGGAATCTCCTAATTCTACATGCTATAATGATCTTTAATCGGCTGCAATATAGTTTTCAAGTGGGGCAATGATTCATAAATGCTTCAGAATCCTTTTCTTATAAGGATTCCTTATTCATCCTAGCTACAACAAGGAAAAAATACTTCAGAATTAATTCTACCTTCATATCAGATTTCCTAGTCTATTTGGAACTTCTTAAGGGTGACAAATCTGATTCTAGCATATTCAGGATAGTAATTTTTGGATTTTTTTAATTTTCTTTTTAGTCTTTGGGTTATTATTACTTATTTGAATCAATTGTAAGTGAGACTCATATAAGTCCACCCAAGGGGGGTCCATTAGGGTTTATTTTAGTTTGGAGTCAGAATAAATAAGGGCATAACCAGACATGTAAGGTGATGCAATTTTCAGATCAATAAACTTCTTTTGCCGCACTTGTTGTGTGTTGGTGGGATAATCTTCCTTCCTTGGTTCTCTAAAGAACTGAAAATGACTTATTGAAGAACAACTGGCTTTGTGGCGTCATCCTTATACTTCTCGTTCGCGACTCAATATTCGTTGGGTGGGGGTTTTTCATTTTCAATAGTGCTGGTGCCTAAGTACAAGTTATCTTTGTGTCACTCTCCTATCAAACTTGATTTACTTGGCTTTCCGAGAATTAGTGTCTTTGCGTGTGGGTTGCATGACCACGTGATCATGAGGTTTGCATCATTTAGTATTATTGTAAATTGCTTAAATTTTCATACCATATAATAATTTTAGGGTCAATTGGATATCGGTTTCAATTTTGGGTCTAATCAGGTCTGATTCATAATGTTTTTGCGTCAGTATATCAAACCTTATTGTAAATTGCTTAAATTTTATATTATGTCTATTTGGGTTGAAATCGCACTGTAAATGAAATGTTAGCTCAATTGGACATCATTTACTTTAGGTTCCAGATTCAAACTTATGTCATCGCAAACAAGTCTGTTTTGCGTCAACTATTGAAATTCATTTTCTTTATATTGTTTTCGTTTCTTTCAGTATATTCTCAACATATCTAACATTTATAGGTGTTGTTTCATCATTTTGCATATTTCATTTCTGTTTTTATTCGAGTCTTCAGTTTCATTCATATTTCGGATAGATTCGCTTGTTATTCGCGAGACTATCATCACAGTTTTGTTTTGCTTGTTTTCTTGTTTTTATTGCTTCTTGATATATATATTACGCTGGTAAGTTGGTTCTATTTGGTGTTGGCTTTAGTTTCACAAGAATCGCAAGAAGGTGAGACAAGAGGTGTGAGAATATTAAGAATGTTTGAGTGAAACACGAGCAACATGATGATATTTTTTTTACCACCAACCCATTTTTGCAGGTACTATCATGTTAGATCAAAATAACACACCACCCCTTCCCGAGAGAGAACTTAAGTTCCAAATGCATGTCATGATGCAGATGATGGAGAGGATGAATTTTGTGATGGGGAACATGTGTGATAGACTTGATAGGGTGGAGAGACATGGCACCTAAGACGTGAGGAAGGTTGGGACTGGACCGAAAGCAAAAAGTAGTAGTAAGGCTGAAAGGCCAAGGTGGGTTGATTATAAGGATTTTGAGGAGAACGTTGGTGATATTGGTGATGGTGGTTTTGAGGATGAGACTATAGGCTATCGAGAAAGTTTTCGGCAGCCTAGAAACCGAAGGGATTTTGGGATAACTAGGGGTCAATTCAGTCAAAGGAGAAATTTGCATAGTTTTGGGGGACATGATGATAGGTATTGGAAGGCAAAGAAGATGGAAGATGATATAGATTCAATAAGGCAACATATTAGTGGGGCTGATCGGAGGAGATTCACTATGAGTAAGGAGGACAAAAAAGAGGTTTCAAGTTTCAAATATTTATGCTCATAATGTGTTTATGATGTTAGATAAAGAGCGCGTGGTTGAACAACTTGCAAAGGTTTATAAAGAAACAAATAAAGAATGTGAAGAATGGAGAGCTTCAGTTCAGCGTCAAAGGAATAAAAAACAAAAGAGGGTAACAATGGTTATCATTCAAAAATATACACACAAGTGGATGACAAGACGTGTTTATTTGAAATTATTATCTACTACTATATTTATACAATGTTGTTGCAGGCAATTGCGTGCAAGAAAAGAGCTCCAACGGCTGAAACAAGAGGCTAAGGTATTATGCATCAAACCTATTGGTGATTTTAGGATGAATCTTATTGAAGAGAGAGGGAATGATACAATCTGGGCAATGAAAAAACAATTAAATTCGGATTCTGATGTAAACTACACAACTATCCAATTTCACAGCAATAGGTATAATTCCCAATCCGATCATTGGATTGGGCTGAAATTTTAAGGGGAGTCCCCAGACAAGTTTTCCTACCTTGGGTAAACATTTAGGTCAATCGGTGATCGGGAAGGTATCACAATACTTGTTAACAGAGGCTGTATGAATTTTGTTTTTTACTTCTTTTTGACTTGTGAACTTTCTATTTTGCTAGGATTCTTTTTGTACAAGGATGTAACATCTTGTTTTGAGAATCTCCTAATTTTAATGGGCTGCAATATAGTTTCCAAGTGGGGTTAGGATTCATAAATGTTTCAGAATCCTTTTCTTACAAGGATTCCTTATTCATCCTAGCTACAACAATGAAAGAAGACTTCAGAATTAATTCTACCTTCAAATCAGATTTCCTAGTCTATTTGGAATTTTTTAAGGGTGACAAATCTGATTCTAGCATATTTAGGATAGGAATTTTTGGATTTTTATTATTTTCTTTTTAGTCTTTGAGTTATTATTACTTATTTGGGTCAATTGTAAGTAGACCTCATATAAGTCCACCTAAGGGAGGTCCTTTAGGGTTTATTTTAGTTTGGAGTCTGTATAAATAAGGGCATAACCAGATATTTAAGGTGACATAATTTTCAGATCAATAAACTTCTTTTGCCACACTTGTTGTGTGTTGGTGGGATAATCTCCCTTCCTTGGTTCTCTAAATAACTAAAAACGACTTCTCGAAGAACAACTGGCTTCCTAGAGTCATCCTTATACTTATTGTTCGCAAATCAATATTCGTTAGGTGAGGGTTTTCCATTTTAAATAGTGTTAGTGTCTAGGTACAAGTTATCTTTGTGTCACACTCCTCTCAAATCTGATTTACTTGGCTATCCGGGAATTGGTGTCTTTGCGTGTGGGTTGCGTGATCACATGATTATGAGATTCACATCAGCTATTTTCCTAAACAAGGTCACATCTTTCTGTTTTTTTGTCTTTTTTATTTTTCCTTTAAGTTTTTAGTGTTTGCGTCATTCATCTTCTTGTTCTTTGTATTTATGGCATCTAAGAAAAAAAAAGTTATATTTCATCTTGCTACTATCTATAATCATATCAGTAGCATAAAAAAAAGAGAGATTAGATGAAATTTGAAGGTTGATTCAATTCTACCACAGAAACACAATTCTTAGTGAACCATAAGCAAACCACCTCAGAATCAATTGAAACATCATATTCTTTCTACTGGGGGTAAGATTGCACTTATATTAAATATGAGCTTATTTTGATATCGTTTGTTTGAGATTTTAATTCGAGGTTCAATTCTGCCGTAGAAACACAACTCTTAGTGAAGCATAAGCAAACCATCTCAGAAGCAATTGAAACTTCATATTCTATCTAACAAGAGTGAGATCGCACCATACATGAAATTTGGCTTATGTTGATATAGTCTGCTCCAATTCGAGGTTCAATTATACCGCAAACTGATCATACAAGGGGTTTGGGCACCTAGACAAAAAAGAATGACCTATAAGCTGAAATTTGTTATTTGTTTGGTATCAGAATACTAAATATTGAATTTGAGGTTATTCTGATATCGTTTGGTCTAGGTTTCAATTCTGTTACGTAAAAATTACGTACTAGGTCAGATTTACGATTTTGATTAGGAAAAATGATCATTGGCAAATAGAAAGTTCACAAATCAAAAGGAAGTAAATAACAAAATTTATACAGCCTATTCTAAACTATATTGCAAGTCCTTTCTAAACTCCAATTTAACTGAAATTTTATCCCAACGTAGCAAAATACTTTTGCAATCTTTTGGTAAAGTTTTAGTGCAATCTAATGGTTGGATTTAGAGTTATGTTTAATAGTATAAAACTGACCGATAAAAAAAATTACGCCAAAATCCAAATTTGCCTTGCTTAGAAGTACATGAAGTCTCGATGTGGTTATTAGTTTTAAACAGTGTTGTGTGCATAAAGTTGGCCACATAAGTGGGACTTAGATTGATAAGTTGTTATTTATATGATGTTTAAGTTGTTGTATGAAAAGCCAATCATATGTGTGGGGCTTAGCCTGGGTATCTTGAATTGGGAAAACAATAACACATGATTTGTGTGCATAATAATCAACCACATATGTGGGGCTAGGGTCAAGGTTTATTTGGAGGGCATGTTGGATGCTTTTTTTATGCAAAGGAATCGACCAAAAAAGTGGGGCTCCAAATTTGTTAACATCAAGTCGGTCATTAGAAAATAGAGACTTGACATAAAATTAATGTACCAGCCACAAGTGTGGTGGTGATGGATAATTTATAGTTAGTTGCATGAGCGGAGACTAGAGAGGTGTTGAACATATATCTTCAGCATGAAAGCTAAGAGAAACAAATGATTGGTTGTTGTTTATATTAATGAACCTCTAAAACTAGTTTATGAAAGATTGGAAATTATGACCTTTATTATTAAGTCTACCTTTTTGTATTCTTATGTAGAAATCATCATTTTAGGTCTGATATTATACAAAAGAGTTATCCTAGAGATTATGGGCTTATGTGTTAATTGTTGAAGTAAAAGGGTTTTGATTGGTGCAATACCACTATTAATTATTAATTATTGGTAGAGGAAATGTTTATGATAAATGATGTAATAATGAAATTTGTGGAATTTGTGAAATTAAATTTAATATATGCATGATATGTTAATGTCATGATGTAATGTTATAATTTTTATTCTAAATTCTTAGTATGCTTATTATTTTACAGGTTTTTCATATGCTCCTCAAAACTAGAATCGCATGATAAACTTTTTACCTGTAGGATTTTTTATCAGTTTCCATTTAGCGGTAGAACTTTTACCAATTTCCATTTAGCTGTAGGATTTCTATATTTTATGATATTCATTTTAGTTCTTGAGAGGATGTAATAAACATAATTATTGAATTTTTAAGGATTATTATTTTATTATGGTAAAGTTGTAATAATGACGATGAATTTATTCTTTTCATTATAAATATAAGATTGTGTGATGTTTTACTATTTCACGTATTGTATTGAAAAAATTGTTCGTGTTTTGTTTGGAAATATAAGTGGATGGTTATGGATAGTATTGCCAGGTAGGTATGAGTATATCCAAAGTTGTGAAAAAACAACTCCATGATTTAGTTAGACATAATGACACTAATGAAACAACAATTTGAAATTGTTACAGGATGATTCATACTAGACATGGAATTAGGATTGACCTTTCTCTTGTGAGAGGGAGAAGTCAAAATATGTTTGTGGAGGAAAAACACCAGGGGACCTTTTGGTTGATACTTATTCTCATGTGCTTATGGTTCAGATATAATCTGAGCAAGGGAGGACACCTAAATCTAAAAACAAACCCATGCCTATTAGGGATGAAACACCACATGTGACAACAGGTGAAGGGGGGTACGATGATGAGTCCCCACTTGTGGTCCAAGTGGCCCTTTTAGGTCCTACTTCTTTGAAACAAGTTGTTAAGGCTATTATGACAAGGATGTCTAGGTCAGCTAATACGACATCTAGGAACGGTGTTCATAGCTTGTGTATTGGGTGAAGAGTATGCAAGAGATAGGGTGTGTGTTTTTCTTGGGGGAAGGGAATGTTGAGATAGCTGGATATTGTCTACATAATATGAAGCAATCTCTTACTCAAATTACGATGCTAGGGAATGTATAAGTATCATGTGTGTCACAGTTACTGTCAGATAGTGCCCATTCATGGTGGGCCATGATGAAGGAGAGGAGATCAAGAGAGGTGCTTACTTGGGGGTGACTTTAAGTCTGAATTTGAAATAAGGTATTACTCCTGACATCATCATTAAGATAAAGAACAAGAGTTATTGGCTTAGAGACAAGGTAACATATCAGTGTTGGACTATGAGAGGCAGTTCTAGTACCTCTATATGCTTTCTACTACAATGGTGACAACTGAATAAAATTAGATTGCTAAATTAAAAGGACTCTGACAGCTAAAAAAAAAACTGATAGCTTTACAGCCCATAAATTGTGAGAGAGTTAGTTAAGGTGGCTCAATTTTTAAAGGTTGTACTGCAAGAGGAAAATCAGGGTGATTATGATAAGGAACAAATGATTTTTGGGAAAAGAAAAGATATGATTTTTCTATTGGGAAACTGCCTCTACCTACGAAATGAAAACGTGGATTATTTTTGGGCAGTTTAATAGAAAAGGGGGAATTTTTGCTACTAGTAGGATCTTATAAAAACTAGAGCATTATGGTGGTGAAGGATTTTTTAGAGGACTGATACGATTAAAGAGTTGATGTCTTATCCCAAGTGCAGGAGTGTCAAAGTAATAAATAACCCGACAAGACCGGGATCGAACCAGAGGGAGGTGAACTATATAAATTATAAACAATTTTTGCTGGAATGTCTAAAACTTTGAATTTGGTCTTTAATCAAATCGAATGTATCATTCGTGATAAGCTTGATTTGATGAGGAATGTCGTACCAACAAATGAAAACAAAAGGATCCAACGAGCTTGGAGGGTGAATACCATAGATTCTTAATTTGTTAGTTAGCTGGTTGTATTGGTTTCCCTCACGAATCTAGTGAGGTTTCAGTTTTAGGGTCGGTGGCTAGCCTGTAGCCATCTGTTGTTTTATGTTTCTGTTATCATTGTAAATCTGGGGTATGCCCCTTATAATGCTTGTATCTTCTTCTTTTAATACATACGTCAACTTACCAAAAAAAAAACAACAACAACAACAATGATGATGATGGTGGTGGTGATGAGTTAAAGAGGACTTTGAGATGTAAGATAAATGTGAAGATTAAACAATAATAAAAACAAATGTCAAGGTTAGAGGATCCACTAATAGTATTAGAGATAAGTAAAGTATAAACTCTTTTTAAATTATCAACATGATCATATTAATCATCTTATTTACGTAACACTATACTTATAAATTTTATCAGGTATTCATGATGCTAACTTATATTGACAACAAATCAAGTTCCTCTCATAACAACGATGTCAGCCGAATACTATGAAGGATCAAGTATTTGATGTACCAAATGTTATATAACACAAATCTAGATTAACCATTTAATAAGTAAGGTATTAAGAGTTAATAAGATAAAAATGATAAGACATGTTAATAGCAAACTTTCTTGGATATAAACATTAAAGTCCATGTTGAATTTATATTATACATATTCTAACACCATTAGTGAAACCTTTTCACCTTGACAT
>Ga0325404_1007635_pt1 | contig 11258 bp, 4 predicted proteins | sample PopdelMetagenome_18_FD_205664 | JGI IMG/M metagenome (GOLD analysis project Ga0325404, IMG submission 205664) | Populus deltoides microbial communities from Bellville, Georgia, United States - Xylem-Control-R1 | ecosystem: Host-associated > Plants > Phyllosphere > Stem > Wood/Secondary xylem...
CACAGAAAAAACAACCCGTTTAATTTCAAGCTTTTACCACCGAACCACATACTAGATTATTATTGTAGTAGGACTGGAGGGGGGGAGGGAGAGAGAGATGATTGGATTAATGGTGTTATTAATTGTTATTTCCACCTATAATTTTATGTATCAATCAATATATATTTTCTAAATTAATTTTTTTATGATATTGTATGTAAAAAAAAACCTTTAAATCTAAATTTGATGTGCCAATAAGCTTTTGTTTTTATATATTATTTTATATTTTTGTAATTAGTTGAGTTTAATTTTTTTAAAAAAATCATGAAATGGGAGTTGAACAATACCCCAAACAACTTTAATTATTTGTTTTTGTGTTTTAAAAATATTTTTTTGAAAATTTTTTTTTTTCAAATTAGTTTTTTTAAATGTTTAGATGAACAGTATAAAAAACAACGCTAATAATAATAAAAAAATAAAATAAAATTCTTAAAAAAAAAAGTTTAAAACTTAATTTGAAGATCATCGCCATCGCCATCGCTGCCATCATAATCATTATCTACTTGTACATGAGGATGATTCAAGCGGTTATGGGAGGAGGAGGGAAAGTCAAACAAATTCAGTTGGGGTAACTATCTGTATTCTTAAGGGCCAATCATTGCTCGCCAAGTCAACTAGGATAGTCCAAAACCCGCCAAGATAACCGTCGCCACTTCCCTCCCCATTCACTTTTGAAAGGCGTGTGGCCTTCTCAGAAAGGACTTGAGATTGCTGATTGACAACGGGAAATTCTCAGATCTTAAGTGATAAATTATTTTTTATTTAAAAATTAATTAAAATAATATTTTTTTAATTTATTTTTAATATTAGTATATTAAAACAATATAAAAAAATTAAAAAAATAATTTGAAATAAAAAAAAATATTTTTTAATTTTTATTAAAATATTTTTAAAATACAAAAATAAACAATACCTTAATAAAATTATTCAATGAAAATTCTGAAAACTAACCTGAAAAAAAATGATATTTAGACCTGGTTAGGGATGTTGATAAAAAAAAAGTTTGGATCACTTTATTATTAGATTGATTATTTTTATTAAAATGATGAGTTAACTCATATAAATTTAGTTAGATTAATCAAGTCATTAAAAAACTATTTAGGTTAATTAAGTTTGTTGAGTTAATACTTTTTTTTTTGGTATAATCATGAAACTTGGTCCAAAATAAGTTTTAAATCATGAATTTTCTAGATTAACTCGTTAATCAGATTGAATTTAATAATTACTATAAAAATAAAAATTATTTAAGTTTTCATATACAAATAAGGTTAAAAATCACGAGGATAGTTGAGGTTTTAATATCTAGAAAAAATTCTCTCTCATATCATATATAATCCACCATCCATTAAATTTTTGAAGAAATTCATTAATTTTTCTTCCTCTTTGCATCAACAAGATTTCTTGAAAACTAGACTTTGTTTCCAGCCTCCTCTGTAAATAAAAATAAATAAATAAATAAATAAAGAAATTTATCTTATTTGAATTTAATTAAAAAATATTATTTTAATATATTTATAAATAAATTTCTTTTTAAAAAATCATTGTCATATCAATGATACATACCCAAACACTCGGAATCAATCAAAGAAAAAGAAAAAGCATTTGCTGTCACCCTCTTAATCAATTAAAAGAACACAATCCTATCAATGATGTGAAAGTGAAGAAGATGATTAGGAATTCAATTTAAAACCGAAAGTGTTAAAAAGCAAAGGAATTGGGTGCGGAATGATTCTTGAGTAACTATAATCAATCTCTCCTTCTCATGGTTAATTGTAATAATTAGATTAACGATAAGAAATTAAGGCAAGTACCAAGCATCGATATTGAACTTAACTAATTAACTTTCAGTTAATCTGCAACAACCTACAAGTCAATAAAGTTAATTATTTTTTTTTTAAATCAGAACAATTTTATTTTATTTTTTAAAAAAATCAATAAGTTTTAACCAGATCATGTATTAACATGCTTGATTAATTAGGTCAACTCTCAAAATAATTTTTTTTAAGATGCAACCCAACTAAAAAACATGTGTGTATCGACCTATCTAATAAGTAGGGATAATCATTTTTGGTTTGGTTTGGTTTTTTTTTTAAAAAACAACCAAACTTAATTTAAAAAAAAAAACAGAAACCGAACCGAAACCGGTTCAAACCAACCAGTTTCGGTTCATTTTTTAGGACAAAAACTGGTTCAAACCGGTATGTCTCGGTTTTTCCGGTTTTGGCTTGGTTTTTCCGTTTGGCTCGGTTTTTTTCGGTTTGGGTTCGGTTCGGTTTGGTTTTTTTGGTTTTTTGCTTATAAAACTAAAATCAAACCGGCCGATTTTTTCAAAATTTTAATCGGTTCAATTGGTTTTTTTTTACGGTTCGATTTTTTTAGTTATTTTTTTCAATTTTCTTGGTTTAATCGGTTTTTCGGTTTTTTTCTCACCCTTATAACAAGATTAAGTTTAGCAATAATCATACCAATTGGTTGCAAATTAAATTAAAATAAAATAAAGAGAATAAAGTTTGATGAGATATTGGCTACATATTTATTAGTTTCAATGCTTAGGCAAATAAATAAATAGATAAACACAACAAAGAAATAAAAAAAGAAGAGAAAGTATTCAAGTGAAAGATAAAAATCCCATGCTTATTATTCAAGAGAAAGAATTAAAAAAAGAAGAGAAATATTCTTCATAATCATAAAAGGGGAAGTGTGTGACCTGTTTGGCAACTCAATCCAAGTGCTTATTTTCTAGTTGCTCGATCTTCCATTTATACTTATAATTGTGCTTCTTTCATTTTCTGATACATTTTTCTTTATTGCAAAAAGCAAAGCATGGGATATAACAATGTTCCCAATCCAAGTAGTGCCTTGGCATATAATTTTAGATTCAGATTCCACACCACCTTCCATCAAATTAAAGCTTAATTATCCCACTAATTACATAATCAGCAATACAATTCAAGTAAATTTCTTAAATTCTAATTAATATTTAATAGTTAGAACATAATTTCATTCAGATTATATATACTAGTTTGAGAATATTGCCTAATCGTCGCCTTCAAAACGTTTTCAAGCTTCTGTTGTTTCATATATATTTTTTTCCCATAAATACTATATATGAACAAAGGATTTGCTGAAAGATCTCGGTATTATATATTGGGAATAATACATGATATATATATATATATATATATATATATATATATATATATAATTCAAGAAATTTTGTATTAATTAGTCTCTAATCATGTATTTGTCATAATCAATTGCTGCTAAAAGCAGCAAAAATGTTCTCTTAATAAAGATAAATAAAAGGCATAATCAAAATGTTCTCCCACTTGAAAAAAAAATTCATCTTAATTGAAATGGAGAAGGAATATTAATGAAACCTTGACATGCAACTAATATCAATTAATTATCCTGCTGATCAACATGTCATTAATTCTTTTATTCTCTGGGTGATTATCGAAACTCAAATTAGAAAAGAAAAAGGCCCCATGGATTAAAGAATGGTATTTTGTAAGTCGTCACCATATTCAACTTTAATGCAAGGTCCACAAAATTAACAACTAACTTAGTTATTAAGAATATGGTTAAACAAGTCCTCAAGTGGCGTAGCGTGATGACAAAGGGTTTGAGATCTGCACAGCAGGTCTCGAGTTCGAGTCAGGGCGTGCACTTCTTGTAAGAGCCTGGGATAGCCGGGGTTTTACTCCCTTACCTGGGCCCACAAAGTGCGCTTTCCGGGGAGATGAGATTTCCTCGAATCCAAAAAAAAAAAAATATGGTTAAACAAACCCTGAGGAGTAACTCAATTGGTTAGATCTCGGATTTGCTCTCCAATGATCACGAGTTCAAGTCCCCCAAAACCATTAAAAGCTTACATGGTTGTTAATTTTAGGGTCTGTGGGATTAGTCGAGATGCATGCAAGTTGATCCGGACATCCACGTTAATAAAAATATAAATATAGTTAAACATGAAAAGAAAAGTAATAAAGATAAAGCAAAAAACTTCCAATAAAAAAATGAACAAAACAAACTTAACCGACTTTTATTAACTCATCTAAAAATAAACACACGAAGCAAAACATAAATCTACGAAAAAAAATTATAACATTAATACAACCAAATAGCTTCTTTATAAACTCTTTACTTAACTATATAATTATTTTATCTATGAATATATGTAAAATTCATAGTAGAAAACATAAAATAAGTATGAGAGACATTATTAAAATCATCATAGCTTTATGATATCGCTTTCTTTTATTCAATAATTATTTTATATGAATTAGATTCTCTAATTCAGATATTAAAAATTATATAACAACAATGAATACTAGAAAAAAACTTTTCGGATCGTCGAAAACTCAACTTCATTGAATCATGCATGTAAAACAAGAAAATATATAAAGAAATTCCCTAAAGAAATTAAGACAATATAATTATACAAAGATCATGCAAAAATGAAGCGTTATGGAAGGGAAATCTCTCCCAACTCGAGTGCCTCAAGGCATGGAACTATGAATAGTGAAGTGACTATGGGTACTATGGAGAGATTTGGTCATGTAGGGTCTAAGGTGTTTGCTCCTCGTACATTGTTTTTCCTTTTTTGGCCATTGTCGAACGATAGCCAGCATGTGTAAATTTACTTGTTCCAGAACACAGAGGGAAACAAAGCAGTTAGTGCAAAAAATCAGAACCAACACGTTTTCCAAAGGGGGCACAGGTCAATAGCCAATAAGAAGCAAGTGGGTCTCTCTCCACGTTGAATCCTCCTCCTTAGTCAATGAGACTTCTGATCAGTTTCTTTCTTTTAATTTCTGCTGTTATAGACAGTCCTTGGGGTGCGAAACTCCCAGACACAGACACAAACTGGATAGTGTCGAACAATTTCACCGTGGGATAGCATGCTTTGAAACGTGGTTCAAACTGTTTTATTTTAAAATTTTAAAATTAATTTTTAAAAAATAAAAAATATTATTTTAATATATTTCTAAATAAAAAACATTTTAAATTATAATTATTATTACATTTCCAAACACACCCTAGTATCTCATCAGTGTTCTCATCCATAATTATGATAGTCTCTTACCATACTTATCTATTTACATCCATGCTTGATAATAAGGTAGTGAAACTATAATAATGTTTGTTTTATAAAGTGTTTTTACTCGAAAATATATTAAAATAATATTTTTTTATTTTTATAAAATTATTTTTAATACCATGATATTAAAACTACCCGAAAACATAATTTTTTTCTCTAAATTTTAATGAAAACAGGTTGAATGTCCAACTATACGTGGGTGTGTTCAATTTGAACGACGAGCTAGCTTAAATGGATGGAAACATTTGATATATTTATTAATGTTTTTGGCAAATTGATTGAGTGATATGGGAATAAAGTAACCCCTGAAGATAAGGCATCTTGGTGCTGCTCACATAATTGCATTTTATTATATACTTATTAATTATTAGCATCTTACAGAAAGCTAGAGAACTAAACATACATGCACGGGCACTGGTTGGTTTTCTTTGCATATTATCATCCACAGCCTTAGCTTCTTTCAAATCAAGATCAGGCAAGAAGAATATTTTCCCAGACAAGTCTGTCCATCAATCATGGAATATTAATGTAGTACTCTCTTCCTTAATCGTAATTAATTTCCCTTAATTATGAGCAGATGTAATTAACTAACTGCTGCTTGTATTCATACCAGTATCACTACAATTGCCCAAGAGACCCCCCTTTCCACGACATCTTTCCTACACTCGAGAATACAAGGTCATTTTTATTTTATTTTTTTTGTTTTAAATTAATATTTTTTTTTATGTTTTCAGATATTTTGATTTGCTGAAATAAAAAATAATTAAAAAAATAATTTTAATGTATTTTTAATTGAAAAATATTTTGAAAAAATAATTGTTACTATACTCCCAAACATCCCGAATACAACAACATGACACATAGATTGGACAAATCAATTTTTGTGCAGTGAATATTGTAAAATCCAACCCAAACCCGATCCATACATCATACGGATGATTATTAATATTTTGACTATGTTTTCTACATGCTTATTGCAACATTGTAATTGCTACAATGTACACATTTGCCACCAAATTTAGCATTTCTCATGCATGCTCGGTCATATATCCTTACCTTATAAAGAGATCCATCTCAATAAATGCCTGAAAGTCATTTAGAAAATAATGATGTTATTTCCATGAAAAGAAAAGGAAAATATAAATATCATTAATTAACCTATCTATTTGCAAGGAAAGTCTTAATAATTAATTTTAAAAACTTGATACTTAACTCGTGTTTTGTGGCGGGTAGTATCAAAAGTTGTTTTAATGCCATAAAATAAATATACAGGTTTTTTTAATGTGTTTTTTTATATATAAAAAAATCTTCATTGCTAATCAAAAATTTAATTCATGTATTTCATTAAATAAATTAAAAACTATAGGCATCAATAAAAAAAGAATATAATAATTTTAAATACAAAATTATATTGATACATAATTTTAAATACAAAATAATCAAATTCCAACAACTTTTTGAATACATATACTCATATCTCCATAACATGATAGTCATCCTTTCTTTTCATTATTCTTACAATCCGTATAAATACCATTTCTAGCTTAAATACACATAATAATTTACTGTATAAAATGAACTAGTTTTACAAAATAAATTAATAAAGGAAGATTTGGAACATGATCTCGATATAACCTGGAGAACAAATAGAAGTATATATAAAATACAATTTTTCAGTATACTAGTGATCATCCCAATTAATCACACAAATACTATTATATTATATTATATATTATAAAAATAAGATGTTTATTGGGCACACAAATATTATTATATTATATATTATAAAATAAGTCAAAAGAGCTTAAAACTACTATTTTGTCTTTGGGTGACAAAATTATTTATCTTTTTAGGGGAAGGCTAGCTTTTAAAACAAAATTATTTTTTTATCCGACCTTATTACTTTTAAAAAAAATGCAAAACAAATTGTGTGAGAGCAAGCATAAGATGCTTGATTTATAATGTTTTGTTTTTGTTTGTTTTATAGGTCACTAAGCTGATAACACATATAAATTTTTTTATTTATTAAATTCTTAGATTTTTTTACTTATTTTAAAACATTTATGTATGAACATTCCTTTTTATATTAGCAAAATGCTAGACAGTAGCGTAGCGCGAGCTATTTATTTAGTATATGCTAAAAGAAATTCGTGTTTCCTTGTAGAAATGGTAGATTTATAAATTTTTTAAAAAATCTTTACCTAACTAGTAATATAGTAATGATAAACCTATTTTGTTTTTTTTACAAAAAAATTATTTAGATTTTTTCCCTTTCTTCTTTACACTTTGAATATTTATGACTTTACACTTGCCTATTTATAACCACTCCTTTTGTTCTTGTCTTTATTTTTTTTTAGTTTTTCCTTTTTTGTTTTACACTTTTTTTTGGAAAAAATATTATTATTTTTTATTTTTTATACGAATATTTATCATTCTATACTTGGTCTATTTATAATGTTCTTTTTATTCTTATCTTTATTTTCTTGTAAATTTTTTTACACTTATTTTTGGAAAACTATTATACAAAGACTAAAATAAAATGGTATTGTAGAGTAGCAATTGCAACATTGTCTTATTTTTCTTCTTTATTAACTTGAGATCCTACACTTCTTTATTAACGCATATATATGATCTTCATTTTATTTTATAATATGTAAGTATCGGATTTTTGATTTACAACTATATTTTTTTACTTAATGTACGTAAAAAAACTCGTTAACAATGCTTACACTTTATTCTTTTGTGTTGGGAAAAAAATTATTCGACTTGCAGTGAGATAAGTCGAATAGACACATATACTTTTATTTTTTTGCATTTATTGACATATATGATTTTTTATTTATTTAATTAAACATATACATAGACTATTTGATTTATGATTAGGATTTATTTTTGTCAAAAACAACATTGAAAAAATCTATCTATTTATTTTTTTATTAAAAAAAACTCTTCAACCTCCAACAAAACGTGAATCAAATAGCTAATGCAACTCTAACACATCACGCCAAATATAGCAAGTGTGTTATAGAATAATTGACGTTAATAAATATTTGCATGCAGTGAGCAATAATTGAAATTAAATTTAATTAAAATTTATCCCTAATATCTCATTACTTACATAAGCAGTAATTACATTTTGCCAAGTACGATCAAAATATAGATGTAATGTATTTTTCTAGGTGATAACTCTGTTTAAATTAAATAAATAAATAAAATATATAGTAACGTTAAGAAATAGCGATGAGCAACCCAGAAGTAAAATGCAAAATCATTTGCTTAAATATCCTATAATTACCATATTAATATTTTGACTAAACAACAGGCCTATGTTGAAAATTAGAATTTTCTACATTTTAATTGCTCCTATATGCACATTTGCCACCAAATTAATTTAGCATTTCTCATGCATGCACTTAATTTCATATATCCTTACCAAAAAGAGACATCAATTTTAATAAATGCTCGAAAGTCATTTAGAAAATAATTAGGTTATTTCCATGTAAAGAAAAGGAAAATACAATATTTTCTATTTTTAATTACAATTTTAACAATTAATTTTAAAATCCAGTCTATTAACTCGTGTTTTGCGTTTTGTTGTGGGTAGAATTAAAGTTTTTTTAACACCAAAAAATAAATGTGCATGCTTTCCCAATGTGTTTTTAACATAAAAGATATATATTGTGAATAAAAAATTAATTAATACATTTAATTAAATAAATTAAAAATTATATGCGTCAATAAATGCAAAAATGAGTTGCTGATGCTAACTAAAAATCATACTAAGAAGTTGAGATAGATACAAATTAAGATATTTGACATCATAATACGGTTATAGACCCGATTGAGTTTAATAACTCCGTTTCTTCATTTAGTTAAACGATAGTAAAAATAAACATGTACAATAAAGGAGAAGAAAAGCAGGTGGATTAAATAAAACTTTTTTTTAGTGAATTTTTGATTAGTCATAAGATTTCTCTTTTATCCATAATAGTGTTAGGAACAACGCACTAAAATCTTATCGGTGGTGGGGCACAAGTCAGCGGAGGACTGATAGTATGGTTCTAGTGAATTTTTTTTTCTTCTCCTTGATAAAATATAAAAGTTTCCTCTTATTTGTTTTGTGTAGATAATTTGGTTCTCGTTCTCTAATAAATTAATTAATAATTTGATCTCAAAAGACTAAAATTAAAAAAAAAACAATGACACAAAAAAATTCCTATTGATAGCTACAATTTTTTTACCATAGATGTTTTCTAGTATATTTTGTAATTGTAACGTAAATTGATAGCAAAAGACAAACAAAAAAGCAATTACTAACCCAAACAAGGTGAATAGTATTTAATAATAGATACACACTTGGCACCATAACTAAGAATTATCTATACCGTATTAAGGATATATTTAGTAATATGGTTTAATTTATTTTTAAAGTGTTTTTTAAATTATTTTTGATTTAAAAAGGTATTAATTTAATATTTTTAAGTTTTTTTTTTAAAATTATTTTAATGTTATCATAATTATACGAATTAAATTAAAAGACATTTTTACGAAGTCCCTGCGCCACATTAGCCAACACACACTAAAGGCACAAACAGAGCTAAGACTCCAAAAACACAAATTTTAAACGGATAAGACAATGTCTACTCACTCCTAGTCAACTTGCCACACAACACTCTCGAAACCATCACTCTCCCGTTCTATATATTCCTGTGCGAACCTACTTCCCATTTCACTTTCTAACTCCATTGCTGAAAAACAAGAAAGATTTGAGAGTGAGCTCTAAGAGTGATAGCCCACATGGAGAATGGAGTTAGAAAAGAAAACAACCCCCCTTCCTCTTCTTTCAGTCTTCAACAACAACCTCCTGCAACAAACCCTAGCCCACTGAGAAAGATCATAATGGTTGCATCGATAGCTGCTGGTGTTCAATTTGGTTGGGCACTACAGCTGTCTTTGTTAACCCCATATGTGCAACTCTTAGGCATTCCTCACACATGGGCTGCTTTCATCTGGCTATGTGGCCCGATTTCTGGCATGTTAGTCCAGCCAACAGTGGGGTACTACAGTGACCGATGCACCTCCCGTTTTGGCCGTCGTCGCCCGTTTATTGCGGCGGGGGCTGGTTTTGTTGCCATTTCTGTGTTTCTCATTGGCTATGCCGCTGACATTGGCCATCTCTCTGGTGATTCCCTCACAAAAACAGCTAAGCCACGCGCCATTGCTGTGTTTGTGGTAGGGTTCTGGATTCTTGATGTTGCTAATAACATGCTTCAAGGTCCATGTAGGGCATTTCTTGCTGATCTTTCAGGGACGGATCACAAGAAGACTCGTACAGCCAATGCTTTCTACTCTTTCTTTATGGCTGTTGGCAATGTTCTTGGCTTTGCATCTGGGTCTTACACTCACTTGTACAGAATCTTTCCATTTTCAAGAACCAAGGCTTGTGATGTTTACTGTGCAAATCTCAAATCTTGTTTCTTCATCTCCATTGCCTTGCTTTTAACGTTGACAATTCTAGCTCTCTCTTACGTACGTGAAAAACCCTGGTCGCCGGAGGGAAGTTCCGGTGACGGAGGTAACGGAGAGGAGAAAGAGGAGGAGGGTGGAGAAGCTAAAGAGTCGACGCCAGCGCCTTTTTTTGGGGAAATAGTCGCTGCTCTTAAGAACTTGCAAAGACCTATGAGGATCCTACTTTTGGTGACGTGTCTAAACTGGGTTGCGTGGTTTCCTTTCTTGTTGTTTGATACTGATTGGATGGGGAGAGAGGTGTACGGTGGTGATTCAAGTAGAAATGCTGATCAACTGAAGATGTATGATCGTGGGGTCCGTGCAGGTGCATTGGGGTTACTGCTTAACTCGGTGGTTTTGGGATTCACTTCACTTGGTGTGGAGGTTCTGGCTCGTGGGGTTGGCGGGGTTAAAAGGCTGTGGGGGATTGTGAATTTTATCTTGGCTATTTGTTTGGCTATGACTATTTTGATCACCAAAGTGGCTCAATCTAACAGAAGGTACACCACCGTGAATGGAGGAACCCACCTCTTGCCGCCGCCATCTGGTGTCAAGGCTGGTGCTCTAGCCCTTTTTGCTGTTATGGGCATACCTCAAGCTGTAAGTTGTT
>Ga0325404_1007636_pt1 | contig 11257 bp, 11 predicted proteins | sample PopdelMetagenome_18_FD_205664 | JGI IMG/M metagenome (GOLD analysis project Ga0325404, IMG submission 205664) | Populus deltoides microbial communities from Bellville, Georgia, United States - Xylem-Control-R1 | ecosystem: Host-associated > Plants > Phyllosphere > Stem > Wood/Secondary xylem...
AGTCCAAACTGGAACATTGTTCGGTAATCGGGTCATATCTGGAGCTGTAGATCTCGGATTTAGGTCTATTTTATATGGATGGAAAGATAAGACATAGGCCTACAACTTTCATGTGGAGCCCAAGATTTAAAAAGGCCGTTTTCAAGTCCAAATTGCAGCAACACCAAAGAAGTCTGAATCTGTCCTGCAGCCCAGACACTGTTCAGTGTTCAGCACATATCTTGAGTTCTAGAAGTCCAAATGATCTCAAATGTTTACCCTGGAAAGATGAGACAATTCTCTAGAACTTTCATGATTGAAGTCTGTTCAAATTATGAAGTCATCAATGACGTTTTTAGCAGACAAGAAGATAAGAATTGTCACCAAGTCAAGATGTGGCCACCCACTCATCAATTAGTCAACAAATCAATAGTTCCAAATTTTGGCCTATAAAAGGAGGCATTTGCCATGTATTTAGGCATCTTGGTGTTCAGATCAAGATCATGCTCTTGCTCTTTCTTTATATTTTGTAATGCTTAAGTTTTGCTTATATTAATTTCTTGCTTATGCTTTTCATTTCCTTTCCTTGTTTATTTATGTTTCTTTCTTTCATTATGTGTTGCTAAGTTAATTATGTCAAGGTGAAAAGGGTACACTAATGGTGTAAGAATAAGTATAATATAAACTTAACATGGACCTTAATGTTGGATACTAACATGCTTTATATTTGTTATCTTGTTCACTTTTAATACTTTGCTTGTTAAATGGTTAATCTAGATTTATGTTGTATAACACTTGGTACAACAAATACTTGGCACTTTCATAGCCCATACTGTATGGTATAACCGACACCTGAGCTATGAAAGGAACTTGATTTGTTGTTAACATAAGTTATAATCATGAATGTCTGACAACATTTACAAGTATTAGCATTATTCGAATAAGATAACTAATGTAATCATGTTAACAATTTATAATCTGATTGGAACCTCCTTTGTGTGTGGTTTCCAATTGAATAATAAGAGTTTATACTATACTTGTTTGAAATACTATTAGTGGATCCTCTAACCTTAACATTTGTTTTTTTTTTTATCATTGTTTAATTCTCATATTGATCTTCATCTCAAAGTTCTCATCAACTTCTTCATCATCATCTTCTTCTTCTCCTTTATTATTATTATTATTATTATTATTATTATTATTATTATTATTATTATTATTATTATTATTGCTGTTATTGTGTTGCTGTTAACTATAATTTATACAATTAACCTCCCTGTGGTTCGACCCCGGTCTTGCCAGGTTATTTATTACTTCGACACTCCTGCACTTGGGAGAAGACATCAATCTTTTAGTCGTGTCAGTGGGTACAAGTAACTTCAACTTCATCTATCGCAGATTTAAAACAGCGATCAAGAGTCTTTTGCTCCTCTGCTTTTCTTCCCGACTGAAATGGCTTTGAAGATTTCTTTAATTAGGTTTTTTCAATTCTCATTTCTGTCTTCATCATCAATTGTTTTGTCCTTTTAATAGTAAAAGACCAAAACGATGTTATTTCATATATATATATATATTAAAAAAAAAGGCCGAGTCTGAGCTAGGTTTACCCGAGTCGACCTGCCGGGTCGATCGGGTTTCATCGGGCCAAATCCCCGACTGGTTTTTACTTAGACCCGGCCTTGTCCCAGGCCCGGGTCGACCCGCTAGGTTTCAAAACTATGGGCAAAATGGTTAAGAAGCAAAATTCTTCCCCTTATACAGCAATTTGACTGACAAGTAACAGCCATGTAAAATGGCTAAAAGCTTCTCCTTTTCATTTATTCTCTAAATTTCTTCATGAATACCCCTAAAATGGAGAGATGTAGAGAAATAATGGAAGAAAGTGATAGGCAAGTAATAGGCAATGAAGGTTTTGTGAGCTAGGGTTTGTGAGAGACATGAGAGAGAAAGTGATAGAAGGAGAGATAAAGTGGGAAATCTTGAAGGGAAAAAAGAAAGACTTTAAAAGCTTGACAAATCCTTATTGGTTTTTGGTGATTAAAAGGTAAGATAACCTCTTTTCAAGCTTTGTCAAGTTCTTGATGGATTATGGATTTTGATATATATATATTGTTTATGAATTGTGTTTGAGCTTGGGGTTTGACTGATTAGTGTGTTGTTAATGTTGAGTTTGTTATGAATTGTGTTGTTAAGGGTATTTTATGAATGTATTTAGTTAAAATTACAAGAAAATTTAAAAGGAAACCTTGATTAATTAAAGAAAATTTTCAGCCATAATTGGAAATTAAGATAGGAAATTGATTTAGGGACTCCTGCTTATTTGAAATGGATCATAAGTTACTTAATTGAACATGTTAGATGAAGTTCTAAACAAGAAACTAAAAAGAAAAACCCATGTCTCTCTTAAATGGGGTTTCGATCAAAGGGCTTTTAAAGAGGGTTTGAGTTTTTTTTTTTTAATTATAACGGTGTGTTTTAATTGATTTATATTGGAAGTTTGAAAGAAAAATGGGAAAAAAAATCCAAGGTTAAAGGTTTGAGTGTTTTCGGCCATAGTAGAAAATGATGAGAAAATGGGTTATTGAAGGGATCGTTGTGTCAAATTGTTGTTGAAAGTTGACTTCGAATTTGTTTAAATGGGTCTAGGGCCATAAAAATTGAAATAAATGTCATAGGATGTAAATGTTGGCTTTCAGCCAAAAATATATGATAAAAAGAAAATGAAGGAAATGAGTTGCCATACTACGCGAAACTATGTTGATGATCATCATTATATAGTATAACACGTATAAGAAGGGTTCGGTAAATGGGCGAATGTTACTAAAGAAAAAAAGGTATGTTAAGTGTGGGGAATTGGTCAAACTTGAGTACATGTTTCTTGACCAATGTATTTAAATGTTTGGCTATGCATTATTAGGTGAATGAATGAATATACCTTAAGTAAATGGTAGATTTCAACTTTTGAGGATAATTATTGTAAAAAGCTGGTTATAATCTAACCTGACCAAAATAAACTAAAATAAAATCAATAACTAAGTACTTGAGAGGGATGAAATTAACTGAAAGAAAAGTGATAAGGCATGAATTTATTAAAAAGGAAAGGATGGGGGCAAATTGGGAAAAAGGCTAAACAAAAAGAGGTCGCAAAATTTAAAAGATTGGACTATATAAAGGCCCAATTTTTCTTCTCTTAGCAGATGGCTAGAAACCATAAAAAAAGGGGAGAACTTGTATGCTTTTTCACTTGTTTCTTTGTGTGTGATCAAATGTAAGAATATATTATAAATCAAAAGTAACAATGCTAAAAAAACAGCAATTACAGAAGAAATATATACAGATAGACCAGCAAAGGGATAAGAGGACACAATCCCTAGGAGACATATAAAAATACATCTGGAAAGCACTACAATCCGCCACTAAATAAAATAAAGAACAAAAACCAAAGAATGACCAAAACAAATTAAAAACTACCTGCCAAAAGCAGCAGCAAACGTTGACTTATCCATGCAGAGACGCATAAATCTTCGGATCATCCATGCAAAGACAGAGGCAACTAGTCAAGAACAGTGATAACCCATCAGCCAAAAAGCAGCAGCCTAGCAAAAAACAAAAAAAATCGTATGAGCTCTTCCATGCAGAGACAAAGATTCATCCATGCAAAGACATAAACCTTCAATTCATCCATGCAACCCAGCCATCAACCATCCATTCAAGATAAGGAAAACTTCAATACATCCGTGTAGAGACAGAAGAAACCTAGCCAAGGAACAACCAAAACAAATTAATACACTACTAATCAAGAATAGTAGCCATACAGGGATGAAGGAACCATGAAGACAACCTAGCCAAGACGTAGAAACCATACAGAGTGACAACCACCAGCCATTAAAACACTACCAGCCAAAAACAATAGACTTTGGCTCATCAATGCAGAGACGTAGAAACCATGTAGAAAACCATACACAACCAAGCCACACCAAAATACAAAGGAGCTCATTTCAACTAGCAACACTGTAGGCTAGGTGATTTTTTTCATGGAAATACAAGATTGTGTAAAACAGTATTTGGAATTTCCTGAAGATAGCCTTAACTGATTTTGCAGTGTTATTAAATATACATTTGTTCTTTCTTCCCAAATCAAATACACTAGTATAGCAAGAGAGACTCTTCTCATTCTCGACTGCAACCCTTTTTTCCTGTTGTGAAGAACCCGAATGGCTCTGTTTAAGGAAGGCATAATATTGTGAAGCTTGAGCCAAAATCTAGTCTTGCTCCAAAGAGAAGATGAGCCGTCACAACTGAAGAAGAGATGAGCATGGGATTCATTAGAATTATGACAAAGAGGGCATATAGGATCAGAGGAGAGAAACTGGAGTTTGTCTCTTGTTTTCAGCTTGCCTAACATTGCCAGCCATAGGGAGAAACCATGCCTTGGAAGAAACCACTATTCCCAAACCACACTAGCCCACTGAACATGATCGGCTTTATATCTAAACAAATCATATGCATTGGTTGTAAAAGACCCTAATCCAGAGTGCTAGTTTGAGAGCATATATTGCACTGCAGCAATCCCACCACATTTCTTAACCATTTTGTTACGAAAAGAGAAGATAGACTTCCAAAGTAGAGAAGTTGTCTTCTTAGCGGGAGGACCATATAGAGGTATGAGGAATGTAATAATGATCTACCCATTGAATCTAAAGAGAATCCAATTTCAAATGTATGTTCTAGAGCTGCTTGGCAAAAAAACTGTCATTTCAAGCTTTGATATCAGGACCGCCAAACGCCCTTCATATTTTGTTAAACACACCTACTTCTAAGCAACTATAACATATTTGCTTTTAAGCACATCCCCAGTCCATAGAAAATTTCAACACAGACAAGTAATCTTGCTAATAACCATGGTTGGAATTGGAAAAATACTGATCCAAAACTGCACCATACCCTGTAGCACAGATTTAATTAACTCAAGTCGACCAGCATAGGAGAGATGCTTCCATCCAACTCTGAATAACCGATTCTAACTTGTGTATAAGAGTATAGAATTGGCTGGCTAGAAGCCTGTGAGGACTGGGAGGAACACCTAGATATTTGAAGGGAAAACTCCCTTCAGTGAACTTTGAGAAACGAGGAATGGCCTGCTTCATTTCCCCCAAAACTCTAGCAAAGAATATAGAAGATTTGGCTGTGTTAATTGCAAGGCCAGATGTCTCCCCAAAAACACTTAGTTGCTGGAGAATAATACTAACAAAAGCCATGTCACAACGGTAGAGCAAGAGGATGTCATTAGTGAAACCGAGATGACTGATTCCCAAAGCTTGGCATTTGGGATGAAAGTGGAAGCCAAGTTGTTGAGTATTTATTTTCAGTAACCTAGAGAAGTACTCCATGTCAATGATGAAGAGATAGGGTGATAATGGATCTCCTTGCTGAACACCACACTGACCTTTGAAGTTGTTAAAAAGACTGCCATTTACATAGACATAAAATGAAGTGGTCTCAACACATTTCATAATAAGATGGACAAACCTGGCTAGGAACCTAAAAAGATGAAGAAGATCACAGAGAAAGGGCCATTGGACCGAATCAAATGCATTTTTGAAATCTATCTTGATGGTGCAACGAGGGGAAACACACTTCCGCCCATATTACCTCAAGAGCTTTTGCATGAGATTAATATTATCTGGCATGTACCTCCCTTTAAGAAAAGCATTCTGAGAAGAGCTGATAATATCATTAAGCATATAAGCCAGCCACCCTGCTAGAATCTTGGAAATCATTTTGTAAGTGACATTACAATAAGAATGGGTCTGTAGTCTACTGCCAAGTTTGCATTTGCTGATTTTGGAACAAGGGTAATGATATAGTGATTAATTTACTTGAGAATCTCTCCTAAGGCAAAGAAATCTTTAATGGTTGAATAAAATTCTCCACCAACAATATTCCAAGCTTTTTTGAAGAAGGCAGAGGTATACTTGTCTGGGCTTGAGGCTTTGTCATCACCTATACTAAAGAGAGCTTGCTTGGTATCATCAACAGTTACAGGAGCAAGCAGAAAACCATGAGAATCAGTATTAATGCAAGGACCACAATGAATCATCGCAGCACTTGGTGGGAGAGTAGGCTTCGAAGTTCCTAGGAGCTCTTTATAGTATGTGATAAATTCTCTACCAACCTCTTCAACCAATGTGGTGGGCAGACTGTCACTACGAAGAATAGCAGGAATATGGTTTCTCCTGTGTTGTTGGCTCATCAAAGAGTGAAAAAACCTGGTTCCCTTGTCATTGTCTTTAAACAAAGCATATTTCAACTTTTGGCTAAAAACCATTTTCTCAGCTGATTTTAAATTTACAAGATTCAGCCTCTACTGCTTATCAAGCATTAAAAGATGACCATTGTCCCTATCATTTTACAGAAGAAGCTGAGTATCATCCATGTCTTTTTCTGCTCTAGCTATCCTTTCTGAGATGTGGCTGAAGTGAAGATTGTTTAAAGTCTTCAGGGCCCCCTTCAACAGCTTGAGTTTTTTTAAAAAAGAATATACATATGAGACCCATAGATATCCATGGTCCAATGTCGTGAGATGACTTCTAAGAACTGGGGATGAGCAGCCCACATATTGAAGAATTTAAAATTTTGTTTGCCATGAAGCTCCCGCAATCCAAGCTGGATAGAGGCTGGAGAATGGTCCGAGAAAGCTCCTGGAGTACCAAAGTGAACATGGGCCATTTGCTGCAAGGTGAACCAATAGGTGTTTACCATAATCCTATCAATTTTAGTCCATATTGTGCCATTTGTCCATGTAAAATGACAACCCGTAAAGTTCAAGTCTGCTATCCCAAGGTCTGCACAGCACTCCCTGAAATCTGAAATTTCATAGTTGGAAACTGGATCACCGTTATGCTTATCATCTTAAGAGAGAATATAATTGAAATCGCCAAGAAGAATCCATAGCTAGTTTGTGCCCCGTCTCCTTCAATCCTCCCACAAAACTCTCCTGACAATAATAGTGTTGAAACCGTATATAAAAGGTGGCTGTAAAACTATATTGGTGCACCAAGCTTGTAATATGAACATGAATACCCTGAGTAGAGAAGTGCAGTATCTCAACCTTCATTGTGACAGGATTCCACAAAATAACTATACGAGCATTTATTGCAGCTTCAGCATTACTTACAAACTACCAAGACTTCAAACGAAATTTATGCATGCATGCAACTTTTGCCAACGTCAAATTAATCTCTAGGAGACCACAAACATCAATTTTCTTTCCCTTCATGAGGCCAACAACCTCATGTTGTTTGAGAGGCCTATTAAGCCCTCTCACATTCCAGCAGTAGACTATCATTATTCCAACAGTAGACTATCATTGATGAGGAAGGGTGGGAGATACCCCACCACTGCCAGAAGATCTGTTTGTATTCCTTTAAACCGAGCTCCTAGTGAGCATACCTGATACTGGTCTTTGGAGAGCCTTGTTGCTGTTTATGTCTACTGTGATTGCAGGTGCTTTCCCCTTAGCAGAGACATACTGTTATAGACGTTGATTACTTTCAACAGGCAAGGTCTTTGATGAGTGCTGCTTATTACCATTGCCATTTTTCCTCTTCCTTACAGTTTCCCACCCTTCTGAACCAGTAGTTGTAGCTTGGTTACATTACTGCTCATCCTGAGCAACAATAGGTGTTGTAGGGACAATGAGAGCATCAACCTTAAGAGCATTAACAGGAGGAGCATCAACAGGGGAGGCTTCAACCGAAGGAGTATCAACAGGCTAAGCATTAACAGGGGGCTAAGGCGAGTAAAGACATTGCCTTTGACATTATTCATGGTAGCAACATTCATTGAACCTGCCTTTAGAACATGCTCCAGTGGTATGACCAAACACTTTGTAGAGTTTGCAGAATTTTGGCAGAGTCTCATAGATTACCCTTTGGATGAGAGGGTTTCCATTGGGTAAAACAACATTAATGGAGGACCGAAGATCTACAAGAAAATCCACTTCCACAAGCACCTGAGCATAGGACAGTCTCTCCTTAGTAGATGTTAGCTTATCACATTGTATTGGCTTACCAAGGACACTTGCAAGCTTAAATAAACACCTCAATGTCTAGCATTTCAAAGGCAGATTTGGGAACTTAACCTAAACAGGGACTTGTGTCATTTCAGAGCATGAGAAATCAAAACATTCAGTCATAGAGCGTAAGATAAGAGGCCTGCCATATACTAAATAAGGGTCTCCACACAAGACAGAGAACTTTTCTTCTTCATTTTGAAATTTATATACTAACCAGCCTGATTCATGTATGGTAAGGGTGGCTTCACATTTCCAAGTGTTCCCAATGATGTTATTCAAGGCCCTATAACCAAAAAATTTCCCAGACACATAACTAACGACACATAATTTCCAATCATCACAAGAATGGTCTAAGTCTTCAGCCAAAAGAGGACATGATTGAATAACATTAAAGTTTAAAAAATGCATGAGTTTTAGGCATGTGGAGATGCTTCGGTTAGAAGAGAACAGATCTCTCCATCTATGGGGGAGTAGAGTGAGATATACCTGCTTTTCCAATTTTAAACGGGTCCAAGCTAGCACCTTTAGGACTTGCAGGTATCGCCGGAGCCGGAGAAGATGGTGAAGACTTCTCATATTCTTCATCAGAGAAGGTGAAATCTAACTGCTACTCTTCTTCAAGCTCCTCTTCATCAGAATAATCCTCATCAAGAAACTCATCCAGAGATGTAGATCCGTTAGCCACCGGTGACCCATCCGCCTCTCTAACGGTGCTAGGGCCTGCATCGCTAGTTGGGATGACAGTAGGAGGAGGGGATAAATTTGTGTGTGGTATATGGGAAACAGAACCAGAAAGAGTACCAAGAGCCGACTTTAGCCCTAAAACCAGCGAACCTCCTTGGTTTGTGTGAGAAGGAACAGGAACATGCAACGAACCCTGTGGACGTACATCAATTGCAGGTTTTCGTTTGTTTTTAGCCATTTGAAAAAGGGCGGGAAGAAAAGGAAATGAGGTAAAAGGAAGTGGGGCAACTTTTCACTTGTTTTTCTTGCTAAGTGCATAAAGAGAGAGAGAGAGAGAGAGAGAGAGAGAGAGAGAGAGAGAGAGAGAGAGATAAGTGTAAATAGATTGATTAAAACTAGTTAAGCAATTTAGGGAGGTGAATTGGTGTTTGGAAGTTGTTTTGAAAAAAGAGATTCAAAGCCAAGGTTAAAGAAAAAAGAGAGGAGAAGAGAATTTGAATATCTTACATCCATCCTATGAATTCTTATCCAAGTAAGTTAAAGAATACATTCAAAGTGATTAATTGTTATAATTGTGTGTTTTGATGAAGAAATTAAATTGCCATAATTATGTGAAATTAGGGTATTAATCTTTAAAATGATGCAAATTATGATTTAACCATGTTAGAAAGTATGAATTATGATTGGTTAAGTGTTTAATTGAAAAATGGAAGAAACAAAACCTCCTCTCCTTAAACAATTGGTTTCGGTCAAAAGAAAAAATTGGGGAATTGGAGAATTTGATGAAATTGTTTAGACATTGTGGGAAATCATAAGTTATTGATGTTAATAAAAAGAATGAATAAGAATTTTGTAAAACATTTCTCGCCCTTTTTCTTTGTAAAGGTTTTAGCCATGGTACAAAAAAAAAAAAGAGAAAAGAAAAGGGAGGAAAGGTTTCAATTTGGATTTTTACTATCATAATAGAGTGGTTTTAAATGAATCGAGTATATTGTTGGAGAATTAAGAGATTAATAACAGTGAAGGATAAAAAGGGAGAATTTTATTCCCCTTGATTTAAAATAATAATAATTTTATCAAGCCTATTTAAGGGCATCAGATATAATTAAGTCAAGAAATGTGTATATAGCATTAAGCTGTACCGGTTCAAAATGAAACCGATGAGAAAGAGGTTGATCTTTAAGTTAAAAAGAATGTGGAATGTATGACAAAAAAAAATGGATGAAATGAGATTTTAATATTTGATTATAAATGATAAATGACATGTTGATTTTTGTTGTTACAAAAGAGGTCGCATGACCAGATCAACAACATGGGACCATTTCACGCTCACAAACACCAGTTTGGTGTTAAACACCTCGTAATAAGTTATTTGTTCATTTAAGATTTTATAATGAATTCCCTTTAAATTATAATTTATGTAAAAATTGTGAAATAAAAGAAAAAAAATAATGTCATGCTAAATGGATGAGTTGAAAGATTATTTTCTAGTTAATGGAAATAATGTCATGTGTGAGTTAAAAGATTGTTTTTTGGTTAATGGAAATAATGACATGTTGAGTGGGCGAGTCAAAAAATTATTTCCTGGTTAATATAAATAATGTCTTGTTGAATGGATGTATTGAAAGATTTTCTTTCTTTCCCGAATATCAGAAGTAACATACTGAAGAATAGATGACTTGAGAAAGCTATATTTTGGTTAATAGAGAAGTTGCTAAATACGTATTGGCAAAATAATATTTAAATTGATTTAATGTGTTCATGATAAGTACTTCATTTAATGAGTCAGTAAATATATTATTGGGTATGATTTAAATGATCCTTATTTCATTCGTTATCATAAAAGTGTTAGTTTTATCTTTTTACCTAATATCTATATCTATATTTTACATATATATGTTGTTAGGGTACATCACAACCTCAAGCTGGAAAATAGGTGTTTAAGTGGAAGTCTTTTGCTTAAATTCAATTCATGTGATTGGAAGTAACAATATTTTGTTATTATATTACCTATGTGATAAAAAAATCTAAATGTTTAAATTATCTTTTGTCAGGGATGTAATTAAGGATAATATTCTTGTTATATTAGCATATAGTTTTGTTATGTGCCCAATTAAAAGATGTTCATAATTTAAGTTTTTATCATTTTCTTAGAATTATTAATTATGCAAGTTATGTAAATCTTAGATTATTTATTTGTTTTGTTTTTATTGATTGCATCTTTATGACGGACAATACATGCCTATCATTTTGTGATGTGTCGATTGAGAAAGAGGTTCAAGATGATTGAACCATAATTATGATATGAATTGTGATTGTGCATCAAAAGTATCATTAAGTCTCTTATTTTACATATGTATTTATTGTTTTTATTTGGGTTTTTTATAATCATTGATGTGCTTTTTAGTAATGAAGTTTCTTTTAATGTTTCGATAGGTTTTTGGAGCTTAAATGAATTATTTCAGAAAATTCAACGTCGGAATTCGGAACAAAGAATTGAAGAGAAATTTAGTTGAA
>Ga0325404_1007637_pt1 | contig 11256 bp, 7 predicted proteins | sample PopdelMetagenome_18_FD_205664 | JGI IMG/M metagenome (GOLD analysis project Ga0325404, IMG submission 205664) | Populus deltoides microbial communities from Bellville, Georgia, United States - Xylem-Control-R1 | ecosystem: Host-associated > Plants > Phyllosphere > Stem > Wood/Secondary xylem...
AAATTTTTTAGTGAAGGCTGTGTTTAGTTTATATGACACACCAACAGATTGTTTGTTTTAGATTTGTTAATTTTTAATTAATGAAATTTTATAGATATAATTGCATTATATTGTATTTTTAAGTTATTTAAACCATGTATGAATTTTTATTTGAATTATGTATTTAAGATGTTTGGACATTTGTATTGTTTATTTCATTTTTATTTTAATTGTGTTATATTATTATTTACTACTTGACTGAAATTGTCAATATATAATTAGTTAAAATATTTTACTTGCAATTTTATGATTTTACAATTCGAGTTTATATTGTATATTCTGTGTCATGTTAAAAAAGCATTTTTAACAACTTTGCTTTCAAATAATGTTCCATGGTTTTATGTGTATGGATGTGTTTTGAAATATTTTCTCTAATTTACCTCACGTGTTGTTAAATGTTTCAATATTAAATTAAAAATCAATTTTAGAAAATAGAGTTTTTCCTTATTTTTTAAAAAAAATTGAAAGATAGAGGATTGAAATTGACATAAATGAAGAAACAAAAGGACTATTCCACAAAAAGCATGCAAAAGTTTCATTTAATCCATCGTGTTTCACTTTTTTTTATATTTTAATCCTAAACTTCATTTGCATCGTCTTTCCGTCCTTGAAAATTGAGATAGAATAGAGAATGTCACCTAAAGTATTGAGAATGTTCCAATGACTTTCACTCATCTTGCATGTTGTTGATTCAACTTACCTTATCCTTTCAAATGCTTTAATAATTCATGATCCGAATGAATCACAGATTCTTTTAGCCACAAGTGATGCTATCACGTCTCTAAAGTTATTATCAAAGCATAAAACTCCTTATTATAAGTAGTGTAGTTCAATGTTGTACCATTGAGCTTTTCGTTGAAATAAGCAATAAGTCGTTTATCTTGCATTAAAACAACTTTAATACCTATTTTTGAAGCATCACTTTCAACCTAAAAAATTTCATAATGTCAGGTAAAGTTACTAAAGGTGTTAAAAAAAGTTTTTTCTTTCAACAAGTTAAATACATTATCTTGTTCAATACCTAATTTAAAACCAAATTACTTTTTGACAATCTTAGTGACGAGTGCAACTAGTGTGTTAAAATCCTTAATAAATCTTATATAAACTAGTCAAATTATGAAAACTTCTTACCTCGGTCACAAATTTAGCTATAGGCAAATCTTAGATGGCTTTTATCCTGTCATCTATCTCGACACCTTGTAGAGTTACAATATATCCAAGAAACATAATTTTCTTCATGCAAAGGTACACTTCTTAAGATTAACATATAGTTTCTCACTTCGCAATACATTGAGTACACCACACAAATGATTAAAATGCTTGTTTAAGTTTTTGTTATAGATCAAGATGTCATCAAAATACGCAACCATGAATTTACCTATAAATGCATGCAATACATAATTTATTGGCCTCATAAATATACTAGGTGCATTTATAATTTGAAGCCACCTTTACAAGTTTTAACCTTTTTAAGGTAAGTTTAAAATATACCTTTATCATAACATTCACAACTTTCTTTATCAACAAAAATACATAAAATAAAAAACTACCACAATGCATAGTTTTTTGGCAAGTTATAATAATATTTAACAAATCTTGAATAATTCACAATTATTTTTAAATCAATTGATTGAATGATTTTTTTGCATGGCTTGAATGGTTAAACCACAAAACCAAACCAACCTTCTTTTGGTTTGAGTGTATGTTTAGTAATGCAGTGTATAATACTTTTACAAAAGTGCTTTTCAATTAACAATAAATGAAAAATTGCGTTGATTATTCTATATTTTAATTGTTTTTATACTTATTCTCGTGTTTTGAAAAATTACATTTTATATTTTTGATGAATGTAACTAAACAATAAAATAATTTAGGATATAAACGGTTACACAAAAATAAAATTTAAAATGTAAATTATAATTTTCAAAACACAAAGAATAAATATAAAAATGATCAAACTTTAAGAAGTTCAGGTAGTTTTTTTTACCTATAAATGCATGCAATACATAATTTATTGGCCTCATAAATATACTAGGTGCATTTATAATTTGAAGCCACCTTTACAAGTTTTAACCTTTTTAAGGTAAGTTTAAAATATACCTTTATCATAACATTCACAACTTTCTTTATCAACAAAAATACATAAAATAAAAAACTACCACAATGCATAGTTTTTTGGCAAGTTATAATAATATTTAACAAATCTTGAATAATTCACAATTATTTTTAAATCAATTGATTGAATGATTTTTTTGCATGGCTTGAATGGTTAAACCACAAAACCAAACCAACCTTCTTTTGGTTTGAGTGTATGTTTAGTAATGCAGTGTATAATACTTTTACAAAAGTGCTTTTCAATTAACAATAAATGAAAAATTGCGTTGATTATTCTATATTTTAATTGTTTTTATACTTATTCTCGTGTTTTGAAAAATTACATTTTATATTTTTGATGAATGTAACTAAACAATAAAATAATTTAGGATATAAACGGTTACACAAAAATAAAATTTAAAATGTAAATTATAATTTTCAAAACACAAAGAATAAATATAAAAATGATCAAACTTTAAGAAGTTCAGGTAGTTTTTTTTAAAATATATCAATATAATACATTTTTAGATGTTTTTTATTTTTAATATCAATAAATTAAAATTATAAAAAAGCATTTAAAAAATTATTTTAATTCTTTTACATGAAAAAACAATTTGAAAAAGAAATTTAACCACATAAATAAACCGTCCTGAATTGGATTCATAATTATTTCAACTATTAAAATCCAACTAGTCACATAACCCGCGCGATGCTGCGGGTTAATTTTTTTGGTACAAAAAATATAAAAAAAAATTAAGATCTAAAAGTGTTAGGTCTTTCTACAAAGCTATATTCAAGAATCTTGGGTTTGACTATAACGCCTTAGCCAAAAATAATATTTATAATAATATTAAACTTGCATGACTAAGTAGGTCTCGCTCTAATACCAAACCCAATAGCCTTGGATGTGGATCTGGCTGTAAGGTCATGTTATAAAAATATAATAATTAAATAAATTAATTAAAAAGAAAAAAAACCAATAGAAAGAAAAAAACTAATGAAGAAAAATAAAAAAATATGAATTAACTGGGTTACCCCGTCAAATCTTGAATTCGTATCATGAAAGTTTGATAACTAAATAGAAAAAAAAAAAATTGACGGGTTAACCCATAATTAACCGGGCTAACCCGTCAAACCAGGTTATCTGTCAAACCCGGATCCGCGTCATGAAAGTCTGATAACTAAATAGAAAAAAAATTGAATATTAACAACCTAAACTAAACGAAAAAACATTAATGAAAAATAATAAAAAATAAAAACAAACAAAAGACATAAGCATGTTACTAATGAAAAAAAAAAATCTGAATCAACTGAGCTAACCCGTCAAATCTAGGATTCGCGTCATGAAAGTTTGATAACTAAATAGAAAAAAAAATCGACGAGTCAAACGAAAAAAAATTAACAAACTAAACTAAACGAAAAAAAATTGATTAAAAAGGAAAAAAACAAAAAAAAATTTAGATTAACTCGTTAAACCAGGTTAACCTGTCAAACCCGATATCCGTGTCATGAAAGTATGATAACTAAATAATTTTTTTTTCACATTAACAAACTAAATTAAACAAAGAAAGTTCATTAAAAGAAATAGAAAAAAAAGTGAACATTAACAACCTAAACTAAACTAAAAAAATTAATTTAAAAAAACAAAAACAAACAAAAGACATAAGCATATTACCAATGAGGGAAAAAAAAAATCTGAATCAACTGAGTTAACTCATCAAACTTGGAATTCGCGTCATGAAAGTTTGATAACTACATAGAAAAAAAAATTGATGGGTCAAACGAAAAAAATTGATTAAAAAAGAAAAAAAAAATTTCAGGTTAACTCGTCAAACCCGAGATCCGTATAATAAAAATATGATAACTAAACAAAAAAAATTTCACATTAACAAACTAAATTAAACAAAAAAAATCATTAAAAAAACAAAAAAAAAACTTATAGGTGAAAAAAAAAGAAAAACAAAAACAGAAAAAAAGAAAAAATCAAGTGTTGTTTACATTATATGTAAAAAAACAGAAAAACAAAAGAAAAAAAAAAAAAAAACTGGTGCTAAGTGAAAACCACATTACTTGATTATCCAAACGTAGCGCAAGATCAGAATGAGAATCCGACCGTAAGAGAAGGCCTTTCCTGTCTTTTCACCTTTGTCCTATAATAATAATTAAAATGAAAAATAAAAAAAGAATTGCATAATCTTTAAAATAGGAGTGTGATTCCTTCATCTTTCTCTAGCCAAACACAAGCTACTTACCCATCAAAACCCTAAAAAAAATGTCGGGCGGGTTTTTCCGGGTAAGCTTCACTCTTTTCAGATCCGAATATGAATTTGCAGTTCCAGATCTTGGAATCCGATTTGATTTGTTTTTTTTTAAATCTAGGGCACGTCTGCTGATCAAGACACTCGATTCTCCAACAAGCAAGCGAAGCTGTTGAAGTCGCAGAAGTTCGCTCCCGAATTGGACCATCTGGTTCGTTTTCTTTTCTCAATTGAGTTGCTGAATCCTTTGTGGTTGAAATTATCTAATTTGTTTCAAATTTTTAGGTGGATACGAGGAAAATGAAGATGGATGTTATTAGACCGTGGATTGCTACTAGAGTGACGGAGCTTCTCGGATTTGAAGATGAAGTTCTTATCAACTTCATTTATGGCCTGCTTGATGGAAAGGTATTATTGATTTTCTGCAATTAACCTAACTTTTTTTAGTGTCTGAAAATAGTTCATGTTTCGCTTTTCAATTGAATACTGCACGCGTGGATCCTCCGTCTTTGCTAATATAATTTTACAATACTTGCCTAAAGAAGTGTTGAGAGTTCGTTTGGTGTTAGGCATTTTGTTTCTTAACAATAGTCAAGTGTGGTTTAGTTATCATTTTTTTTCTTGTTGTATACTGTATTGATGCAGGAAGTGAATGGGAAGGAGGTTCAAATATCGCTTACAGGATTCATGGAGAAAAACACTGGGAAGTTTATGAAAGAGCTTTGGACACTTCTTCTTAGTGCGCAGAAGAATGAAAGTGGTGTTCCTCAACAGTTTTTGGATGCCAAAGAAGAAGAAACACGGAAGAAGCAGGTTTGAAATGCTTTTCAAGTCATGATGGTATGACATTCAATATCAGAATGGATCTTTATTTACTTTGTTAACATGGATTATTGCAGGCAGAGGTCGATAGGATAGCAAATGAAATCCAGAAGAAGAAGGAGATAGAGAAGGAGATGAGAGAACTTGAGAGGGAAAAATTGAAGAAGATGGTAATGCTAACTCATTCACGCTGGAGTTAGATTCCCTAGAATTGGGTTTTTGGTTTTAACTTTAGTTTGTGTTTTCATGGTACTCAGCTAGCTTCTGCAATTATTTGGGTTCATGTCCTTTACCTCAAACTACTGTAGGACATTGAGGTTGAAAAGAAAGCCAATAATGCTATGGAGCCAGCCTCAAAGCACATGCTGCCTAAGGGTTCAAGTGGCCATGCTGAGGATGAGAAAGAAACTGACATGAGGAATGGTGCAAGAGGAAAGAAAAGGTTAGGAGTTTTATTTTATCTTTTTAAATTTCTTCTGAAGGAGCAGGGTATGAATTATTTTTCAGGCCTATCATGGTAACGTAGACTCTTCATTCTTCAATCTTTACAAATTTATAGCAGAAAATATTGCATTAATGTGGACTTCAACCTAACCTATGTTGGTAAATTTCTGCACAAGCTTTTATCATGATGTGATTCAGGAGCATGTTAAATAAGTGCTCATTTAATGTTCTGGAAGATCAGCTGCATAGTGCATTTCATTGGTACTTTATGCACGATTGTTTCTCATTTCACTCCTCCCTTTTGTGTTAGTAGTGACTGTATAGGGTGTACTATGTTGTTTAAAACGCGTCTAAGGTGAAAAAAGCAGTGCAAATTAGCAGCCTCTAAGAATTCTGCTTAGTGTAAAATGCTGTTGGATGCTTCATGGAGCACAAGCACTTATTTTCATCTTCCTTGATTGGATTTAGAACCTATCCCTAGACATGCGCGCAAGGTTCATTAATGCTTATATGATAGCATAAATCTTGGTGGTTTCTACAGAACCGTGCTTCAAGATGATGTCAAATGCCACTTGCAAGTTCAATTTTGTGTCTTACCGGTGACAAAGATATTGCATTATGAATTTGAATTGGTGGGCATCCATCAAAGGGGACTTCAACACTCTAGTTGACTAGTTGACTAGTTGATACACTGCAGCTGCTTTATACCCGGGGTAACCATTCTTTCTTGTTTATATACAAGGAAGACAACATAGCTCCCTATTTGCTCACCCTGGACACACCCTTTAAGGTCTTGGTTACATTGCACATGGGCACAAGAACAACTGTCTAGATTTGCATAGACAAAGCAATCCAACATTGATTCAAGCTGTGTATTTCCTACCTAAAACAATTATATGTTTGTAAAAATACTCTCCAATGATGATGAAATAACCAAAAATTATACTTAACTAGTTGGAAGAAACTAAAATCGAGCTCTAACATTTGTTTTATCTATTAGGAATTATTCCAAAAAGGAATTTTTTCTTATCTTAGCATTACTTTTGGATGAGATGCAGTTTGCATGTGTATCCATGTGTTTTTTTAGGCAAGATTGGAGTTGTGAAATATTAATGATAAATCTCTTACAGGGCTTCTAGGTCTCCTCATTCGACTGATCGTTCATTTTCATCTCCTCGGTAATTTTCCTTGCCATCTTAATATTTGATCATACTTCCTGGTTCGCATCTAGAGGATGAGCTAGCTTACCAATAACTTGGGTTGTCTTGTGCAGAGGCTCACCTTCTAGGACTAGCAGGTCAATTTTAAATTCAAGAAGTCATTCAGGGTATGTCTTTTTATGCAACAACATTAATATTATAGTCACATCATTTAATTACTTGGATTTGGAGTTTCGCTTCCTTTTCTTTTCCTTCTTTGGTCATTTTATTTAGGTGCAAATGAACATGCCACATGCAAACATTTCTAAATATAATAGTAAAATGGATTGCATGATTTACTTGTATCTTTTGTCAATTGTTCATTATTCCCTTTCATTTTTTTAATCACAACACCTAACTTTATGTATGCATACCTCAATTGCAGGCACAAGTCAAGAAGTGTGTCTAGATCACCTGAAGTACGAAGGCATCGCTCCATATCTTCTGATAGAATGCGCTCACTAAGAAGGCGCTCAATTACTCCTCGTCGAAGGCGTTCACCCAGAGATTCACCCTCCCCACCTCGGAGGAAATCATCATACTCCAGGCATATATCTAGATCTCCTTTAAGACATAGGTCACCATCCCCTATACGACGTAGATTGCGTTCTCCCTTTAGACGCAGGTCACCTTCACCCTTGCATGATAGATCTTCTTCACCAGTTCGACGTCGCAGATCCCCCTCACCTATTCGACGTCGCAGATCCCCCTCACCTATTCGACGTCGGAGATCCCCCTCACCTATTAGGCGCCGGAGATCCCCCTCACCTATTAGGCGTCGTAGATCCCCTTCCCCTGTGCGCCGTAGATCCCCTTTCCCTATGCGCCGCAGATCCCCGTTGCCTTTAAGGCGTAGATCACCTTCACTTGTGTCACGTAGATCACCTTCACCTCTTCGTCGTAGATCACCCCCTTCCTTACGACGCAGATCACCATCTCCTGTACGTCGGGGGTATCAAAGGTCTCCTTCTACTCCTCGTCGTGGGTCTCCTTCTCCTATGCAACATAGGTCATCTATTATTTCACGCAAGAGATCTCCATCTCCTCATCGTCGGTCTCCTTCACCTTACACTTCAAGCTCTCCATCTCCTGTCCAGCATAGGTCCCCTTCTCCAGTGAAATCTCCAAAGGAACACAGATCACCCGTGCAGTCTCCTGGAGAAAGAGTTAGGTATGTTCATTTCCTTGGTGAGAAACTCCTCTTAACTTAATTAGTTTACATTGAAACCAGATCTGTAATAGTGAAAATATATATTGCAGATTACAACAAAAATTGTTGCCTATTCCACGCCGGTCCTCAAATTCTTTGAGGTCACCACAAAGAGATCAGAAGGATCAGAAAGATTTATCCAATAGATTGCCAGCTTTATCTCCTTCACCAGAGAGGTCCCCAATCCGGCCAGAATCTCCACCATTTGCAAGAAAGAGTGCCAGCAAAGATGGAAGGTGATTTTATTTTCATTAAAAAATGTAGCATTAAGTTATCTTCAGAATTCTGATCACTTGTGCAGATATTTTATACACATGTTTACAATTTTTGGTTGCCAATGAAGGTCCCCTAGTCCATATGAGAGTCCTGCCAGGCAAAGAAAAGAGCAAATTATACGTGATGGTAGCTTAAGTCCTCAGAAACAAAGAGGGAGGAAACCTCTTAAGGATAGTCCAGAAACTAGCAAAGACCATGATGAAACTGGTCATACTCGGTTAGATTTTGAGCTAGACATTCTCTGTTCATTCGTGTATCTTTTTTGTGATAGTATTTTGAACGTTTTGGTTGGTTTATTACTTTAATTGATTGTTCTGTTTTTAGGGAGGGTGGGGACTATTATTCTAGGTCATCATGGAAACGACCTATACATCCTTCTAACATTAATAAGCAGAAAGATTCTCCTGTGAAGGTTCACTACAAGGACGAACAATCTTCTGAAAGATTAGCCAGTCGTCGGACTACTGATTCCAGAAACTATCCAGATAACATGGATTCGAGGAAGAAAGACCAGGATATAAAGATGTATATGTTTCTTGCTCTACATCCTTTGTTCTTCTACCCCCACCCCAATTGTGTGCATACATTAACCAACTAGTAGTTCTGATGTCTATCACATTCCTTACAGTGGGAAGTCTTCTGGGAGGGGCGCTGATTATGATCTTGATGCAAAAAAATCTCCAACTTTGTACAAGGATGAGAAAGACCGTTCATGCTTAAACAGTGTTAAGGATAGTGATAAACATCCCAAGTCAGAAACCGCACCAGTGACAGCTGAAAAAGTCCATCATAGTAATGGCAGTGGTGCATTGGATTCTGGTTCTAAGGAAAGTGATAAGCATAGAGCAGAAAAGAGGGAAAAGTCAAAGCATAAAAGGTCGCATCGGCTTGAAGTGGCTTCAGATGATGATGGCAGCCATGGTTCTGAAATTGAAGAGAGGAAAGAGGTTAAAAGGAGGAGGAAGGAAGAAAAGAAATTGCGAAAGGAGGAGAAGCATCGACGGCGCGAGGAGCGACGCCGTAGGAGGGAGGAACGGCGTGCAGAGAAGCTAAAATTGAAGGATTGTGGTGATGCTAGTTCTTCAGATGATGAACATGTTGGCAGGAGGGAGTCCCATCCAAGTGATGATGAGGAGATAGAGTCTGATCAGAAAAAACTTGAGATTGAGTTAAGGAAGAAGGCTCTTGAATCACTTAAAGCGAAGAAGAAGGGCATCAATCGCTAAATTTGTTACAACATTGAATATTAAGCTTTATACTTTAATCATGTTAAGCTTTTCTTTATATTTGCTAGGAGCTTTTGCTATGGATGTTTTTTTTTTTTTTTTTGTGTAACCTTTTAATGTAGTCTCTGTTTCCTGCTGGCAGCTAAAATGGATAGATGAGGATTTTCTGAGCTATTCTCTTGAGTGCACCTTTAAGCAGACCTTGCTGCTAGTTTTTCTGGTAATAAATGTTGTCCCTTGGCTGGGAATCTGTTTTTTTAGTGGATTTTAACAGTGACATGGATGTTGACGGAACATATATATGAATGCATCATTGCCTTAACAGCTTGATTTTCATATTGTTTTCTCTTTAAATTATTAGACTTAGTTACAAAAATACTTTTTCTTCGCTTCTGTGGGACAATGCAATTTCTAGTGTTGCTCCCCGCATTTGCAAGATCAGGTGTGCAAGATTAAGTGACACTATCTCTTAGGATGAAAAGTGAACCTACAGGTTATTTCAGTTTAATTAATACGAAGTTGATACTGAATTGGCTTTCTGGTCAATTGTTATATGAAATTACTGTCAGCTAGATGACTTGCTTGAGCAGACCATGTGCAGATTCACTTTTGAGCAAGATTCAGTTTCAGTTTAATTAATACGAAGTTGATACTGAATTGGCTCTCTGGTCAATTGTTAGATGAAATTATTGTCAGCTAGATGACTTGCTTGAGCAGACCATGTGCAGATCCACATTTGAGCAAGATTCAGGTGAACTGTTTTCATTCTATATTGTCTGTCTTACGATAACTCTGTGCCTATTGTTGAACTTTCTCTTGTTTTTGTTGGCTGCATTCTCACTGTGTTTTGGTCTGACCTGTGTGGATGACAGCTTGAGCATTGTTCCTGGGACTTTGTTTTCTAAAATTCTCCAGGTGCTGTAGTCTTGGGCTCGTCTTGTCCGGATCTGATATTTGCTTGATGTATATAGCAAAAAAATGGCCATGTATATATATGCAATAGTTAGCTCTATATGAACTATTCTTTGCATTTTGAAAGTGTTGATCTCTCATTCATGAATTAGCTTAATTGGTTTTGGGTTGTCGGTATTTATCCATTGTTAATTATTTTATTTGACTCGGTGAGGGGAAACTGGCTGCTATTTTATTTGTGGCAGTGATATATTCTGTAAAATTGTGTTTGTTGTTTTCTATGCCTGTATTTTGCTTTGACCTTTTGACTTCTCAATATAAAAGATTTTATGGCATTAGGACAACTTGGGAGGGTGTGAGCCCTTGGGAGCTGTTTTGGACCTGAGTTTCTTTGGCATTGTCTCGCGATTTCTTACCTTTGCCAACCATTGTGCTGAGGTGTTCATTATAATTTCTGCAGTCACTCACAATGCATGCATACTATACGCTCTTACTGGGACCTAGAAGATATAATATTTCATTTGTCTAGCATTCTTTTGTTGACTTAATGATGAGCATTTAGGGTTACTCTAAGCAGTATGTATTGCTTGCTGTGTAATGCTGGCTTAGAGCCACGTTTAGTTCGAAGTCTTTTTCTGACTTGATGCTTGGTCATTGATTACCAAATTGTGGGAGAACACTCCCTGTGAAAGTTTGGTTAAGAACACAAAATGATTGATGAGCCTCATTTTCTCATTTTCGTTTCTCAAGTTGGGCAACTTGTGTTCTGTTGATTC
>Ga0325404_1007638_pt1 | contig 11255 bp, 8 predicted proteins | sample PopdelMetagenome_18_FD_205664 | JGI IMG/M metagenome (GOLD analysis project Ga0325404, IMG submission 205664) | Populus deltoides microbial communities from Bellville, Georgia, United States - Xylem-Control-R1 | ecosystem: Host-associated > Plants > Phyllosphere > Stem > Wood/Secondary xylem...
CAAAAAAAAAGCTTAAATAACACTAATATTAATCAATACCATAATAGATTTGTTCTAAATTCTAATATCTTATAAAAATTTTGTATTTGAGAGTGTGGTTGTGGTTGCTTTTTACTCAGAAATATATTAAAATTATGTTTTTTATTTTTTAAAAAATTATTTTTGATATCAGCACGTCAAAATAATCTAAAAATACCAAAAAAATATTAATTTGAAGTAAATAAAAAAATAAAAAAATTAATTTTTTTTAAAAATACTTTTAAAATAAAAAAAACAAATACAATCTCTTGCTTTCATAAAGGTATCTCCCACAAATATCTTATTATCCGACCTAAAAAACCATCAGTTATGATTATAATATAAATTTAAAGTCAAAATTTAAAATGATGTCTCCACTCACTCATTCTTTTTTTTTTTTCAATGAGTACAACAACAATGGAGATAATATTTGAGATTACTGATTTTAAAGTGTTTTCTAGTTAAAAATAAATTAAAATAATAATTTTTTATTTTTTATAATTTATTCAAAACAATACAGAATTTAAAAAAAAATCAAAAAAATATATATTAAAAAGCATTTTTTGAATGAAAAAACGAACTCTCTCGCATGGTGCCAATATATTGACTTTAACAGTCACAGGAGTACACCACCGATCATTTGCCACGAAAACCTATTTAGAAAAAAAAAAACATACTTACAAATTGCAAAAGAAAAACCAATCCAATGGTAGTACGACAACAATAACAGGCTCAAGTCTCGACTTTTCAACTCAGCTAAAGAATTTGTTTTTTTTTTTTTTTTTAATTTATTAAACCCTCCCAAACCGTTTGAAAACCCCAAGAAAGAGAGAGACCCCCTCCTTGATGAACTCAATGCTTTGATTCCTCATCATCACACCGAATCCCAAATTTTTTACTCTCATTTTTAATCAACACTCACTCACTAATAAAAAAAACAAACAAATACCCTCATTTCCTCCCTAGCTGCTTCTCCACAATCTCCATCCTTGAACTCTAAAACTTCCCTCTTCTTTTCTTCTCTCCTTTTTGTTCCTGGTTACTTTTGAACAGTAGATTTTTTTATTTTTTTTGCTATTGTATATAAATAGTTTGCGTGATTGAATCATGAGGGATGAATTCAATCTGGGTTTTTGGTTTTTCATCCGGGGGCTTTTTCAGATTCCATTTATTACAAGAAAAGAGGAGAATCTAGTCTAGTGTTTCATGGGTTTTGTATCTCATGTGTTCCATTTATTGTCTCTTTTAAGACATCTCTCTTAGATCTGTTTGCTGCCGTATTTGATCCCCTGCTTTACTCACGCTCTACCTCTCCCTTCCAAGGTTAGATCATCACATTTCACGCTTCGTATCTATTATTTTATATATTTTTCTTGATGTTGTAATCCAGTTCGCCGTTTATACTAGCTATAGTTTAAATATTTATAGTTTTTCAGACACAAGGGTTTCGGGTTTTTATTGCTTTTGGAGTATGATAATTTGATGATGTGCAGATACTTGAAAAGTTATAAGGTGGTTGGGAGGTTTCATGGGTTTTTGGGATTTTGTCTGAGTTTCTTTATGTTGTATGTGCTTATGGTGCGAAGTGAGATAAGCCCTCCATGTAAGAGGTCTTGTAAGCCTTTTTTGTGAGGTCTGTATTACAAAATGGGTAACGGCACTTCTCGTGTCGTGGGTTGTTTTGCTTTTAATGGCAAGAATGGTGTTGATTTAGAGTTTTTAGAGCCATTGGATGAAGGGTTAGGCCATTCATTTTGCTATGTTAGGCCACCTATTTTTGACTCCCCTGCCATTACCCCCTCAAACTCTGAGAGGTTTACTGTTGATTCCAGTACTCTAGATTCTGAAACATTAAGTGGTTCTTTTAGACATGATATCATAGATGATCCCTCGGGTTTGCATAGACAAAACAAGACTTTCCCTGAAACTACATTTAAAACAATATCTGGGGCATCAGTTAGTGCCAATGTTTCAACTGCTAGGAGTAACCAGAGTGCATTGTTTGCTGGTGAAATGCAAGAGCCAGCTGCTTCATTCGAAAGCACCTCATCTTTTTCTGCAATTCCTCTGCAGCCAGTGCCTCGTGGCTCTGGACCTTTGAATGGCTTTATGTCCGGTCCTCTTGAGAGAGGATTTGCTTCAGGTCCTTTAGATAAGGGTGGTGGTTTTATGTCTGGACCTATCGAGAAGGGGGTAATGTCAGGTCCTCTTGATGTCACTGACAAATCCAACTTCTCCGCTCCACTTGCACGTGGTCGTCGAAGACCCCGCTTTCAGCGTTTAGTGAGGAGTGTGAGTGGACCTATGAAAAACACTCTATCACGAACATTATCAAGACATTTGATGGGTTCAGGTTGGATGCAGAGGTTTTTTTTGCACCCGGTAACCCAATTGGCTTGGCAGGTTAGGGAGCCAAAGTTTCGGCAAGAAGCCTCAAGGAACTGTCTTGAAGGAGGGCCATCAGAGAGCGAGTACGTGGACATTTGCAACTTACAATGGGCTCATGGCAAGGCTGGGGAAGACAGGGTTCATGTCGTACTTTGTGATGAGCAGGGATGGCTGTTTATTGGGATATATGATGGCTTTAGTGGTCCAGACGCACCAGATTTTCTGATGAGCCATCTTCATAGAGCTATTGACAGGGAGTTAGAAGGACTGCTGTGGGATTATGAAGATAAATCTTCCAATGATCCAATAAAACCTAAACTGTCCAAGAGTGGACTTGCTGAGGCAGGTTCAGAGTGCAGCAAGCAAGAGCAGCCTAACTCGAGTCAAACAACCTCTTGCAGCTTAAACAACTTGTGTAGTCCTGGAGATGTTGGGGGCCAATCTTCTAATTGTGAGATTGTGGATGAAATTGATGTCAGGGGCTGTCAGCAGCAATCATCTAATTGTGAAAAGCCTAGCAGCTTGGGCCCTGCTTCTGCCTCTATTCCATCTGCCAACTTGACTGGCAAAGGAAGGAAAAGCGTTCGGCTTTACGAGCTGCTGCAGATGGAATCATGCGACGGTTCAGGTTCTGCATCATTCTCAGTGGTTAAAAGCCAAAGAAGCAGATCATGGAATTGTCAACCAAGCTCAGATGCTTTGGATTTTGATCAAACTTTGCGAAAAGAAACGTCAAGATCCTCCTCATTGGATAACTGCAAAGGAGAAGGTTTTAGTAATCGAGGTGAAGATCCCACGACATCTGGAGAAGATGGAGGGATTGGCCTTCAATCTGGTAATCAGGGAGGTGGAACTGATCTTTCTGTTTCTGTTCAAAGACAGGGTACAAGAAAGTTTGTTTTCAGCTCAAAGATCCGAAAAATGTATCGGAAGCAGAAGTCCTTGCGTAAGAAACTCTTTCCTTGGAGTTATGATTGGCATAGAGAGGAGACTTGTGCTGATGAGAGAGTGGTGGAACCCTCTGGACCTATTAGGAGATGGAAAACAGGAATTGTTGACCACGATGCAGTTTTGAGAGCAATGTCTCGGGGACTTCAACACACTGAAGAGCAATATATGGAAATGGTGGAAAAGGACCTTGATAGAAATGCAGAGCTTGCTTTGATGGGATCATGTGTTCTAGTGATGTTAATGAAGGATCAAGATGTGTATGTCATGAACCTTGGGGATAGCCGTGCAATATTAGCACAAGAACGACCCAATGATCGTCATCCTAATCCAACTTTGGCGAAGGATGACATGAGGTATAAGAATAGATCCCGAGAGTTTCTAGTACGTATGGAGCTGGACAGAATCTCAGAGGAGTCTCCAATGCATAATCATAACAGTCAGGTTAATATGATCAACAAGAACAGAGAGATCTCTATTTGCAGATTGAAGATGAGGGCAGTTCAGCTTTCAACTGATCACAGCACGAGTATTGAAGAGGTGTGCTTCTTGAAATTTTCAATATGGCTAATATTGTGAGTGTTCCACAAATGATTATCTATATGTTGGACCTTTGTATGTTCATTTACTGTGCTATCCATCAATTGCATCATGAGTTAGAATAAACCTGAAAATCCCCAGCATGTATTCATTCATTTTGAGTATCAACAGGATAGAATACCCATGGCAACTCCAGTGATTCGCCATTTGCTTAAACACCGGGTCATTTTCTTTTACCGGTTTTGAAAGATGTGAAGCAAAGGTATCGTATTTCAAGTCCATGCTAGGTGCAGCAATATCTGAATGATTTAAGCTAAAATGTCTACCAACCAGTTGCCTAACTGATTGTTGGTTAATATCATTTCAGGCATAAGCTTCTGGTTTAAGGATTTTCGTAGAGCTATAAACATTAAAACATCCAATGGATCAGTGAAAAGGAGTTTATTGCAACACTTTGATCATGTTATGCTGTAATTGAAAATTGATCTTGAATTCTTGCGTGCTTCAGGAAGTGCTTAGAATAAAGGCAGAACATCCTGATGACAACCAAGCGATTTTAAACGATCGAGTGAAGGGACAATTGAAAGTAACCAGAGCTTTCGGTGCTGGATTTTTGAAGAAGGTCAGTCATTGTGAAGCCTTGACCACTTTTCTCTGTTTGTATCTCTAGGTACTTTGAGCTTTTCAAATATTTGGAAACACAAATTGCTATTTGTTAACAATTCATCAATTTTGATAATTTATTAACTTGACATGTCTACAAATGTTCACATATACATTTCCATCTACGTGCTATAAGATAGGCATGCTGGTCTGGGCCAGAAGTGAGTTGAATCTTATAATTACAAGGAGTTAAAAAGTCAAATCAGGGTACCATAGTGATGCCATGATCAACTCAAGTTGCTGGATGATATCTGCGCTATGGAGGAAGGTTGAAATTAGTATTTGCCATCCCACAGCAATGACTTGATGAACTCATCTGTTAGGTTAAATTTGCGTGGCGAATTCATTTGTTGCAGGCATCATAGAGTTTGCAGGATTATGAAGGGTTGTGGGGAGGGGAGCTTCTTTAATGTTCTATCATGTTGACAATCAAGAAGCTGTGTACTGACATATTGATTGTTGGAAAAAGGGAGTACCGGATGGGTGTTGAGATTGGATTTGGAATACTCATGTTTACAAGTTATTTGTAGTTTAGTTTGAAATCTTAGTCTTCCCCGTAGCAATCGTTTCAGTTGAGGGGATGCAAAATATGTTAAGTTTGAAAACTTTGTTGAACACTTAGTTGCATACTTCATTGTGAGTTCTGCTGTTTGCACATTGATAATTATTCTTCACAATATTCAGCTAAATTTGAAAATGAGCTTCATACTTTGCTTGTGCAAATATCTTTCTCATCAAATGAACGCTTTATGTGCAATAATTTACTTCTACTAACAGCTTCCCATGTTTAGCAAATCATGAATTTATGTAAACAGTCAGCATCATTTGCCAATTTTACGCCTTGTCTTATTTGTTTATTAACCTTTTTGGATGCTGGTTGCAGCCATCTTGTAATGAAGCTCTGCTAGAGATTTTTCGGATCGCTTATGTGGGAACTAATCCCTATGTGAGCTGCATTCCTTCTGTAGTTCACCACCGACTCTCCTCAAGCGATCGATTCTTAGTTCTCTCCTCTGATGGGCTTTACCAGTACTTCAGCAATGAAGAGGTGGTTGCTCATGTCACATGGTTCATGGAAAATGTCCCTGAAGGTGATCCTGCACAGTATCTCATTGCAGAACTTCTCTTCCGTGCTGCCAAAAAGAATGGTTAGTTGAATAAACTTCCTACCTGTCTTATTAATTTCATACCGAGAGATGAAATCTCCTGATCTTCTGTTTTTTTTTTTAAAAAAAGTTTTGATGGGATGGAAGTGATACCTTCTAGGAAACTTAGGTTTGTAACGTCCCTATCTGATTTTCGAACTTGCTCATTTAATCTACCAAGCTGTGGCCCTGTAGTTTTTATTTGCGAAGCTCTGCAAAACAGTACTTGACAGGTTGGTGTAATTCAGTTAAAAAAGGAGAGGATGGAGTCATTGAATGAGGCATTCAGCTAAAAATAAAAACAAATGCATACTGCACCTTAAATTATTAAAGATCCAACCCACTTCGAAAATCTGGCATAAATTCATTGGCATGGTTACTAAATCAATTCTCAGGAGTCCGTTCAAATTTTTTATTCAACAACTAAACTGTCACCTAATGTGGTTAATCAAATCACCAGCGTGGTGTCTGGCTGCCATAATTTCAGTTGAAAAGGCAGAATGTCGAAGTTCTTTAGAGTTTTTGCTCAAATTTTCAATTACAACTGTCAAGGAAGAGCACACCCCATTAGATCTTTGCCCTTGACATGGGTATTCAAGTGAAATCAAAATCTTTCTTATACCTTTGCTATATACGAGTTTGAATCCATATCCATACTTCCTCTCCGCAAATTGAAGTCTTCAGCAATTCTCTGATTGTCTTTTATTGGTGGTTACAGGAATGGATTTTCATGAATTGCTTGATATTCCTCCTGGGGACAGACGTAAATATCATGATGATGTCTCTGTTATGGTGGTTTCTCTAGAGGGAGGAGAAATTTGGAGATCCTCTGGATAATTGTTTTCAGTTTACGCGTATTGCCTCAACAATGTAAACATTTTCAAGGGGTTGGTAACCGTCTCTGCAATTCAGAATTTAGAAATCAGTGATGACATTCTCAGGAATATAATTTTTTCCTCCTGTCATTTCCTTTCTTCATCCAGTGATAGTTCAAGGAGGGCAAAAAAATCACCAGCCCATGCTGCTAGAATGTTGCAGTCAGATGCCCCTTGAAGTTTCGAGTATATCCATTTATTTTGTATGCCGCCTCCATCATTAAAGTCCTTTTTGTATTTCCTCTCCTTGGAATGGTATATAAGATGATTAAAGATTTATTTCCCGCACTCCTACTCCGACCTCACCTCTTTTATCCTTTCCTGGCGGTTAATATTTTTCATTTCTCCATTCCCACAATCACCAAATTCTTCCAGAAACGGCCCTTGTATTATCTGATGTATTGAAAGCTAGGCAGAGGACGCCTGGTTTAAATGGATTACAATTGTTTTGGTCCTCTAGGTTTTCGTTGATAAAATAAGATTCATTAATGTTAAATACTTCCCACTGCGTTCCGATGGATATTCTCCTACTCCTAATACCTTCACATGCAGAAACTAGTCTTTAGGTTTTTTACTCTTGGATGCTCAGATGCTGGGGTTTCTCACCATGTCCTTAGCAAATAAGAACTCGCAATCCACGGATATGCAAGATAGCTTCACCTGCTTGATTGTTTCTAAATTCTAGTTCTTTCTTCTTTTTTTGCTTTGAAAAGCATTCATTCACTTTAAAAAACATCCATTATCACAGTAATATCACAATCTTAAACATTACTACAGGGGAAGGGTTCTTGCTTGCAGGGTGTCTAGCGTGAGAGAATGTTTTCAACAGATACTGACTAGTTTACTCAAATGTGTTTTATATTTTGGTGGCCCATTTGCTATAGGTCCAATTCTGCACAGACAAATTGGGTAGAGGCCTAATGCCTATTCTTTGGGCACTCCGAACTCCCGAGTTGGACTCTCCCGCTCCCCGATACCCATGTTCTATATTGGTTTTTTCTCTTCTTTTGTCGGTGGAGTAGCTCGATGGCCCTCTCTCAATCCCTACGGCCTTTATACTTTGCGTCGCTACATGGGAGCAAAAAGCATTGTGAGCTTACTTACCGTGAAGTGTTTCTTTCGTGGTGTATCAAGGAGAATTGAACTTTGACGATATAGACTGGAAATAAGGTAACCGGTGCCTTATTAGACACTAGATGTCTTTTGTCTGTGAACATTTAGTATTTTGCAAGGCTTGTGGCTACAGTAATTACTCGAAAGACTTCTCCCACCTACACTTTTGTCGCCAGAAGTTACGTGAGGCGAGATGCAATTTTTTTCTTTAATATTACCTTTAATTTTTTTTCATAAAGACGGGCATTATTCGGGTTGCTTTATGGAAAGCAAGTGACAAGGGGACCTCATGAGCAGAGACGACAGAAAAGAGAGAACCCGAGTTTAAAAGATAGTCCATGCTTCATGGATTGGACCATCCAACCACTGAAACAGGGCTGGTTAACCAGACCCTTTTTAATTTATTATTTATTTATCAAGCTAAACATGAATTTCCAAAAAGAAAAGACTAAAGTGCGGTGGTGGAGCTGTCCCATCTCAAGGGCCCAATTTCCTTGTTTCTTGTTTGGTGCTGGTGAGTGTTGTTTTTTTAAGGCCTTTTTCGACTCTCCCAGTCCCAATTTCCCATGTATCATGTGGACCCAGAGGCCGAAGCACCCATCTGTCACCTAATCCTTGAAAGCTTTCTTTTTTCGCTTCACAATTAATAACCTGTTCGTTCAAGCTCTTAATTAGTTTAGAAGCTAATTGAGGTATGCATTCCTTTTATAGCTCCCCTTCTTAATAAATTTCTTTGACCCGCAAAAAACCCAGATACTGATTGTGGTCTAAATAGAATAGAAAAATCGTTTCCTGTATTTGAAATTGCTTTGCAGTTAAGTTGAAGAAGGCCTTCTAGTTTCCATGCCTTTGTATCACCCCCGTCCCTTTCTCCAAACAACCATATCTAGAATCATTTTTTTATGCTCAAGACAGAGACTATAAAGGATAGCCAGTGCTTCCACATCGAGACCAGAGCTGTAACTGTTCTTCCTTTGCATCATAATAACTCAAGTCTCCTTGATAGATAGCTGCACCACCCTTCTCCAATGCAAGAAATGGCAGCTATTGTCACATATGTAGTCATCTTTACTGTCATCTCCAGCGCCCTTGCATATGATCCTGACATGCTTCAAGACCTCTGTGTGGCTAATACTCATGCTGGTATGTTTCATGTAGCCTTGTTTAAAATTGGTTCTCCCTGCTTTTAGAACACTGCCATGATCTTCGTACAAAGACTCGACTGGCATGATTAAATCTGATAAGATACTTAATTTTGCAGGAATTAAAGTTAACGGGTTTACATGCAAGGCTGAGGGAAATGTTACTGAAGCTGATTTTTTCTTTGACGGTCTGGCCAAACCAGGAAAAGTGAACAATTCAGTAGGATCACTTGTAACAGGAGCCAATGTTGAGAAAATCCCAGGCCTAAACACACTAGGCGTGTCACTGTCACGTATTGACTATGCAGCTGATGGCCTTAACCCGCCTCACACTCACCCCCGAGCCACCGAAATGATCTTTGTTTTGGAAGGTGAATTGGATGTTGGATTCATCACCACTGCAAACAAGTTGATCTCAAAGACTGTCAAGAAAGGCGAAATCTTTGTGTTCCCCAGAGGTCTAGTTCATTTCCAGAAGAACAATGGCGACAAAGAAGCCTCTGTGATTGCAGCATTCAATAGTCAGTTGCCTGGTACTCAGTCCATTGCCATGACATTGTTTACTTCAACCCCAGCTGTTCCTGACAATGTCTTGACTAAAGCTTTCCAAGTCGGCACCAAGGAGATTGACAAGATCAAAACCAAGCTTGCCCCCAAGAAGTCCTAATTTTGTTTCTTTTTTTAAAAAAAATTATCTATTTCATATTGTGCAGTGCGCACGATGAAGTCTCTATGGTATTGATATAACTCTCTCTCTCTCTCTCTCTCTCTCTCTCTATATATATATATATATATATATATATATATCCTGAATGGAAGAATGCAATTGAATATCAATTGATTTTAACATCACTTTAAAATAAGAGCAAGAGAAATAATGATACCATCACGGGATTATGAGCTAAGTTACAATAAACATTATTAGAAGTCCAATATGGTTTGACTTGGAAGCTACAATTCTCCTTTTATTTTGATTTGGGGCGTTAGGTGTGACATAAGACACCCTACCATAATTTCTTGTGCCTAGGTGTCACCTCTAATGCCTAGCCTTTTTGGTAAATAAATATGCCCTCTAAGTTATTAATTTCAATGCATGAAAGTTGACTTTGGAATACCATATTCTTAAAATAATAATAAAATACCTACTGGTATTCGAAAACACTTGCATTTTATCTCTTCTGTTCTTTAAAATAAAAAGATGATGTTAGTGTTTAATACAATGAATTGAAAAATATATTAAACTGATATATCATTAAAAATTAATACTAATACAAAACTAAAGTGAAAGGTTAATCTTCTTTGCAAGAAGTAAAAAATGAAAGGCTTTTTGATTTTTTTTATTTAATTACATCACAATTAAAATGGAGATTTAAATTTTGTAAATGCGTTTTAAAAAATAAAAAAAATATATAACTCAAATTATAGTCTTGACTGTGTCTAATATATTGGTTTTATTTGAATTAGATGATAAAAAATAAATAACGATAGTGAACGGATGAAAAAAAACTTTAAGAATGATGAAATTGGATAAAATAAAGGGGGTTTATGGCCAGAGTCAACCTAGATTAATATGATGCACATGTAACCTGAGTTATAAGAGATAAACTAAACTAAATTAACTGGTAAAATTCATGATTCAAGTCATGAAACTGTGATAACTTGATATAAAAAAAAATCAAAGAAGCTACAAAACCAATTTTTTTATATAAAAAAACTAATGTTAGACAATAAAATTAAAAAAAAAGTAAAAATAATTATCAATTCATATTAACTTTTTAAACCCATAATTGTGAAAAATATCGAGAAATGAAATTGTGAAAAATAATTAATTATAAAAAAGGATTCAAAACAAAAATAGCAATTAAAAAAAAGGATAAAAATCAAAATGAAAAACAAATTAGAGGGTAAATACAATTTTTTTATTAAAGAGTGAAATTGAAAAAAAAATAATTTTAACAAAAGGACAAAAAAACCGAAACAATGAGAACTAAAGTGAAAAAACTAATATACCATAAATTTGAATCGAATGATGAAATTGAAAATCAATAAATTTTTTACAAAAAAGTCAAGAAAAAAAGAGAGGATCAAAGTTAAAAAAACACATGACAGATTGGAATTAAAATAAAATTGAAAAAAATCAAAACTTTACGAAAAAAACTAAAAACAAAAAAAAGCAATCAATAGAGCAATAGAGCACTGACAAAATCAAAGTAAATAAATAAATTAAGGGGCTGCTTTATAAATTTAAAGGTTATGCATAAAAAAAAAAAAAACATCACTGGTGCCAAACTGGATGCTTAGCCCGTGATGGAGAGGTCGAGATATATTTTAGACACTGCCATAGAAGTTAGCATTTTGATTATGAGAGATATCACATGCAGTATAATAAGATCGTGAATATAACCCATGCGATGACACGTGTA
>Ga0325404_1007646_pt1 | contig 11250 bp, 9 predicted proteins | sample PopdelMetagenome_18_FD_205664 | JGI IMG/M metagenome (GOLD analysis project Ga0325404, IMG submission 205664) | Populus deltoides microbial communities from Bellville, Georgia, United States - Xylem-Control-R1 | ecosystem: Host-associated > Plants > Phyllosphere > Stem > Wood/Secondary xylem...
ACGTTATTATTTTTTAGGGCATGGAAGAACTAGAGTCTTGGATGTACTGCTCGCATTTGTGACTGGTTACTGTATAGTCTTTTACCTTAAACATAAAACAAGTAAACCTTATCCTAAATGAAGCGTAATTCTTCCGAAGTAAAAAACCTAAAAAGAAAATGTGTATTGAGTTGTATTTTATTTAGGATTACGAAGGAACATGTTATGATGTAATTGGAGTAAAAATCCTTTTAACTTTTAGTAAAATACAAGAGTTTGATCATGGTATTGTGATATTGTGATGTAAATTGTTTTTAAATTGAAAATATTAAAATTGAAAATATTAAAATGGTAGTCTTTTAATTTATTTTTTATTTTAATATGTTAAAGTTATCGAAAAAAATACATAAAAAAATAATTTAATATTTTTTTTATAGATGAAGCAATGTGAAAGTATTTTAAAAGTAAAACTTATCATAATGCCAAACAAAGAGTTAATCAAATGTAAAGAGAGAAGGAATCATGCAAGAAACTCTTAGCACTATAAATGATGTTGGATTTGAAGCATCGAAATATACTCCTTTTGTGTGTGTTGTAACAATTGAATTTTTTTTTTTTAATTTGACCTAATTTTTAAATGTAAAGTTGATGGAATATTTCTGCCTTTTATTTTTCAAAGAGCAATCACATATCATTTTGATTCCTCTTACAATAATGTCTCAAAGCAAGGCTCCTTGCATTGCAATGCCTATAATGTCGGCTTGACCTTTCATAAATGGAGACAAAATAAGACACAAAAGTAAGTAGATGCGGAGAAAGCACCTAAGAAATGACATAAAAAAGATTACATAATTTTTTTTATTGATATAATTCAAATGATTTAAAAAATTATAAAAAATAATTCGTCAACAAGGAGACAGATCTGACAGGAGGGATTTGAGGAAAGGCAAGGAAAAAACCACTTAGAGGATATTGTCTCTCACATGCCACTAATGCCACCGCAGTTGAGATTAGGGGAGTCGATTGGACCTCAAGGGGATGCTGATTTGAGGCAGGAAGTAGTATCACATCCTGGGAAGTCGAATAAGCCAAGACAAAGTGTTGTACCTCCAACCACAATGGCAGAACTTCCAGTAGCCCCTTGCTTTGAATGCTAACCCAACATTTATAGTTTAAATTATGAGAGTAATGATTGAATTGATGCCCAATACATCGACCCCGACAACCTTAGTGGCTCTGATAGTGTAGACAACACTAGTGATAAGAGTACTAGCAAATAATGTAGTCACGTTGGTGTGTATTGTGAAGAGTATAAGGGAGCTAAGATGTGAACTTTTTTTGGATGAACCAGATGTAATTGTGCCACCAATCTATTTTCCAATAGAGCACGGTCTTGGTAGGATACGATGAGATCGAGGAGATCAACAGGGTCATAGTCATGGATCGACTTTAGGGACCAGTTTGAACATCAATTCTATTCATCGTACCATCGTAAGGTGAAGGAGTAGGAATTACAGGCTTTAATGTAGGGGGACATGTCGGTGCTGAATTATGAGACGAGATTCTATGACCTCTCCATGTTTGCTTCCTATTATGTTCCTAGTGAGTAGCATAAAATTAAGAGACTATGAGATAGGTTGCAGAAAGAGTTGAGGCAATGTCTGATTGCTTTTAAGTTTGAAACAAGTAGAGAGCTTATAGAGGCAGCTAGGGCTTTAGAGACATGTATGAAAAAGGGCAAATAGGGCTAGTTTGGTTTAGGCAAATAGAGGGATATGTATTATCCTACAAGCAGACCACCTCTCTTGAAAAGAAAGAAATACTAGTTCAATCAGTTCAGAAAGGGAGGAGGAATGAGAGTAGGATTGACTCATAGTATTGAGGCGGGTTGACTGGAGGACAGTCAAATTTAAAGGGCAGATTTAATAGAGGAGTTTCAGAACAAAAGACGATCACTTATCCTCAGCGTTCCCAGTGCAGACAGAGACATCTAGGAGGTTGTTCTGCATTTTCAGGACAATGTTACATCTGCAGAGGGAACATAAATGGCAGGACTGCCCACACATAAGTCGAAAATGATATTATTGTGGAGGTTAGGGCCATTTCCGAATAAATTGCCTTTGAAGAGCTGAGTTTGTTTAGAATTAAAAACAATAAGCTCAAATCCAGCAACAATTCGCCACTATTGACAGACCAACCATATACGCACAGTTAGGGGCAAGTAGTAGTAAAGGCCAATCTTGTGTTTAGAATGATCGGACCTAGGATAGAGTGTTCTACATGACTTAGGAAGAGACCAGAGCAACCCCTGATGTTGTGGCAAGTACCTTATAATTAAAGTTTATGTTAGTACATGCATTGTTTAATCTGGGGGTTATACATTCATTTGTTACAAATAGACTTGTGGGGAAACTGAGAAAAAATCCATGTATGATAAAAAGAGGGTTTGTTATAAGTATCTTATTAGGTAAAAATGTAAATATTAATAATGTTTAAAGGGGGATTAAAGTTGATATTAATGGGTGTGAGATGAGGGTAGATCTATTATCATTGGAATTATATGACTTTGAAGTCATTCTAGGTATAGATTAGTTAGGTATGTATGGGGCTCAAACGAACTATTTTGCGAAAACATTAATTGTCCAAGGACTAGAAGGTAGGAGGGTGGCATTTAAGAGAGAGAAAGAGAGAGGAATATCATACCAAACTATATCATCTCGATTATAACCACTAGAAAGATGATATTAAAAAGATGTGGAGGCTACCTTGCCCATGTGATAAAAGGAAAGAAGGATGATATTCAATTGTCAAATATTCCCATATTGAGGGAGTTTTTAGAAGTATTTCTGGATGAGTTATCGAGAGTGCCACTAGAGAGAGAAGTAATGATGTGTTACCTGGTACATCACTAGTAGCCCAGTCATCATATAGAATGACACCAGCTGAATTGATAGAGTTCAAGATTCAACTATAAGAGTTACTGGATAAAGGTTTCATACATCCTAGTAACTCACCCTAGAGGGCTCCAGTACTATTTGTAAAGAAGAAGGATGGAACCCCTAGATTTTATATAACAAACAACTGAATAAAGTGGTGATAAAAAATAAATATTCACTTCCATGGATATATGATTTGTTTGATTAACTTAGAGGAGCCATTGTGTTTTCAAAGATAAACCTAAGAATAAGATACTATCAATTAATGATAAAGGAGCTGGATATGGCAAAGACCACATTTATAACTTGTTATGGATATTACGAGTTTCTAGTAATGCTGTTTGGGTTAACAAAAGCCCCAACAGTGTTTATGGACTTTGAAAGTCCCTTTTCCTGTTTACCATTTGTTAACAAATGATCTGATAGCATTTTGCAAATATTGATCAATAACTAAATAAATAAAGAATACAGAAAACTTAAATGCACAAGGTATTTGGCTATAAAGGAAAAACCTTTTTAAGAACTCTTCAAAAGATCAGAAAAACCCCCTATGGCAACCAAACACATGATATATAATTTTTTCACTAGTTTGAACGATTACAAAATGAGTATCTCTGAACAACCCTTTGTGTCTATACTACCTTACTTGATGAGACAATAAACCATGTTATGTCTCTTACTGCAGTAGCTTGCCAATGCATCTGACGATCTTCAAACTGTTGTCATCTTAACTGGAACATCTAGTTGCTAACAGTTCACATATGAACTCCTTTTAGGAGTTCACAGGCTCTCCAACTCTTCAGGGACCAATTCTCCTCAAGAATTTCCTACACACTCCTTGTGAGTAAAAACTATATGCTACAAAACTCTGTGTAAATGCCTTAGCTGGTTGGCACACTTGCTTCAATTTAATTGATGCTTTTACATTTTGAAACTCTTCTCTAAAGCACATAATGCACTCCTTTCTTCGAACTTAACTTTGCTAGTGAAATAGTTGATCTACCGTGGACAACGGATGATAATATGGTGGCTTTTTTTTATGTTTTAAAAGAGAGGGACGAACCATTTTCTTTGGGAGAAAATGAGGGTTTTGTTATTCCTTTCTTTATGAAAAATAATAGTGTGTGCTGGATAAGTGAAGAAAAATGAAAGAGATGGTATATGCGCCTCTTATTTAGAAGAGTGGGTCACAAGTTTTGAGATTTTTTTGTGTTTTTTTTTTGTTTTGGTTTTTTCCAGGAGAGAGAGTGTTTTGGATATTTTAGACTAATTTTCTAACTAATTCTCCTTCTTCCATTATTTTATGGCCAGTACCCCAACTAATTCTCTTCCCTTTTTTTGTGAGATTTTTCACTATTTATAGACAAAGTAATTTTGTCTCTTCCTCCTAATTGCTTGGTCCCCAAATAACTTGGTGACTGGGCAACTTGAATTCACTCTAGTCTCTTTTTTTTTCTTTATGCTTTTGATCCCCTTGTCCATATATATATATATATTATTTTTTTATTTTGATTTTTATGAAAAAGGTAACATCAATGTGGATTTGATGAGAAAAACTAATCACTGATTTTGAATTAAGCGTATTAATAGTTGAATGCGTCGAAAGTAAATTTTTGAATTTTGGATTCTTTTGAAAAGATGTTGAAAATGAGTAAAATGAGTAAAATATATATTTTTTGGATTTTTTTTGTTTTTATCTATGTTAGTTTTTTTTAGAAAAATAATAAAAAAAGTAAAAAAATAGGTTATGACATTAATAATAGTATAATAACTCTGGCCATAAACTCGGCTCAACCCGGCGAGTTGATCTGGGACCTAGTCTACTTGGCGCTTGGACTGATTCAAGTTTAAGAAAAAAAAAATAAAGGTTTGGCTCGATAAAAAACCCAGGTCCACTTATGACTTGGTTGACTCGTGATAGAACCTAATCAAAATCTAAGTAAGAAAACCGTTGACTTTTTTTAAAAAAATATTTGATTAAAATGATGTTATTTTGATCCTTTTTTTTTTAAATAAGGGTTAACTCGAGCTAACCTGAATCCATCCAATTTGATTATTTTGACCTATGACTTGGGCCTTGTCTTGGATTGGATTTTAAAACTATGATATTAGTCACTTTTATCCTTACATGTCTAGTTGGACGATTTTAAAATTAAGAGTTTTTTACAAAGATATGTTAGGGATAAAAATAATAAATAGTCTCTGAAAACGTATCTTTCATATACCTTTTGCTTTGCAGGTGCTAAAATTCACTCCAAAATTGTACGAGGAACAAATTTATTTTTATATATTTGTCTCTTTCTCTTCAATCATATACATGTTTTATGTCTCTACTATTTCTATCTCTTATGTCTCGGGATAGTAACTAAACACTACCTGTGTAGTACACTAGGTCACTAAGAGGCTAGTCATGTATAATAAAAAGAGAGATAAAGAAAAAACAACTTAATTTGTTTTTAGTCATACTTTTATATTTTATTGGCAACACGTTTTCATCTTAGCATTCTGGTAGTTTTTGTAGTTCCGGTTTTAAAAAAATATGTTTAAGAAAAATTATAAATTGTAGTTTTTTATTAACTAAGATTTTAAGAGAGAATTTTCATTAAAATCCATATAAAATTATGATGTGTATTGATTTACTAAATATTTTCAAATATATGATTGAGATAAAAACACTAAAAAAAAAGAGACAGCGGAAGCCTTATTTGGATATAGTGTTGTTATCGGTCGTCAAAGAGATTGTTGCTCGCGGCTATCGAAGAGACTATCGCTAGCATTCCTCATTTCAATAGATTTAAGCAGGCTAGACATCTCTGAAAATAACTGATCGGCTGATCAAGTCCTATTAGAATGCTTTTGAAGACTTGACAAACAACAGATGAACAAGGCCCAGACAAAGTTAGAGTTTGGACTTGGCACCAACAGATTTCGGTCTATTCAGGTTTTTAAATCATTCCTTATATACACCATAAAATTTTTCCATTCAATATGCTTGGATTATGTTATCAAGAAAATAAAAAACTTTGGATTATGGTAAGTTCGAGGCTCACATTTCAGTATTTCAACAAAAGAAATGGTTCAACCATTTTGTTTTTATTAGTTATTGTATTGTTAATTTCTAACTTCATCAAGCAGCAAAGTCTGGAAGAATAAAGATCATGTTCCACCCGAGTAACAAAGACTCGCACCTAATTTCATCTATCTTAATTTAATTTAGTTTGATTCAATGCCATGCACTTTTGATGTGAGAATTGAAATTCATAATCTTTATATTTATCATATATGGACTTGGTCCAAATACAAATCCGGTAGATATTGACGGTGTCCGATCAACACTAGTTCTGGTCTCAATCAATTCATATCTTAATTGGAAAGGATATAAAGATTACGTGATTTTTAAAGATTGAATGATTAATGTTGCCAATTTTCAGTCTCTAATTATATGAGATGCAAATATTGTGGACAAATTAAGACCTAAATATATGTAAATTATAAGTTGCTCTAAATTAACCTTAATAACAAATGTTCGGTTTTTTTTAGATTAACGTGGATATCCGAATCAGCTTGCGTGCACCTCGACTAATCCCATGGGCCCTAAAGTTAAATACCATATAAGCCTTTAGTGACCTTCAGGTTTGTAAGACTCAAACTGGTGACCTCTAGGGAACAAACTTTAACCTGACCAATTGAGTTAATCTCTTCAGGGTTAAATGTTAATTGATATATATAAAGAATGATTTGAAGAATTACTTTCTCAAAAAGAAAAAGAAAAAGAAAAGGTTCAGAAAGTTGCTCGTGCTCGCATAAATTAGTAATTCCATCACACCCCATTTCAAAATTTTTTAAATTAGAACATCATTAGCCAGCTGCCTCCTGTTCAGATTCTCGAATTTAGATTGAAATGTCATGTTTACAGCAACAGAAGGAAGGTCGCTAGAGTATTCAATAACTACGTACCAGCTTCATCTCCTCCATCTACATAATTCAAGCAATCCATGCGACAAATTAAAACTTGTAACTAATCTCTTTCAAGATAATGGAATTGATATTAGATGAGTGTTGCCGTAATATTTACTATTTAAAGCACATTGTTTTATAACAATTATTTTGTCATTACCAAATTTTGTCAAAGTATAAGTCCTATGTAGGTGTTGAACGGTGTCCAATCAATACTAGTTCTAGTCTCCATCAAGTAGAGAGGTGGAAGGAGCATGGCAAATGCTTTCAATTGGCAAGAATATAATCAACATTTCAACTACAAGAATTTTAGGTATTTGTCGTCCATGTCCTAACCAAATATCATACTTGCTATTTTTTTTTAGTATGCTTGTGAGACAGACCAAATAAAACTCATACTTGATCTAGCCATATAAACCACAGACAACCCCATTGCCCCCTCTCTTCGTCGCTCCACAACCAAAAACTAGTGACATGATCTACCCTCTCATTGTCTCTATACCAGTCATTAATCAAAATTAAATGTGCTTTGAAAATCCACAAGAAATCCTACCTAATAACACAGCAATTATACTATTAACACACCCAAAAGAATCTAAGTTCTAGTATGTTTTTTAGAGCAATATCTTCGCATGTTTCACACATATCACAACCCCACAATAGTCAACTTGCTAGTGTATGGAAGACAAGAGACACCACTGTCTAGCCATTCCAATAGTTTTCAAGGAAGAACTTCTTAGGTTGATTTTGAACCTTAATATATCGATTAATCTCTTTTGAACTTGTAATATGTTATTAATTTTCATGTGTGTATGTGTTTGTTGATCATCATGGGATTTTTTTTATAATGATGTGATTATATAGGTTTTCATTTTCTTCTTATGAGATGTTCATTGATCATTTTTTTTTATCGAAGGTAAAATCTTTAAATGGGTTCTATACTAAAAAGTTGAGAATTTGATATTTTTTAAAATTTAAATAAATAGTTTTCTTTAGTTGAAGAATCAACTAGTTTAGAGCATCATATAAATCATATCTTAGACCTTCATCTAACATCTTAAGTTTTAAGGTGGGGATGATTTTTTGACATGGTATTAGAGCTTTACTGACTAAAAGGTCACGAGTTTAAATCTCACCACCCCCTATTTTCTTTTTTAATTAAAATTAATGAATAACATAAGGTATTATGAGATTGTGTAAGTTTCAAGCCTAAAAAGCTTTCACTTGAGAAGGTGTGTTGAAGAATAATATAAATCATATCTTAGGCACCACCCCCTATTCTCTTTTTTAATTAAAATTAATGAATAACACAAGGTATTATGAGATTGTGTAAGTTTCAAGTCTAAAAAGCTTTCACTTGAGAATGTGTGTTGTAGAATAATATATATATATATATATATATATATATATATATATATATATATCATATCTTAGGGTCTCATCTAACAACTTAATCTTTTAGTTTGAATTTATTATTTGACATGGTATCAACGCACTGTTGGAAAAGTGATCATGAGTTCAAATCTCATAATTCTCACTTTATTTAATAAAATTAAGCACGTGGTAGTAATGAGCCTGTGCAAGTTTCAAATTCAAAAAATTTTCATTTGAGATGATGTGTTAAAGTATAATATAAGTCATACCTTGTACCTTCACCTAGCAGTTTAAGCTTTTGAGTTGAAATTATTATATGAAAAAAAGGGTTTTGTTCACAAGAAGTTGAAACTTTATGGTTTTTTTTTCTAGAAATATAAAGTTCTAATTTTTTACCGAAGAATCAACCCGAGTATGGTAAGATCCTTAAAAAAGTTTTTTTCTCGTGAATTTGAAACTTTGTTAATTAAAAAAACAATATATACAAATTATATAAATACTTTATTGTGAATGTTGTTTTGTCATTTTGTGTGTGAATATTTGGGTATTGCGACATGTTCCTCCCTACCATTGTGAGTAAACTTAAGTTGGGTCAACGTGACCCCACAAAGACTCATTAGGTGTAAGGTGTCCTTCAGACCTATTTTGGATATAATCAAGCAAAGAAGGCATGAAGCTCAATTTATCATTTACCATCATTTTGGGTCTAACATCCATATCATAAAAGTGAGGATTAAGTTTTATTACAAGGCCTAGATCCCATATCATTTTAGTGGTCCTTACCCTTTCATGATAATACATATATTATTTTAGGTAAACTTTAGCAATGACATAATAGGTACTTTTACCATCAAAGATAAGTAACAATGCAAGCTTACCTTATGTATGATGTATAAGATGACAACTTACCTTAGGTAGGATGTATATGGTTGTAACTTATCTTGGGTAGGAAGATATAAGGTGATAGTTATTTTTTCTATTTATAATTAGTTCTTTACTTAAAACTCTAAAGACCAGTTAGGGTTTCTAATTACAATAAAACTAGGTGGTGACTCAAGTTTTTAATCTTACCATATCAATCCTAAAATAATTATAGTTCACCAAGATGTACCCTGCGACAATTGTAATATAACACTTCCACAAATATTTTTTTAAGTGATTCCAAAATAATAAAAAATTATTAATGACTTATTAAAAATAGCTAATTAGCCTCAAGAAAGTATTGTAGCTATATACTCATTGATATTGTTCACTGGAACATTGTAATGATGTTTTTACCCCTCAACCTAAAAAACTTAACACCAGCTATCAAGGGCATTAAAATCTTTTCACATGACCCTTTTGTCATTACAAAACTTACCAGGGATAAATGAGTCTTTTCATATCTCAATTACAGAGTAAAACGACCAAAATACCTTTCAAAACAAAACAAAAATAAACTTGGCATCAAAGGTATTTTAGTATTTTTATAATGATTTTTTTTTATTATGATGTCAACTGAGGGGCAATTCAATATTTTACCCAATATAAAAAAATAATAAATAATTAAAATGCATGGTGAAATGATGAAGATACACTTAAAAGCAAAAGTTTTAAACCTGGAGTCAATGGGCTTCTTGGTCTTTTCACAATGACTTTTTTGTAATTATAAAGTCATCTCAGGGGAACTTTGGTATTTGGCTAAATAGAAAAAAAGACGAGTGCATGTCACCTAGAGGCGCGTGCGATGCTTCCTAGCATCCAAAAATGCCTTTTTATCATGTCATTGGAAGTGTCACCATGTTTTCTTTTTATTGATGTGACTTGTGTCTCAGTGGTGTTTCAATTTGTTGTTGATGAATCTTTTTTTTCTCTCTCCATCTTTTCCCTCTCCTCCATTGAAAATTACAACTTGGTTCTCTTAGTTGTTAATATTTTAACTTCAATTCTTATTTTGTTGATTTCTAATTTTTGATCTTAGTCCTTTTTTAGAAGTTTTGTTTGTTTTCAATACTATTTTTCAATTTCAATTTACTAAATATTATGTTCTTCAATTTGGTCCTCATTCTTTGGATTTCTAATTTTTTACATTGGCCTTTTTATATAAGTTTTATTGGTTTTTAATTTCATTCTTCAAATTAAATTAAAGGTATTATGTTTTTTAATTTGATCCTCATTGTTTTGATTTTTAATTTTTCTTCTTAGCCCTTTTACATAAGTTTAAATTTCTTTTCAATTTCTTCCTTCAATTAAAACATTATTTTTATTCTTACATTTTGACCATCATGCTTTTGATTTTGTTTTTTTCGTTTTACTTAATTGACTATTATTTTCAATTTCACCCTCTAATAAAAAATAAAATTTATTTTGTATTTTAGTTTTGATCCTCGTTCTTTTAATTGGTATTTTTTTAATTCTTTTGTATAATTGAATTTTTTTTTCAATTTCATCCTTCAATATTTGATTGAATGAGAATTGAATTTTATGGTTTGTTCATATTGGTGCTTTATGTCTAATGATTCAGATCACAGGTTTGAAAAGTTAATATGGAGTTTTTTTTAAAAAAAAAACTTTATAATTCACTTTATTTTTTTTATCAAGTTATTCTAATTTTATGATTTGGATCACGAGTTTGAAAAGTTAACATAGAGTTTTTTTTTTTTAAAAAAAATTTTATAATTTACTTTATTTTTTTATCAAGTTATTCTAATCTTATGATCTGAATTACAGATTTAATAAAATATCTTAGATTGGCTTAATCTTAATTGTCGTAGTTATAGGTTTACCACTATTTTTTTTTTTACCTCATTTTAGCATTTAAAAATTATTAAAAAAAGAAAAAACAGTTCATTCCACGGCTAATCATGGTGTCCCAAGCGTGGGCTACAAAGCTAGTTACAGCTACATATCTTTCTTTCTGTTTTATGCAAATTAAGCACGAAAAGATACCGATGGTCTTATTTCGGATTATCGAGAAAGACAATGCTAGACTGGTGTCAAGATAATAGCAATACAACTTTAGTCT
>Ga0325404_1007648_pt1 | contig 11247 bp, 9 predicted proteins | sample PopdelMetagenome_18_FD_205664 | JGI IMG/M metagenome (GOLD analysis project Ga0325404, IMG submission 205664) | Populus deltoides microbial communities from Bellville, Georgia, United States - Xylem-Control-R1 | ecosystem: Host-associated > Plants > Phyllosphere > Stem > Wood/Secondary xylem...
GTTATTGAAATTTAAATTATAGTTATAAATCTATGATACTCAATGTGTATTAACTAAGAATATTTTAAATTTATTGATGTTTAATAGAATATTATTAACTAATAATAATTAAAATTAATCCCATACAATTAATTGAATTTGAATAAACAAAATTAAAAAAAATAAATCCAACTAAAATTCAACAAAATTGTTCTCATATTAAAAAAATTCCAACAATGACATTCATACATTTATTTAGGAAAAAACATACAAAAATAATGCAGAAAAAAACACAAAAAATAAAGATTAAAAAGGTAAAATCTTACCTTGATTTCATTGTGTTTGAAGATGAGAAAAGAAAAACAAATTTAAACAGTATGTTAATTAACAAAAAACAAAACAGAGAAGTTAGTAGAAAATGAGAGGAGAAGACATACTTGCACATGGAGAAGATGAGAAGAGAAGAGAAGGAGTTGAGAAGTGAAGGAAAGATAGAAAAGAAAGAAAGATAGGGACGTTGGTGTTTATTTTCAGAAAACAAAGAGAGAAGAAGAAAGCCAACCTATCTGTTCTGATTTTAAGGATTCTGGTATTTTAATTTGGAGCTTTTTTACCAACAAGTTTACTGATGAACAATTAAATATTAATATGTGTTTATGTTTGTAATATCTAATTAAAATTTTCAAAACCCCCTCAAATATCACCGATGATTTTTTATTTTGTCTGTAAATTTATATGTAACGAGCAATAATTAAAAGTGACATCAAAAAGTGAATAGCTTCATTGCTCTTTTGAATATACCAACAAACTTAATTTATCTGTGTTATCGTATGAATTAAACACAATGAATAATTGCAAGAAGACATGAATAATTCCAATGCTCTCTAGAATATACCGATATACTCAATCCATTAATCATACCATATGTATAGCTATATAATTACCAATTTCTTTCCAGTAAAAAAAATAAAAATTAATATTTTAATTTTGTCATCGATGTCTCCGTCTGTAAAGTCTCATTGAAATTTTAAATTTAATAAAAAAAATTTAGAAACTCACCAAATATTACCAACGTCTTTCCCGTCAAAAAAATTAAAAATTAATATTTTCAGTTTTTCATCAGTGTCTCCATTTGTAAAGTCTAATTGAGATTTTTAATTTCTATTTTTTTAAGAAACATGCCAATCATTACCGATGTCTTTATAGTTGATGTCGCACATGCGCGCGTCGCGTGGCAGGATGTCAGGATCAAGGAGTCATCACCTAGTTGTTTGATTCATGATTGAACCAATGTTTTCCAGTCAACCCGATTTGTTTTTGTTTTGGGTTAGGTACTAAGGCATTTTTTTTTGTTACTTTTTTCGAGTCAACTAGTGTTTTTGTTTTTTTGTTGAGCCAAACAACTAGGTGGCGACTCCTCGATCCTGAGGTCTCGCCATGCCACGCAAACAAACAGAATGACAACTCTACTAGGACCTTCGGTTTTGACAATAATGGACAAGGATTTATTTGTTTTATATGGTTTATGTGATTTGATGCTTTTAAATTTTTGCATTTGGCTTATTTAGTTATTTACACTTTAGCATGTTATATTCTGCTCATGCATGTACGTTGAATATGGATGAATGTCTTCATGCATCACTAGTATATTTGTGATATATTGCTTTGGAATGCACACACATGAAAATTTCTGGTTAAGTGGGAAAATAGTGACTTACCCTATGACTTTTAATCAGAGTTTAAGTTCGTAAAACTGTTTGACTATTTACTGAGTTCTTGGACAGGTAAAGATATAGTTATTAAGAAAAATATATTTTATAAACAAAATTATAAAGTGGTATAATTATGATAATTTCTATTGCATTTGACCTTCACTACTAAATATTTCTAGTAAATATTCTATTAATACTGAATATTAATTAGAGTCATTAAGACTCGTATATATTATGTTCTTACCTTTATGAAAGGAAAATAATATTCTCATAAATTAAGGTATGAAGGATACCTAAAAAAATGTACGGGTGCTTGTTAAATTTTAAGTGCATTGAACTGACTTGTATGAGAATTATATATAAAAAGATTATTCATGTCTATGAAAGGATTCATATGAAGTTGTATATGTGATTCTCAGACTTGATCTTCTATAAGTAATTTTATGTTTTGATCCTCACTACATGTTCCTTTAATCAAAGAAAACAAATAAGCAGGTTTTGAGTATAACTTAAACACTATAAAGGTATTTAAATGATTAAGTGATGATTCATTATGATAGATGAATTAAGAAAAATGTTTTACTTGTTCTCAAAAAGTATTGATTCAGAAATTCTTGTAAAAAGTGAAATGAGATTTGAAAAGGATTTCAAATCTTATTCAAAGAATGAATAACTATGGTATTGAGAACAAATATGATATAACAAAGAAGACACACTCTATACTTAAATATCTAAATCAAAAACAAAATTGATGAATGAATAATAATAACACCGAGAAATTTATCACTAAAATGTTGAGTTAAGCCACATATAACTTTCTTAATATTTGGAGGATCATAATGCATTTTTTGGTGCAATACTTGATCTTCAAATATAAATCAATTAATTTATTGAATTGATAATAAGTTAAATTGTTTAATTTATTTAAGATTATGATTTATATTTGGGCCAACATATTACAAGCTTGATGGGTCACACACATTAAGAATCATTGATAAAAAATTAATTGAGGCAAAACTGACTAATTTTATGTAATGAGGCCACTGCCAAAAATCAATTGAGATCCTTTAAGTTTGGTATCTTTTACAAAGTAGCCATTGGTATCCAATTTGTTCAATTTAGACCCCAACTAAGCTTTAAACTTTAATTTTCTTCAATCTAGTCCCTGGAAAAGTTTGTTTCATCCCCTAATGTTGCACGCTTTTTGTATAAAGGTTTTTGGTCTTGAATTTTTTCAATTTAGCCGTCAATTACCTTCAAACTTCAAATTTCTTGTAATTGAACCCTTAATTGTACCAATTTGGCATTTCAAAGTTTCAATTGTGTCTTTAATCTTCCAATCTTTGCAAACTGATCTGAATTAGGTCTTCAAACTTGATTTTTCTTCAATTAAGTCCTTGATTGAATCTTCCCAACCCATTAGAAGTTTAATTAAGTCATTGAACTTAATTAATTCTTTTAATTTTTGTCTAATTGACTTTCAAACTTAATTTTTCTTCAATTAAGTACTTAAATAAGTCAATTAAACATGTTAGAAGTTTAATTAAGTTCTTAAACCTAATTAATTCTTTCAATTTTGGTCAAGTTTAGATTTCAACCTCAATTTTCTTCCTTTCTTCATCTCATCTTGTCAAAACATCTCAATTTGGCTATTCTTCTGATATTTTGATCCTTTTCAACTCGAAGGCTTATCTCTTCGTGTCTTGAAAATATATTTTTTAATTTTTTGATTTTTTAGATTCTTCAATAATTGAATCCGCAACTCTTGGTCCCACTCATTATCCATCTACGAACAGCAAAGCTGAATATGTCTAATTTTAGTGAATAGGGTCCATATTTTGCTAAAGGGATATGTAGCCATTGCACTCGTCCTTGGAATGTTAAGATGTATATGTAAAAGAAATGAAGATATAAAATCATTTATCTTTTAGGGTTCTAATAGTGAATCATGAAAAATGCATGTATGAATTATATATAAATAATACGAGGGTTCTGTCCTTTTAAACCATGCTCGTAATAATTAAAATTTGAGATTTTTATTCTAAGTTTAAAGTGTGTTTGGTATTGTAGTGGCTGTTGTGGTTGTAATTTGAAAAAAATAGTTTCATAAAAAGTGCTTTTAGTTGAGGTTTGTGCAGAAAAATATATGTTTGGTTAAAACTCTGGTTGAAATTAAGGTTGAAGAAAAAGTTGTTTAATGTGTTTGGTTAAAAATTGTGGTTCAAATTCATTTTATTGTATAATTACCTAAAATGACTTAATTCATAATACTAATGAACAGTTACATAAAAGTAACATTACAACCAATAAATTTTTGCAAATAGACCTAAACATAATAGAACAATAATTTATAATTGTGTCATTAAACTTGCAGCAATCCCATCACGTACGTTATCCATTCGCGAAGGCATTTGGTGTCCTTGGCTTTGTGAATGTGGAGCCACATCAGTTAGAAAATCATTAGGCACAAAATCAGGATGGCAATCGAACTCCATAAATGCCACATCTTGCATTGAAGTTCTTCTAATGTAATTATGAATTGCCATGGATGCAACAATAATTCTAACTTGTGTCTTGTAATTAAAGGATGACATATTCTGTAGGATTTGCCAAGTTTTTTTCCAAACTCCAAATGTTTGTTCTATCACAGAACGTAATGAAGAGTGCATACGGTTGAAAATTTCTTCATGAGTTTGTGATTGTCCTCACCTCCTAAATTCTTGCAAATGATATCTCTGACCTCTATATGGAACTAAAAATCCATATTCATTAGAATATCCTGAATCAACCAAGTAGTATTTCCCTGGAAAAACATATAATTATTTTAAATTGAAAATTGCATAAACAAAATAACATTACTTATCATATATACAGACACACATAAACACGTATTACTACCTTCTGGTGGCTTAGGAAATTTTATACGTGGATTGTCAATTGCTTCGAGAAAAATTCATGTATCATGTGCACTACCTTCCCAACCCGCCCAAACAAATGTGAATTGCATGTCAAAGCTACATGCAGCCATAACATTCTGGGTCGGCACACCTTTTCGACCAATAAATGGAATTTGATTTTCAAAAGAAACACATGCACGCACATGTGTACCATCGATAGCTCCTACAATTCTAATATACAATAAACTAGCAAAATAACATCAATTTAAGCATACTAAAAAATTAAATTTCACAAATTCATGAAATATGAATCACCATTAACAAATACGATTAACGATATTACCTTGAAATGTGGCATATACCTCGGAATGTTCACAATTTCCCTCGGTTTGTTTACGAACCCAGGATCTGCAGGTTAAATTAAATATGTAGCGAGTGAACAAACTGATCTAAGAACATCATTAAAGTACCTGCTAATTGTTTCTACTAAATGTTGGAATCTCTCTTGAGCTTCCCTGTTGGAAGCACCTAAAGCTATTGTATAAAGAAATATTCCAACTTTTTCGAAAACACACATTCTTTTAGATGCCTTTAACCCATATTGGTTTTCAAGTGTAAAGCACAGAGTCTAAAATGTCGTCGCATCCATCCTAAACATGTTTACACAACGCGTCCAATATCCATGTAGTATATCTATCAACCATTGCATTCCAGTGTTGTACGAATCCATACAAGGCTCCTTATATATATAAGTATTATAATATAAAGTTATGGCATCTGCCGTGTATAAAATCAATTTTTGATCATCAAACTCCCTTTCCCAAAACAACTCACCTTTTTTATCTGAATCATTATCGTCGTCGTCGTCAGTATCAGAACTATTATTATCACTGCAATCTCCATCGTTTACAGAAGAATTACCATAATTAACGTAATCAGCAACGTTATTCATAATGTCATCATAATCCCCGTCAAAAAGTGTTGAAAACCAGTGCGAATCCATATCTATCATGCCATATAAATTTTTTTGTGAATAATTGAAAATTGTATGACTTGTTACAAAACAACACAAATGGATAATGCAAACCAAAATAAGTGTTATTGTTCAATTTCTCCATGTTTAATGAAATTTTACTCAGCATGTAAATTTTATAAAGCTATATTTATTTGCAATTCAGCCCTTTACCTCCGAAAGTGAAATTGAATTTCTTTTTCCAAAATGCCTATTATCTCTAATCAAAATTTATAATTCCACTTGCTATAAACAACCTAAAAAATAGAATTTCAAGAAATCAAAAAAGTCCAATTCCAAAAACAATGAACAATTCACACACAAATTGTTTTTCCTTTTCATTTCCCGCTTCCAATAATTCATTTCTTGTGCTAAATATAATGTCAATTGTACCATACAACATTGAAAATTTCATTTCCAAAACTGATTTGTGCGTGGAGCAATAATATTATCATTGAATGTATTCTTTGAGTCAATAAATAAACAGCATGTTTGCCACCTTCCCCCAAAATTCAAACCAGTTACTTATGGAATACTGCTTCAGAAATTTGGACAACACTGTAATAACTATGTAGCAGAATATACAATGACAGAGGTCTAACAAAGCTGATGATTTTCTACCCTTCACTATCCTAATGAACACCATAAACAAACATTTAAAAACTTAAGAAACTAACCTGACTTTTAATGAATATCGTGACATTAACCAATCGGCTGCAACCTAATGAATTAAATGGAACTTACCTATTACAGATGTATAAATAGAAGCAATCAGCAACACCAGCAATTAGAAACAACCACTCTTGATTGCAGGTACTAACACTTTCGGTTTCTACCTAGAAATTGACAATATACAAGTGAATAACTTCCCATACTTTCTGTTATTTATATACAAATACTTAAGAATTGATGTAATATTCCAAAAACTGTTACCTAACTTTCAAAAGCTACCATTCAAGATCAAGTTACCAAATATTTAAATATGGCATACACCAACTGAAAATTTCAAAATTAGCAACCTCAACCTTCCATTCAAGAGCAACTAACCAAACATTCAAAATATAATACCAACAAGCAGTAGTCTCGGTTTCATAAATTATTGTCACCAACCATTCAACTTCAAACCATTCAACTTCAAGTAACCGAACTGAAAAGGAGTACTTTAACAAGTTAAACATAACATTCAAAGTTAAGCATCCACATATTTAAGGTCTACAATTCAGAAATTAACATCCATGAAATTCCAACCCAAAAACACTATTCAGTCATACATATATAGCAAAACATACATGGTAGTGGTATTCCAAAAACTTAGCTACAGAAATACACTTAAATATGGGCAACTCCTTCTAATTCAACAACAATTGCAGCACAGGAAGTCTACAAAACCAGTGGAAAATATTTCAGACAAATAAATATATTACTTGTCTATAGAATTCAACATAAATGCAAAGACATGATTGGGTAAAAAGCTAAAAACTGACCTTGTCCATCTAAGTTTGTCTGTGTTGGTCAAACATTATTTTCAGCCATGATATTTTTCTGTCAATACAACCCATTGCGGCCCACATCTCCCTCTTGCTCCTCACACAGAAGAATTTAGTTGCAAAGGTATGCAATACACTACCAAAGGCAACTCCATCAATAGAGTGCAGTTCTTCCATTACCTCTTCAATGCTACAACCTTTTTTTTTTTATCTCTACAAAGAGCTGTGATCCCTCTAGGCATGGAGATAGTCTCAACAAGTTTATCCATATGTGCAACTAGTACTGCTTTCATTCCAGTTCCCTTTTTCTTTTTTCGCAATTGAGGTGTAGTCTGATGTGCACCCTTTCTCTTTGAACTGTTAGGGTTGCAGCAATTGTGTGCGACATTGCTTCCACCAACCATATTGCTAACATCACGTGTGAAATCAGGGATTGCATCCTCTTCAGAGTCGCCACTTCCTTCTTCCATATTAGTATCCTCATTGGTTGTATTCCTCATTCCAGCAGCCACATTATCTTCATCTGATAAGAGTCTTTGTGAGGGAGTCCAAGCATATTCTCCCGTGGCCATTATGTTAATAAATATGATATCGTACTTGGAACACAACGAGGGCTCTATGCCGACATGTCTAAACTTTTTTGCTCCTTTCATTTCCTGTACAATGACAACTATATGTAATTAGGAATGATAGTAGATGAAAAAATAATACAACATGACAACAAAAATTATGAGGCTATTGCAAATCAGCAAACTAACCTGAATTTTTTATTGCCACCATTCATCAGTTACTGAGATGGTCCCAAGTTTAGTAGACCAACCAACTCCAGTTTCAGTTATTAATTTTTTCCATACCCTCCAGTCCTTTTTAATCCCATCCCATTTTTTTTAAGCTAAGATTTTGATAAGGAAAGGCCTGTTTGATCTTTGAATGACTGTACGACAAATTTCCAGCCAGCTTTGTCAAAATGTGTGTTTGGTCTCATGCCTCTCTCAATAGCTGTAATGCAAATGTCGCAAAACAGGTGCAACATTGCCTTGCTCCATAAAGCTTTATCATGTGTGTCAGACCTATCCATTGCTTATGGTTGACAATGCAATGCAAAATTAAACAAACAATTAACCAAATGGATAAGGCCATAATACAATAGTAACAGAACAAGAAATTACATGTGCAGCAAAAGGTCAACCAAAGAATAACAAAAGGTTAAATGCTGACAAGGAATGAAAACATAATAAAGAAATTATCTATAGCAACTTGGTTGACAATGCAAGAAAGAATTCAAAACACCATTCAATATAGATGAATAAAGCTTTAGTGCTGATAAGGGATGAAAAAAAAACTAAGGAACTAGTTCAAAAAAGATTGCATGATATGAAGTGTGAACTAAGAAACTTGACAGGGGAAAGAATATAAAAACCTACCCACAGTGGCATAAACCTATAACTAGGGGTGTGCAAAAAAACCCGAAAACCGAATAAACCAAGAAAACCGAGAAAAAATTAACCGAAAAAACCGAACCGAAAAAAAAACCAATTAAACCGATTAGAATAGTTAGAAAAAATCTCGGTTTGGTTCGGTTTCGGTTTTCAAAGTCTGAAACCGATTGAACCGAACCAAACCGAACCGAACCGGTTCAACCATTCCAGCATTGAAAAAAAGAACCAAGTATAAATAGAAAAAACCCTAGACCTAAAGTGCAGTTGACGCCCCCCTCTCTTTTCTCTGCCTCTCATCATCTTCTCACACAGCCCCCCTTCCTTTTTCCTTTTTTTCTCTCTTTTTCTCCCTGCCTCTCATCATCTTTTGATTCTTTTAACAGCCCCCCTCCCTTTCCCTTTTTTCTCCATGCCTCTCATCTCCCCGAAGCCCCTCCTCCTTTTCTCTCTATCTCTTATCTCTCATCTCATCTTTTTAAGTTCACATTTGCATCAACAATACATTTACTCTAATCAAACTACATGGGCTGGGCAGATAAAAAAAGAGATGACTTTTTGATGATTAAAATTCTAACTCCATTTCAAGTTCATCTCTGCAGTCTGCATCTTGTGGGTTTTTGTTTTTTTTATTTATTATTATTAAGTTATAATTTGCTTGTAATTTGTGGGTAGATCTGTGTTCTTGAACAATAGAAACCGAGATTTGCTTGTAATTTGTGGGCACTGGACATCGAGATTTGCTTGTAGTGTGTGGGCACTAGGCAGATCTGCTTTCGTGAACAACAGAAACTGAGATTTGCTTGTAGATTTGCTTAGAGTTTGTGGACACTAGGCACCAAGATTTTCTTTTTGGTTTTACCGATTTTTGAACAATAAAAACCAAACCAAACCGAAACCAGTCGGTTTGAACGGGTTTCGGTTTGGTTTTGGTTTTAAAATTTTAAAATTAATAATGTCGGTTTGGTTCATTTTTTTATGTAAAAACCGAACCGAACCGAACCAAAAATGATCAGCCCTACCTATAACTGTTTGTCATCAATTAGCAGGGGATATTCTAATTAGCAACTGAAATTATTTGTTTAAGTTACTATGTTTGTAGTTGTTGGCAATCAGCAGCACACAATACCAGTTTAACATAGCAAGTAAAGGATGTTCTATATATATTATTTTAATGTACATTTATTAACTTGTTAGCAATCTGTAGAATGCCACAACTAATATGATTTTAACATAGAAAGTAGGGGATGTTCTACTTTAGCAACTGAAATTAATTGTGCCCTAATTACGTTTATTTGGTAACAATCAGCAGCATATAGCAAACACACAAATAACTGCAGATACATGGAGGGAATAAAGATAATGAAAAATTAGCACTAATGGCTGACGAGAGTAAAATACTAGTGATTTAAAAAGGGCATAAACAGGTCAATTTCACTGCAATAAACAAAAAAAAACTTAAAATTACTAAGAGGACCAGTGAAGTAAGCACAGTACCCGTTGGAAATTGCAGCTGAGGTGTTTGAATGAAGCACGATGTTGATATCTATGGTGGGGTTGTTGAAGGTAGGAAGACAGGTTGTTCATTGTCTTCTTTTTGTGTTGAAGCTTCAGAAACGAAGGAAAAATTAGCATATATAATTATCGAGAGTAAACAACAAGTGATTAAACAAAAGGGGATATACAGATCTTCACTGAAATAAACAACAATTAACTTAAATTTTCTATAAGAATAGACTAGTGAACTAACCCGTTGTAAATTTGAGTTCTGGTGCTTGAATCAAGCTCGATCTATATATATGTTTCGGGGTTGTTGCAAAGCGTTGTTGTTGTTCTTCATTTCCTTTTGTTAAAGAGAAATGAATGACAATTGAATGTGCAGAACGAGACGAAGCCATCAGTTTAATGTTTTGGGTTATGCAACAGTAATGGTTTGTTGTGGAGTTGTTGTGCGCAATTACAACTGATGGGAAGGGAAATGAATGAAAATGGAAGAACAAGAATGAGAAGGAGAAGAGCAAATGAGAACTGAACGAGAACAGTGTGTGTTTTGGTAAATTTCGACTCTTATCATCTCTAGAAAGTTCAACCACAGGTTGAGACTTGTAAAAAAGCAATATTTTTCTACTTCCAAAAAATCATGGTCCTGCCGCATGTAAATGGTGGGACCCATGTTTTTTGATTTTTTAACAATTCATAACCAAATTGCTATTTAGTGCATTTTTTAAGAAACACAAACGCTAATGCGTAGCTAAACGAACTCTTAGTAGATGTGTCTTCTAGTTGACTTTGAGCTTTATTAAAAAGAAATCCTTTTTACATGTCTCTTCATTGTAAGGCCGATTAAAACTTAACATGCTCTTTTAAAACAATTTTAATAACAAGACAATAAATTTTGTCATGTTATAATCAAACTTAAATTTTAGTTTATTTTACATCTTTTCCAATTTAAAACCGATGTAAGCTTAATAATTCTCTTCTAAAAAAAAATTAAAATTATGTTGACAAGCTTTCGTCAAGGTTTTGTTAAATTAACAATATTTTTACTTGGATCTGTATTTTTATAGATAGATAAGAAGTCTTTTATTTTCAAGAACTGATATTAAAAATTTTTGTAAAAAAAATTAGAATATTTTATAGCAATTAAATTAAAAGAAAAAAACATATTAAAAATAATATTTCATCTGAAATTTTGTAATAACAGTAACGTCGATCTTTCCTTGT